>Ga0209269_1000217_pt1 | contig 75218 bp, 79 predicted proteins | sample MTBAKMMethaMetaG_FD_187455 | JGI IMG/M metagenome (GOLD analysis project Ga0209269, IMG submission 187455) | Enrichment culture microbial communities from Arthur Kill intertidal strait, New Jersey, USA, that are MTBE-degrading - MTBE-AKM (Arthur... | ecosystem: Environmental > Aquatic > Marine >...
CAGGGTCGCCTCCCGACCCCTCTCCTCACCCATGGCCACGTCTCCGGACCTCCCCCTTGCCTTGCGTTCACCGATGCAGATGATCCTACGCGAGAGGGAGGGGATCCCTTTTTGGACAGGCCCCTAGTCCGGAACTCTCCGTCTGGCGCTGTGCAGGCGGCTTGCTATACTCTGCGCGGCCCAGCCTGACCGTCGCCCACAACGGAGGATCGAGGCGTGCAAGCAGAGGAACTCGCCAAGACCATCGACCACACGCTGTTGCGCGCCGAGGCGACGAGCGCGGACGTCGAGGCGCTGTGCCGCGAAGCCACGCAGTACCACTTCGCGACCGTCTGTCTCTTCCCGCACTCTGTGTCCATGGCGGCGTCGCTGCTCAAGGGCACGGACGTCAAGACCTGCACGGTCATCTCCTTTCCCTACGGGGCCGACACGCCGCGGATCAAGGCCCTGGCGGCCGATGAGGCGGTACTGCGCGGCGCCGACGAGGTCGACGTGGTCATCAACGTGTCGGCGCTGCTCTCGGGCCAGCTGGGGCTGGTGCGCGACGAGCTCGTCGAGATCGTGCGCGCCGTGCGTGCGGCCGGGGCCAACATCGGGCGCGGCCAGGTGATCGTCAAGGCGATCATCGAGACCTGCTACCTGGACGACCGGTTCAAGCGGCTCGCGTGCCACATCTGCGAGCAGGCCGGCGTGGACTTCGTCAAGACGTCGACAGGGGTCGGTCCGCAGGGGGCGACGGTCAAGGACGTCGAGCTGCTGCGCGATTGCCTGGACGCGAGCATCGGCGTCAAGGCGTCCGGCGGCATCCGCACGGCGGCCGACGCGGAACGCATGATCGGCGCCGGCGCCATCCGGCTCGGCACGAGCGCCGGCGTCGCGATCATGAAGGAGCTGCTCGCCTGAGGGCGGGCGTCGCGGCCGTGATGGACCACGAAGCCCTGCTCGCGATGGTGCGCTACAACGCCGACGGCCTGGTGCCCTGCGTGGTCCAGGACGCCGGGACTGGCGAGGTGCTCATGGTCGCCTACGCCGACGAAGAGGCCATGCGCGCCACGCTCGCCACGGGCGAGGCGCACTTCTGGAGTCGCAGCCGGCAGGAGCTCTGGCACAAGGGCGGCACGAGCGGCAACGTGCAGCGCGTCGTCTCTGTGCGGCTGGACTGCGACCACGACACGGCGCTGCTCTCCGTCGAATGCGCCGGACCCGCGTGTCACACGGGCAGCGTGAGCTGCTTCCACGACGCGGCCAACGGCGGCGCGTTCACCACGCCGGCCGGCGACGAGTGAGCCGGCCGGCCTTCGGGCGCCGGCTCCGTCTCGATCTCTCCGGCGTCCTTCTCCTCGCCATCCTCGCGCTGGCGCTGGCGCTGCGCCTCAAAGGCGTCGCGTGGGGGCTGCCGTACAGCTTCGTCAATGCCGACGAGAGCATGGTGGTGCCCAAGGCATTCGCCGCCGCCCGCGGCCACGTGAACCCGCAGTTCTTCTTCTATCCGTCGTTCTACTTCTACCTGGCCGGCGCCCTCTACGTGCTGGCGGCGCCGGCCTGGTGGCTGCTGGGGAACGGCAACCTGCTCACCCAGGCGTCCTTCGTGGTGGACCCGGCGCCGTACTTCCTGCTGGCTCGCCTGCTCTCGGTGGCCCTGGGGACGGTCTCGGTGTACCTCCTGTACCGCCTGGGCCGGGACGCCTTCGGCCGCCCGGCGGGCCTCCTCGCGGCGCTGTTCCTCGCGGTCGTGCCGCTGCACGTGGCCTACTCGCACATGGCGGTGACCGACGTGACGGCGGTCGCCTTCGCTCTGCTCGCCCTGGTGCTGCTGCAGCTGGCGGCACGGGTGTCTGCGGGGAAGGGCACGGCCGCCGCTCCCGGCAACAAGCAGGGCGTGGCCGTCGCTCCAGATGGCGCGCCTCGCACGCGCCGCCTGCTCGTGCTCGGGGCGGTCGCCGCCGGGCTCGCGACCTCCACCAAGTACAACCTGGGCATGCTGGTCCTGCCGGCGACCGTGGCCGCCGTGTATGCCTGTCGGGAGGAGGCCGCCGCCCGAGTGGCGGCCGGCGGCGGGACGCTCCTCGCGTGGCTCCGTCTCCTTGGGCTGCGCTTGTACCTGCCCATGCTGGCGGCGTTCGTCGTCGCGTCTCCGTTCGTGCTGCTGGACGCGCCGCACTTCCTCAGTGACTTCCGTCGCCAGACCGAGATCATGGACCGGGGTTGGCTGGGCTTCGAGCACGCCGGCAACGGCTTCTGGTACAACGTGACGCCCAACCTCACGGGGGCCATCGGCGTGGTGGCGCTCGCGCTTGCGGTGGCGGGGCTGTGCTGGGCCCTGTGGCGGCGCACGCGGCTCGACCTCATCGTGGCCCCCTACGTCATCCTCTACTTCGCATACATCGGCACCTGGAAGGAGCTCGCCGACCGCTACCTGCTGCCGATCGTGCCGCTGCTGCTCCTGCTGGCAGTGCGCTTCGGTGTGGACCTCGTGAAGCAAGCGCGGCCGCGGTCTCGCCTGGTCGTGACCGCCGCGGTCGTGGTCGTCCTGGGCGTGGCCGTCGCGCTGCCGCTGGCCGAGTCCATCGCCTTCGACCGCACGCTGAGCGGCACCGACACGCGCGAGGTGGCGCGGGAATGGATCCAGGACAACGTCCCCGCCGGCTCGCTGATCGCCGTCGAGAACTACACCGCGCCGCTGGTGCTGGAGGACGATCTGGACCACTACCGGGCCGCGGGGCTGGACCCCGTCGCCTTCCGGCTGCTCTTGCTCAGACTGCCGGCGCCGGACACCCCGGACGTGGACCGCGACCTCGAGCGGTTGCGACGGGAGAGCGTGGACCATGTGCTCGTCAGCAGCCGCATCTACGACCGGGTGCTGGCCGCGCCGGAGGAGTACCCGGCCGCGGTGGAGTTCTACGAGCGGCTGGACGCCGAGACGGAGCTGGTCAAGGAATTCCGGCCCGGCCCCGGCGAGCGCGGACCGGTGCTGAAGCTCTACCGCCTCGACTGAGTGCGGCCTGGGCGTCTCCCTACTTCCTGCCGTCGAGCTCCCCGAGCGCGTCGCCGGCCGCAGCCTCCATCTCGCCCTCCGGGATGGGCTTGCGGCCCGGACGGACGATGGCGTAGGCGACGAAGCCGGGCGGGATGGGCAGCCAGAAGTTGATGATGCGATAGACGAGCACGACGGCTACGGCGACCGCCGACGGCACGCCGAAGCTCAGGAACAGGGCGATCATGAGGCCCTCGACGGCGCCCAGGCCCCCCGGCGTGGGCGCCAGCGTCCCGATGGAGTAGGCCACCACGTAGGCGACGAGCAGGTGGCCCAGCCCGACCGTGTAGCCGAAGGCCTGGAAGGTGCACCACAGGCAGAGCGCGTCGAAGACCCAGAAGGCGCAGGCCAGCACCAGCGTGGTGCGGAAGGACCCTCGGTGCCTGACCATGCGGCGCATACCGACGAGCAGGTTGTCGATCCAGCCGTCGATGTGACTCTCCTCGACCACCTCGCGCCGCCAGATACGGTTGACCAGGTGGGCGACCTGCGTGACGCGCAGGCGGAGCCGCGTGGGGCGATTGTACAGGTAGACGCCGTAGAGGGTGAGCCAGAGGATGAGGACGATGAGGCCGATCCCGACGAGGTAGCCCAGGATCGAATCGCTGCCGCGCACGAGGATCAGGTACACGATGGCCACCGCGAAGAAGAACCAGAGCACCACGTAGTTGAAGAACTGCTGCGCCGCGATGGCGACGAAGATGATGCCGTGCGGCACCTTGTGCTTCATGAGTGCGTTGTACGTGACCACCCAGCCGCCGACGCCGCCGGCCGAGAGGATGTGGCTCACGGCGAGGCCGCTCAGGGTGATGGCCCAGACCTCGCGCAGGCGCATGCGGATGTCGAGCACGCGCAGGATGTACCGGAAGAGGTTGGCATAGCCGGCCAGTGCCGCGATCTCGAGCAGCACGGCGACCACGAGCAGCACGTAGCTGGCGCGCGAGATGTACTGCAGCGTCTCCTGCGTGTCGACGAGTCTCGGCAGGAGCAGGTAGAGCGCCAGCACGATGACGGCGAAGACGATGATGTTCCGGAGCGTCTTCTTGATGGTGCGTTCCCCCGGGGTGGACTCGGCGGGCCCTCCCGCCAAGTCCAAGACAGTACCACACGAGAGGCTCGGAGCGGCCTGCGCCCGCGACTGCGGCAGTCGTGCGACACGGGCGCGGGACGCCGCGGGCGCCGGCGCGCCTCAGCGCTTCTTGCGACCGCCCCGGCGCTGCCGTGACGGGGCGGCCGGTTCGTCGCCGAGCACGGCGCGTTCGATCTCGGTGCGGCGGATCCAGGCGTACGCCACCGCCGCCGGCACGCAGGTCACGGGGAGGAGGCAGAGCACCAGCCAGCCGTAGCGGCGGGCGGCGAAGGTGACGAACACGCCGTAGACGAGCGTCGCCGCCAGGCCGGTGAGGAGGATGATGCCCCAGGCGACGTAGAAGCCGTAGGGGATGAAGGTGACGGAGAGCGTCTCGGCGAGCGCCCGCAGGATGAACAGCGCCAGCGTGACCCCCGAGAGAAGGAAGAGGTTGGCGAGGCGGCGGAGCTCGAGGCGGGTCTGCTCGTCGACCTCCGCCCCCGGAGCGTCCGCGTCGTACCTGGTGAAGTCGAAGAGACCCATGGGTCCTCGTTGCCCGATGCGTGTGGCGCCGTCCGGCCGGGCATGAACCGGGGAGCGCGGGGAAAGGACCGCTCAAGTCTCTCAGGATGGAGGCACGCATCTCAACCCCTCCCGGCGGGCATGCCGCCGTGTACGACGCCCTCATGTGGCCGTTCGAGCGCGCCGCCGTCGCGGCGTGGCGGCGGCGGCTCGCGACGGAGGCGCGCGGACGTGTGCTCGAGATCGCGGCCGGCACGGGCGCGCAGTTCCGCTGGTACGCGCCCGGCGCCGCGGTCACGGCGCTCGAGCCGGACCACGGCATGCTGGTGCGCGCGCGGCGGCAGGCCGCGCGCGCCGCCGCGCGCGTCACCCTGGTGGAGGGCCGCGCCGAGGAGCTGCCGTTTCCCGACGACAGCTATGACACGGCCGTCAGCGCCTTCGGGCTATGCACCGTGGCGGACCCGGAAGCGGCGCTCGCAGAGCTCCGCCGGGTCCTCGTCCCGGGCGGCGCGCTGCTGCTGCTCGAACACGTTCACCTGCCGTGGGAGCCGGGGCGGTCCCTGCAGAGCAGGGCGGCCCCGGCCTGGGCCTCGCTCGCCGGCGGCTGCCGTTTGGACAGAGACACGGTGAGGTTCTCCAGAGAGGCAGGCTTCACCGTCCTTCGGGAGCACGCGCACGTGGCCGGATGGATCGTCGAGGCGAGCCTGCGCAGCCCGTCCGGGTTGCGCGCGGAACGCTGACCTGATTCACTCACTCCCCGAACGAACAACGAGGCGCCCCCGCTCGCCCCCATATCCGTTCGCCCCTTCGCTTCCCTCACACCCCCTCGCGGCGTTCGCATGCAGGCTGAGCGCGGTTTGGCGCCAGATGCCCCGCCGGCACAGGCCACCGCCGCTGTCGGGGGGGAAACTCCGTCGAAAGGACGTTGTGAGACGAAGCAAGAGCCTGATCGCCATCATTGTCATCGCCCTCGCCGCCATCACCCTGGCCGCTGTGGCTGCCCCCGAGGCGGCAGAGGCGGCCTCGCTTAAGGGCAAGCTCCGCTCCGCCAAGAAGGCCCTCCGTCAGTCCACCAAGCGAGTCAAGGCCGCAGAGGCCGCTCTGGCCGCAGCCCTCGTGGTCGCCGACCCCGCGGTCCCAACCGACCCCGCTCTGGGCGTCGACCCTGCCGCCCAGCACGCGACCCCCACGGTTCAGGAGCTGAAGGCGCGTCTTGCCAAGGCGCGCCGTGCCGTCCGTCGCTGGAAGCTGCGCGTGCACCGTCTCGCCAGGCAGTACCGCTTCCGGCTCAAGATGGCCGAGTGGGAGCGCCGCGCCAAGTGGATGCCGATCATCGAGGTCGCTGCGGCCAAGTACCACGTCAAGGCAGACGGCATGTACCGCATGATGATGCGCGAGTCCGGCGGCCGCCGCTACGCCGGCGCCGACTCGCCGTACAAGGGTCTGTTCCAGTACTGGACCGGCACCTGGTCGGCCAGCTGGAACCCGTATCGCCACGACAGCATCTACGACGGCAGCTCGCAGATCTTCGCCACCGCTTACGCGATCAGCAAGGGCATGGGCCCGCAGATGTGGACCACCACCTTCGCCTCACAGTACTGAGTATCTGAAGCTGAGCCGGCGGCGCCAGGGGCGCCGCCGGCTCGGGAGAGACGGCCGCCGGGAGTTCCTCGAGGAGCTCCCGGCGGCCGTTCGCGTTTCTGGGCCGGCGTCCCGCCGATCCCTGCCGGACCGTCCGGCGGGGCGGCACGACGCCTTCTTTGGGTCGTCCCGACGTGCCGCGCGTGCACGGAGCGCCACGGATGCGTCAGAATAGGAACTCGCTGAGCACCGTGCCGGTGTGGCGGAACTGGTAGACGCGCTCGACTCAAAATCGGGTGCCCCGAAAGGGCGTGTGGGTTCGAGTCCCACCTCCGGCACCACAAAGTACCTGCAAAGCGGCCCGAAATCTCGGGCCGTTTTGCTGCCCGGCATTGGGTACTCTTGCGCCACCGGACACTAGAGCGGATACTAATCGCGTCAGGTGGCAAGCGAAGGGAGCGTCATGTCGGTGAGCGAGATCGAGGGCCGACCGGGCTATTTCCGCGTCGTTGTGTACGACCGGATCGAGGCGCCGGGGCAACGGCCGGTGAAGATCCAGCGCGTCGTCAAGGGGCAGAAGGCGGCCGAGAAGGTCGAGCGGGATCTCAAAGCGGAGCGCGATCGCGGCTCGCTCGCCGCCCGCCGGCAAACACTCTCCGCCTACGCTGAGCGGTATCTCAAGTCGCGACGCGCCGAAGTGAGCGCGCAAACGCTCGAGGGCTACAGCGACATCGTTTCGATGTACGTCGACCGGCACGCGATCGGCAAGATGCGAGTCGGCGATATCGACGCCACGGCGGTGGCCGACTTCTACGCCGCCGTTCTCGAGCGCGGATCCGTCGGCACCCCGGTATCGCCCGAGACGGTGCGCGGGGTCCACCGCGTCCTGTCGATGATCCTCAAGCGCGCGACCGTGGACGGCCTCCTCCACGTCAACCCCTGCACCGTCGTGAAAGTGCCGAAAAACCACGCCGCCGTGGAGCAGGAAGATCGCGAGCCCGGCGTCGATCCCGAGGTCGCAAGCGCTTTCGTCGCCGCCGTGAGCGATCTTCCGATCGGGCCGGTCGCGGCCGTCGCTCTCGGTACCGGGCTCCGCCGCTCCGAGCTTCTCGGGCTCCGCTGGCAAGACATTGACTTCGCGGCCGGGGAGCTCCACGCCGGCGGCAAGATCGAGCAGACGAAAGGCCGGCGGGTGCAGCGTACCGCCATGAAGACGAAGCGGAGCGCGCGGACCGTGCCGTTCGGGTCCGCCGTGGCGGGCGTACTCAAAGAACAGCGGCGGACGCTCGCCGCGATTCGCCTCGCGACCGTGGACGGCATGTGGCGCGAGGAGGGATGGGTGTTCCCCGGCCGCTTCGTGCATCGTCCGAAGGGCGGCGCTCCGATCCCGGCCGGCGGCGTGTGGTCGCTGGACTCGTTCTCGCACGAGTGGCAGCGCGATCGCCTGCTCGCGAACGAGATCCGTCTCGGCGAGTTCGTGCTCGCCGGCGGCAAGGTTGAGGATTTCGAGCCGTGGGAGTTCGGGATCCACGCGCTCCGGCACGCCTATGCGACGGCGCAACTTGCCGCCGGTGTTCGGCCGGAAACCGTGTCTCGCCGGCTCGGTCATAGCTCGAGCCTCATCACGATGCGGGTCTATAGCCACGTGCTCGACTCGGAGCGGCGAGACGGCGTGGACGCGGCCGATTCCTTGCTCTCCGGCGGCGCCCGTGGTAGGAATGGCACCGTCAGGTAGCGTAGGGGAGAGCGCCGGCCGTCCGGCGCCGTTCTCGCCGGACGCTCAGAGGCGCGTGTCAGGCGGTGTAGACTGTGGCCCGGCGGGCTCACGGCTCACGCTACCTGACAGTTGCGCGCTCCCTCTGAGCCCGCCGCTCTCTCCGTCGCCGCGATCGCGAGATCGGAGGACCGATGGAACACACCGCGACACCACTCAATGACGTGATCGCCGATCTTCGCCCGGCCGAGTCGGCCTTCGGCGAGGATCCCGGCGAGGCCGGCGACGTGCGCCGGCGCGTCGACCACGAGCTCAACGCCGGGTACGAGCTCCTCCTCGATCAGCGCGACGGAGACGCGACCGATCCCGCGCGCCGCGCCGCGGAGCACGTTGACGAGGCGATCGCGACGCTCGAGCACCTCCGGCGGCGGCTCGCGCGGATCGCCGGCTGAGAACGGGCGCCGCTCCGGCTCCACGAGACGAGCTCCGGCGCGCCGGCACGGCCGATTCGTCGTCGTAGGGGGTACTCCGGCGCCCCTTGACGGCGGAGCCAACGGCTCGAGCCGGCGCGGAGAGCTCATCAGAGGCCCGTGAGCGCGCCGCGAGGCCGCGGGAGGGTGCGAACCCTCTCGCGGCCTTTTCTACGTCTGCGCGGGCCGATAGGCTCTCGTCATCCACTAGGGGAGGGTGCATGGGGCTTTTCGGCCGGAAACAGCAGCCACCAACTCCGGAGTTTCCCAACGCGATCTTGCCGGGCGGTCGGACCGTGAACGTCGTTGGCGAGTCGCACTACCAAGACGCCCTCGAGGAGATCGCCGGCGGGAAGACCGAGGACACGTGCAACCTCGAGAAGTGGGCGGTGCTCCTGCGCGAGCCGGACAACCCCTATGACAGCAACGCCGTCGCCGTGTACGTCCTCGGGCGGCGGATCGGGTACCTCGGCCGAGACGACGCGGAAGAGTATTCGGTAATCTTCGACGAGCTCTGGCGGAACTACGGTCTGCGCCCCGCGTGCCGCGCCTCGATCTCCGGCGGCTGGCGCCGATACGCCGCGGACGGCAAGACGATCATGGACGAGGGGCACTACGGCGTCCGGCTGGCTCTCGCAAAGCCGCGGGATCTTCTCGGGAACCGGACCTTGACGACGTGCGACGACGAGGAGCTCACGAAGCCGCCTGAGGCGTTCGGCGCCTGACGGCGGCCGGCGGTTAGAGCTTCTCCCGGAGCCGCTCCTGTAGCGTCTGCAAGAGCGAGGCGCCGGCAACCTGCATGAGCCCGAGCCGCGTTCGCGCCGCCGGCGTGAGCCCGAGCTCAGCGGCGACGCGGAGGATCGTCGCGGCGGCGTCGCGGTGTACTTTGAGCGCCGGGTTCGGCGTGTCGCCCCAGCGGCCGGCGACGGTGATCCCGTTCCGGGCGACGTCGGCGCTCGCGAGCCGGTGCACGTAGATAGCGTCCACGAGCACGCGCACGAGTACGACGTCCACGGGTCGGTATGCGGCCGGCGCGGAGCCGCGGCCGTCGATCTCGGCGAGGATCTCTTGCCACAGCGGCACGAGGTCGGCGGGGAGATCGGCGGGCGCCGCGGCCACGGTCGGCGCGATCTCGGCGATCTTCGGCGCCGGCGCCGGCAGGCGCGAGCCGCGTTGGTCTTGCCGCCGGCGCGGATCTTTGGGCACCGGGCCGCGCCCGGCCATCAGACCGGCCAGAGATCGGTGAGGATCGCGTCAACGGCCTGCGCCGTGCGCTCCTCGCGCCATTGGAGTTGCGCCGGCGCCTCGAGCGCGAGCCGGCGGGCCCGGCGGGCGACGGCGCGCAAGGTGATCACGAGCTCCGCGGCGGCGTCGATCGGATCGCCGTCCTTTACGAAGGCGTAGTCAACGATCGCTTGGAGCTCATCGGCCGGCAAGAGGTTGCGCGCCGCCTTGCGGCGGCGGTACGCGGCCGAGCGGCAGGCGCCAGAACAATACAAGCGGCGTTGACCGGGTGCGCGCGGCGACGCCGGGAGCTCGGAGTTACAGGCGAGGCAATGTTCGGCCATGCTCAGAGTGTGGCGGACGCGTCACCCGCGCCGGCGCCACGCGTGGCGCGCGCCGGCGCCGGCACGAACTCCCAGACTCACCAAAATGCGCGCGGAGCGGGGGGCAGGGTTGCCGTCTTCGCCGTTCTCGTCCTGCTTACCGCCCTCCGGGTAGCGGCGAAACCCTCATCCCACGAGCCGGAGTTGCTCTCCGTTGACCCTACGGTGCTCTCGACGCGAGCCTGCTGCACACCCTCGCGCCCGCTCGAGCGCACGAGTAGAATCCGCCCGTGGTGGTTTTCGGCTGGATACTGCTCGCCCTCGGCCTGTTCTTCTCAATCTGGTCATATCTTCCGTATCTCCGCGCCGAGGAGCTCGCCGCATGGTGCGCTCGCCTCGCAAGGTGTGGATACTCTCGAGCGTCCGCCGGCGCTCAGGCGGCAGTCAAGCGCACTCGGCGCGGAGCGCGTCGAGTGTGGGCCATGATTACAGGGAAGCCCGTACCGGTGCACGTGGCCGGCACGATTAGCGTCGGCGGCATCGGCATTAGCGGGAGCGCACACCTGACCGTCAAGCACCCGACCGGCGACGAAGCGATCGCTGCTATCTACAAGAGCCTCGCGGAGACGAACAGGAAGCTTTCCGAACTCAGGTCGGACACCGAAGCCCAGCTACAGGCGTTGCGAGAGACGACCGATCGATCGCGCACGCGAGACGCACGGCTAGGCATTCTCGGCGTGGCCTTGCTCACAGCCTCTGCGGCGATCTTCGCGTTCGCGCGTTGACGGCAGAACGAGCACCCGTGGGCGGCCCCGCCGGCGCCCGGTCAACTTCCCAGAAACCCGGGCGCGGCGGGGCCGCGTGTGGCGCTCGGCTCGGCAAAGCCGTCTCATAAGCCGAGCGCCGAGCGCCTCGATGCCGGCGGCGGAGGACGAGTCTTCCACCGGCGAGGCGCTACTACTTACGTATCGTTCGACTTGAGGAGAATGATCGCCTCCGGATCAAACGGCCTGCCGCCGATCCTCGCAAGTCCGTAGTAGCGGATATAGGGCGTGACCGTGTACGGATCGCGTAGCACGCTCGGCGCACGATGGATGCCGACCGCGTAGCCGGCGCCCACGTCGCCGTAGGCGATCGGGTAGTTCGCGGCGCCGATCTCGGGCGCGCTCGTTGCGATGTACACCGGCCGGCCGAGGATGTGCGGCTCGCCCGAGGCCCAGTCCACGAGCGGCACGTAGCCGCTTGCGGCCGGGTGGCTCATGGCGCTCACGGTCGCGAGCGTCGTCGCCGTCATCAGCCAACAGGCGTTCGCCTGATAGCGCGGATGGAGCTTGGTCACGAGCGTGAGGAAGTTCGTGTTCGCGACCGCGCCGGCGGAGCCGGAGAGCTCCACGTCGTACACGCTGGTCCCGGCGAACAGGCCGCTCGCCTTGGTGGTGCCGTTGCCGATCGCGAAATCGACGCCGGCCTGCTCCCAAATGTCGCCGTAGATCCATGAGAGGAGCATCGTCTCGAAGCCCGAGATCGCGTCAACGGACGTCTGGGTGGCGCGCTGATCGGTGTAGTAGTCGTAGCACGTGAGGCTCGGTCCCTCGAACGTCGGCGCGTTCTGCTCAGAACGTGCCCCGGTCTCCGTCGCCGTCGTCACGACGCCGTGGGTGGCCTTGTACGGCAAGACCATCGACGTGTCGCCGCTGAGCTCGAACGTGTGCGCGAGCCGGGCGATCGGGTCGACCTTGCGGGCCGCCTCGATCAACTCGGCGTGCAGGGGCTCCGGAACGATGTAGCCGCCGTTCGCGTCGGTAGTGCTGAGCGAGGCGTTGCGGATCTCGGCGCCGGTGCGCACGTAATCGCGGAACGCAGAGACGTCGGCCGAGCCGGCGCCGCCGACGATCGGCTTGCCGTTGCGGACGATCGCGTGGAGTTCGCGTTCCTCGCGGGCCTTCATGGAGGCGGCGAGCTCGTTCAGGCCGGCGGCCTCGAGCTCGAGATTCTCGGCGCCGGCGGCGTCGGTGGAGCGGATGCGATCGGCGCGGGCGAGCAGCTTGTCGGCCCTCGCCTCGATCGCGCGGTAGTCCATGGTCATCGGAGATCACTCCTCTTTGGTTCGCATGTCAGGGCGGAGCACGCCTCTGCGGCGAGCTCACTCCCGAGATCTGCCTCCCCGGCGTCCCTCGGTCTTGGTCGGCTGACACGGCCTCCCCGGCACTTGCCGACCCGTACCCGGACGTCGCCTTCCCGGCTAAGTCCAGACGTAAGGCGGCTCTCTGCGAGCCTCGGAGCGCCGGCGGTGGAGCGTCTCAGCGACTGCGCCGATCTCCTAGATTCGACGGTACCACGGCCGTCTGACGGAAAGACGCTCACGCCGGCGCGTCGTCCGCGCCGAGCTCACAGAGCGCGGCGAGCTCGGCCTCGGCGTCCGACGAGCCGGCTTCCCACTCCTCATCGCCGAACAGGTACGGCGTGAGCACGTCGGCGAGCCGCGCCGCGATCGCGTCGGCGACGATGCGCCGCACGTTCGGCGCGCAGCCGACGCGGCCGGGGCACTTGCCGGCCGAGAGGTTGAGGGCGGCCTCCTGCAAGAGCGCCTCGAGGATCCCGTGCTCGAGCTCGGCGAGCCCGAGGCGCACGCGGCCGGCGGCCTGCGCCAGCCGGACGCGGCTCGAGTGGCGCATGTTGTCGAGCTCGATCTCGGCGAGCTCGCGCGGTAGCGGCGAGGGCTGCTCAGTCATGGTCGGCCCCTTTCGATCGGCGATCGGCAACGCGGGATCCGAGCCGCGTGAGCGCCTCAGCGGCGCGGCGGCCGGATTCGTCGGGAACGAACGGCACGTGCGGCCGGAGCGGCGCCATCACGGCGTGGAGTAGGTCGGCGGCGAGCTCCCGCGCCGGCGGGTTCGGCGCCGGGACGCCGGCGCAGTTCGCGGCGATCCGGGCGCGCGTCTCGGCGGCGAGGAGGCGCTCGGCGAACGGCGCGAGATCTTTGACGGCGCCGGCGAAGTCCTCGCCGGCTTGGCGGAGCTCGAGCGCCGCGGCGGCGGCGGTGTTGAGGTCGTCGGTCATGGTGCATCCTTTCCGCTGGCGGCCGGGTCTCGGGAGGGTTCGAGTCGGCGAGCGAGATCTCGGATCTCCGGAACGGTGAACTCGCTTGGATCCACACGGCGGGATTCGCCCGAATCCCGCGTCTCGCTCTTAAGGTCTCTCTCTGAAGGTCTCTTAAAGAGGGGAGCGCCGGCGCTCCCAAATCCGGGGCTTTCGGGAGCGTTTGAGTTCCCGGAAGTCCTTGGGCGGCGCGTCTCATGGGGCACTTTCGGGAGCGCGGACGCTCCCGAAAGCAGGGCGCGGCGCCAGTGCGTCGCATCGAGATCGACGGAGAGCACCGCCGGCCTTCCCTTGCGGCCGGACTCGTGTTCGATGACGATGCCGGCGGCAATCAGGCGCCGGAGCTCGCGCGCAACTTGTTTGTCGTTCCGGCCGATCGCGCCGGCGATCACCCCGCGATAGAGCGGCGCCGCTTCGCGCCCGTAGGTGTCGCGTGCCGCTTCCCACTCGCGCCAATCGGCGTCGCTGAGTTCGCCGGCCATGATGCGGCCGGTGCCGCGCGTCTGGGCGAGGATGAAGAGCGCGATCTCGAGTTGCACCACGCTCGCGAAGCCGAAGCCATAAAGCGAGCGGAGCTCGCGGTTCGTGAGCTTCGTGAAGCAGTCGAGCCAGCCGGCGCGCGCGTCCGGGTGCTTGTCGGCGCCGGGCGGCATCTCAGCCGGCGAGCTCGTCGTCAGCGAGCGGGAGCGACTCGACGGCGGCGCGGACGTCGGCGAGGCGGTAGAGGTTGCGCCGCACGCGGAGCGGCATCTCGACGCGGTGGAAGAGGCCGGCGGCGATGTAGCGGCGGACGATCGGCTTCGAGACACCGATCAGCTCGGCGATCTCGTCTTCGTCAACGAGGAGCCGCTCCCACGGAGGGACGGTTCCGACGTTGCCGGCGGGAGACGTGGACCCTATGCTCATTCGGCACACTCCTGTGTGTCGTGAGCCGGGGACTTGCTTGAAGGGCGGGCCCCGGCTCCGCTGCTGTATCCACTCAGCACGGTAGAGTCGGTGTCACCGCGGATAATCGGCTTCAACGCCGTCCCGGCAGGGGAGCGCGGGATCGGTCGGTTAGCAGGGGAAACGCCGGGAGGCGCGGCGCGGGAATCCATCCGCCGGAAGCATCCACTTTCTCGGTTCGGCGGCCGCCCGAGCGCGAATAGATACGCCGGAAAGACACGTTTTCTCGGATCGGCACTCGGGCTCGCGGAATATCATCGCGGAATATCATCGGCGATCTCGGAGCCCGTCCAGTTCATCCGTGCACATCATCCGGAACTTGTGCACGTTGCCCGGATCTCACGCGGCCCCGTATCCGGCCCCGCCCGTCTCGGCGAGCTCGAGATCGCGGGCGCGCTTCGCGGCCTGCCGGCTTTGCCAGAGATCACGCCGTGCGTCGATCTCTGCGAGGGCCTCACGGTGCCGATCGGCGAGCTCGCGCAGATGACACACGCGGCACATGCCGGTGGACGCGACGCGGATCGGCCGCGTGGCGCACGCCGGGCATAGCGCGCGCTCGCGATCGAGCGTCAGCCGTTGCGCGAGCACCGTCGCATCGATGGTGCCGCTCGCGAGATCCTCGCGGAGCGCGCGGCGGAGCTTGACGCCGGCCGGCTGGCCGAGCACACGTCCGCCGCGGTTGCCGGGCCGGCGGAGTGAGATCCGGAGTCGTTGCGCTTGCGCGCGCACGCTCGCTACGGAGCGCCCGAGAGCGCCGGCGATCGCCGCTGCGCCGTCGCCGGCGTGCTTGCGGAGATAGGCGATCTCGGAGCTCGTCCACGGATTCATCGCCCCGATTCATCGCATTATTTCGCCGGGCGTTCCGAGCCGTGTTAGCGGGGCGTGCGGCGGCGCCACGCGGAGCAGGAGACACTGGAACGGACACTAGCCATCACGCAAAGCCGAGCCTAGGCACGGAGCCGCCCGGAGCCGCGATTCGTCTTTACGCACGATTTCCCGCTAAACTGAGCTCAACGAAGCACTCAAAATCGGGTGCCCCGAAAGGGCGTGTGGGTTCGAGTCCCACCTCCGGCACCACTCCGAGCTCCCCGGAGACGTCTCTGCTCCCCCGGCTCACCCGCCGCCCGCCGGCCGCGACTCGTCTCGCGGGCGCGCACACAGCCTGCGTCTGGTAGGATTTCCTTCCCGTACGCGACTTGCGGGCCATGACGATTCCTTCCGCCCCGCGATCTTGGTCGGGCGGCCGTGCAGGAGAGGAGCGCTGCGCATGACGGTGCGGCTCTTGGGGCTCAACTGCAGCCCCCGCGACAACAGCAACAGTGGCATCATGCTCGACACCGCGTTCGACAAGCTCGACGCCAGGTACCCGGACCAGTGCGACCACGAGGTCATCCACCTGCGTGAGCTCCACGTCGAGCCCTGCAAGGCCTGCAACGTGTGCGGCAAGAAGAAGGACGGCACCTTCATCCCGTGCGTGCGCGAGCAGGAGGACGATGTCCAGGGCGTCCTCGACGCCATGGTGGCGGCCGACGCCATCCTCGTGGCCACCCCGGTCTACTTCGGCCTGCCGTCGGATCTGTTCTCCAAGTTCATCATGCGCACCCGTCCGCTGCGCCACCAGGACTTCAAGCTCGCCAACAAGCCTGTCGGCGTGCTCGCCACGGCCGGGCGCCGCTCCGGTGGCGCCGAGACGGCGATCATCGCCACGTGGCTGCCCTTCGTGCGCAACGGCTGCCTGGTCGTCGGCAACGGCGACGGCACCTGCCAGTTCGGCGCCTACGGCTGGGCCGGCGCGCGCGGACACATCCAGAGCGACGAGTGGGGTCTCGAGCAGGCGTTCCAGACCGCCGAGCGCGTGTTCACCCTCGGCGGTCTCATCAAGGCCGGGGTCGAGGCCTCCGGCTTCGTGAGCCCCATGGTCTTCTCGTACTCGCAGGGCACCCGTTCCTGAGGCTCCTCGCCTTCGACCGGAAGGAAACCGCATGGCCGACGCCGACACCATTCTCGAGTTCATCCGCGAAGAGGCCGACCTCGACGACGAGGAGGTCAGCCCCGACACGTCGCTCTTCCGCGACCAGCTGCTCGACTCCATGAACCTCACGGCGCTCATCGCGTTCCTCGAGGAGGAGTTCGCGATCAAGGTGAAGCCCATGGACATCGTGTACGAGAACCTCGACACCGTGAATCACATGCTCGCCTACATCGCGCGCAAGAAGGCGGGCGATGCCTGAGGCCGACGAGGACAAGGAACCGACGACGGGCGCAGAAGACGCCGGCGCGGGCACGCCCCGCGGCCACTGGTTCTACTACATCCTCGGCCTGAGCCTGCAGACGTTCCTCTGGTTCCTGCTCTTCCTGGCCATCACCGTCGCGGTGCTGGTGGGCGGCAAGCTCACCGAGTTCCGGTACGTCGGCTTCTGACCGCACGGACCAGCATCCCATGACCACCCAGCCACTCATGACCAACGCCGTCGCGCGGCTGCGCCGATGGGCGGACGAGCGTGCGGATGCGACGCTCCTGCGCACGCGCGGCCGCGTGTACACGTACGCGGACGTGGAGGCGCGGGCGACGCGGGTGGCAGCGGCCCTCCTGGCCGCCGCCGGCCGTCGCGGCGCCCGCGTCGCGCTGGTGCTCGAGGAGTACGACCAGTTCTTCGTGTGCATGCTCGGAGCGTGGCTTGCCGGCCAGGTGGTCGTGCCGCTCAACGTGAGCCTGCCGCAACACGACCTCGACTGGCTGGTCGGCAAGTCGGCCCCAGACGTGATCGTGGTGCCCGACAACCAGGTCTGCCCGACCGCCGCCGGCGGTCCGCTGCGCCTCGTAGTCACCGCGGACGCGGAGCGGCTCGTGGACGGCGTGCGGGCGGCCGGCGGCGGAGCCGCTCCGGCCGCGCCGGCGGACGAGCTCGCGGCCGTCCGCGAGGACGAGCTGGCCATGATCATGTTCACGTCAGGCACCACCGGACTGCCCAAGGGCGTGTGCCAGACGCTGCGCGCCGTCTCGAGCAACGCGGGCAACGTGAGCCTGGTGCTCGGCCTGGGCCCGGACGACCGCATCTTCATCAACACGCCGCCGTACTTTACCAGCGGCATCTGCCACTTCCTCACGCTGATGGCGGGCGGCGGCGGCGTGACCGGCCAGCTCGGCTTCTACTTCGGCACCGGCCTGCTCGACGAGATGGAGGCCCAAGGCTGCACGGGCTTCGGCGGCGCGCCGGCCCACCTCGTGCGCGTGGTCGAGCCGATGGAGGAGCCGCGCGAGCACTCCTTCCGATTCTGGGTGAGTAGCGGCGACCACCTGCCGCTGCCGGTGATCGAGAAGCTCCGCCGTGTGCTGCCCGGCGTCGGTCTCTTCAACATGTACGGCCTCACTGAGGTGAGCGGCCGCTTGTGCGTGCTGCCGCCGGCCGAGCTCGACGCGAAGGTCGGGTCTGTCGGCCGGCCCATCGGTGACATGAAGGTCGTCGCCCGGCGCGGCGACCTCACAGAGGCCGCGCCCGGCGAGCAGGGCGAGTTGTACGTGACCGGCTCGCTGCTCATGCAGGGCTACCTGGACGAGCCGGACATCACGGCCGGCGCTCTCACGGCGCACGGCCTCAAGACCGGCGACTTCGGCAAGGTCGATGAGAGCGGCGCCGTGTGGATCGCCGGCCGCAAGGACGACATCATCAAGCGCGGCGGCGAGAAGGTCAGCATCATCCACGTGCAGGAGGCGCTGCAGGCGCTCGGCCGCTTCGCCGACGTGGCTGTGGTGGCGGCGCCTGACGACATCCTCGGCCACGTGCCGGTCGCCTTCGTCGTGCCCCACGAGCCCGAGGGCTTCAGGGCCTCCAAGCTGCTGCGCGAGCTCCGCAGTGTGCTGCCCTCCACGTCCCTGCCCAGCCGCGTGATCGCCGTGGAGGCCATCCCGCGCACCGGATCCGGAAAGGCGATCAGGGCCGAGCTGCGCAAGATGCTCGCCGAGGAGCTGGGGTGAACAGCTTCCGGAGGGGCCTGCGCAACAGGAACCCACTGGTGCTCGTCATGGCGCTGGCGCTCCTCGTGCCGGCGCTTCTCGGTATTCAGAGCTGGTTCACGAGCGGCGCCTGGAGCGCTGTGCCGGTGCAGCGCTGGGTGCGCAACTCCACTGACGACTACATGGTCGTCTCGTGGATGGTCGGCCGGCTCAAGCAGGACCCGCCCGAGACGCCACTCGTCGTCCTTCTGGGCGGCTCGAGCGGCCGCGAGGCCATCGTCAGCGGCCCCTCGCTGGCCCGCTCCATCTCGGTGAGCGGCGGGCCGCAGGTCACCGCCCGCAACCTGAGCTCGCGCATGCAGCGTTATGCGCAGAGCTGGGCAATCGTCGACAACCTGCCGGACACGCCGACAACGGTGCTGGTCGGCGTGAATCTCGGCCGCTTCACCACCAGCCCCAAGAGCAACTACAACCAGGTGATCGGCCGCGAGCTGCTGCTCAAGAGCGACTCGCTACGCCGCTGGGTGAACGACTACTCGGGCGAGCATGAGCACTCGTACACGATCCTCCCGGGCATCTTCTCGGCCCTCACGTCCTACCTGCAGCAGCGGGAGAACGACCTGCTGTACAAGGGCCGCCTGCATCCCAGGCCGTACAGGCCGCACCCCTTCGATCAGCGCAAGGCCCTGTCCGACGCTGAAAAGGAGAAGCTGGTCCAGAAGTGGCTCGAGAAGTACTATCCCGCCTTTCGCAAGGTGCACGAGTTCGACGCGAAGATGTTGGAGGGACTCATCGCGGAGGGCCGGCGCCGCGGGCTCGATATGGTGATCGTGGAACTGCCGTGGAACAGCGAGGTCGTGGGTGACGCGTTCGACCAGGCCATCACGGCGTACCAGGCGCCCACCAGGGCCATCGCCGAGAAATACGACGTGCCGTACCTGGACTTCAATCAGGAGGTCGCGATCCCCAGCGAGCTCTTCCTGGACCTCTCGCACCTGCGGCCGTCGGGGCGGGCGATCTGGCAGACCGAGCTGGCCTCCCAGCTGGCCGCGCTGTACGCGGACGGCGCCCTGAGGACGGAGCTCTGATGGGCGCCTTCGGCCGCGGGTTCCGCAATCGAAGTCCCCTCGTGCTGGTGGCCGCGGCGCTGCTGCTGGTGCCGGCGCTGCTGGGCTTCCAGTGGTTGTTCACGAGTGGCGTCTGGACCGCGGTGCCCCTCGACGCCGCGTTGCGCAACCCGGAGGACTCGTTCGCCTACGTCTCATGGCAGGTGGGCAAGGCCCGGCAGGACGAGCCGGGCAAGCCGGGCCTCTACCTGCTCGGCGGCTCGAGCGCTCGCGAGAGCATCGTGAGCGGCGACGCGCTCGCCGCCGAGATCGGAGAGCTCGGCGGGCCCCGCGTCGCCGCCTACAACCTCGGCTCGATCAACCAGAACTTCGCCGAGAGCCTCGCCGTGGTGCAAAGCGTGCCCGACACGCCCGCCTGGCTGCTGGTCGGCATCAACCTGGGCCGGTTCACCGCGACCAGGGAGCAGAACTCCCTGCAGGCCGAGGGCCGCGAGTTCCTGCTCGAGAGCGGCGCCGTCCAGGAGTTCGTCTCGGAGAAGTGGAGCCTGCAGGAGTACGCCTACACCATCCTGCCCGGCATCTGGGCGTACATCACGGACTGGGCGCGCACGCACGGCGAGGACCTGCTGTCGGGCGACCCGCCGAGCATCGAGTACGAGCTGCACCGGTACTCGGCCAAGACGCGGCGTTCGGACAGCCAGAAGAAGCGGCTCGTGACGAGGTGGAACACGAGCCGCAAGCCCGTCTTCGAGCGGAACCGCGTCGCCAACCTGCAGATGCTCGAGGCGCTGCTGGCGGAGGCCGGGGAGCGCGGCGTGGAGGTCGTCCTGCTCGAGCTGCCTCTGAACGAGGAGATCGTCGGCGACAGCTTCGCCTCATCCCGGCGGCAGTATCAGATCCCGGTCGCCAAGCTCGCGCAGGAGTACGGTGCACCCTACATCGATCTCAACGAGCGGGTCGACATTCCCAGCCGGGACTTCCAGGATCTCTCGCATCTCATCGCGCCCGGGCGCGTCATCTGGCAACATGCACTGGCACAGGAGCTGGCCCGGCTCCTGAACGCTGCAGACTCTGGAGGGAGTAGCGGGTGAAGATCTACTTCACGCTGTACCTGATCCCGGTGGTGGTCTTCTCACTGCTGGTCTTCTGGCTGCTGCTGCGCAAGGACACGCACCGGTTGATCTTCATGCTCGTCGTCAGCGTCGCCGTGCTCGCCGTGCTGCACCCCATCTTCGCGGCCATCGCCCTGGGCCTCGTGCTGGTGACCCACCAGTTGGTGGAGGCGATGCGCAAGAAGAAGCTGCGCGGCGCCAGGGTCGTCCTCATCGCGGTGATCATCGCCCTCGTCACACTCGGCATCGGCAAGTACGGGCAGCAGGGCGCCCTCGCGCTGTGGTGGGCCGAGGGAGACTGGATCGTCACTCACCTCATCATGCCGATCGGCATCAGCTACTTCGTGTTCCGCGTGCTGCAGTACGTGTTCGACTGCGCGCGTGGGGTCATCAAGGAGAACAGCCTGCTGCGGCTGGCCGCGTTCATGATGTGGATCCCGACCTTCCCGGCCGGTCCGCTCGAGACCTACCAGGGCTTCTACGAGAAGCGGACCATCGGGTTCGAGCGCCAGGAGTTCTATTACGGCTTGCGGCGCATCGCGCTCGGCTACTTCAAGAAGGTCTTCGTCGTCGACTTCCTGTTCCCGATCTTCTTCGGCAAGATCACGACCACGATCGGGCGCACGGACTTCGACGCCGGCGACGTGGCCTGGTGGTGGCCCATCGCCTACTGCGTCATCGTGTTCGTGCGCGCCTACTTTGACCTCTCCGCCTACACGGACCTCGCCATCGGCTTCTCGCGCTTGTTCGGGTTCCGGATCATGGAGAACTTCCACTTCCCGTTCTGGCAGAAGAACCTCAGCGACTTCTGGCACAGCTGGCACATCTCGCTGAGCACATGGGTGCGCAACAACGTCTACTTCCCGGTGTTCGGCCTCACGCGTAAGACCTGGCTCGGGCTCTACTCCAGCATGCTTGTGATGGGGCTCTGGCACGCGGTGGATCTCAACTGGACCTTCTGGGGCCTCTACCACGGCACGGGCCTCGTGGTCCTCGCGCGCTGGGAGCGGTGGAAGAAGGCGCGCCGCAAGAAGCGCAAGAAGGCGGGCCTGCCGCCCGCCGCGAGCTTCGAGAAGTACACGAAGTGGCTGGGCTACCCGGTCACCTTCCTGTACGTGGCCATGGGGTACGCGTTCGTCTCCACCCAGAGCTTCGAGCAGGGCCTCAAGATCGTCTACTACGCCATCCGGCTGCCGCTGGCGTGGCTCGCCGGTATCGTGCTGTGAACCTCCTGCGAGCCCGGGGCGTCGCACAGGTGGACCGGCGTCTCGCCGGTGTTGCACCTGTGCGACCATGAAGGGGCCACTGGAGGGACACTCTGAGTCAGGACGAGGTACAGAAGTCAGGGATCCGGCGGGCGTTCGGCCGCGGGCTACGCCAGCGGAGCCCGCTGGTGCTGGTCGCGGCCGCGGCGCTCGCGGCCGCCGTCCTGTTCGGCGCGCAAGCGCTGCTGTTCGGCGGCGGCCTCACCGTGGTGCAGGAGGGCAGGCTCCTGCGCATCACGCACGATGACTACGTGCACGTCTCGGTGCGCGTGCAGGAGGTCAAGAAGGACCCGCCGCAGACGCGCACGGTCTATCTGTTCGGCGGGTCCGGCACCATGGAGTGCTTCGTCAGCGAGGCATCGCTCGGGGCTGCCATCAGCCGCGAGGCCGGGCAGCCCGTGCGCGTGGTCAGCCTCGCGGCTCATCAGGAGAGCATGGCCATGTCGCTGGCGCTCATCGACAACCTGCCGCCGGGTCCGGCCACCCTCGCTCTTGGCCTGGCCCCGATCCGCGTGACCGGCGGCCCCGGGCGGGACGCCCAGATGCTGAGCGGCCACACGCTGCTCGTGCGCAGCCCGCGGCTGGCGGAGTTGGCGCCGCGCTACTTCGGCAAGACCGTCCCGGCCACCGGCCAGCTCCCGGGCATCTTCGACTACGTCGGCACCTACCTCAAGGAGCGCGCCGCCACGGGCAAGTTCTGGGGCACCCCGATAGTCTACGAGACGCACTATTACCCCTGGGGCGCCAAGGGTCATACGCAGCTCGGCAAGCGCCGCAACGTGCTGTACGTCCTTCAGAAGGACGTGATCCTGTACCGCAAGCACGCGGACTACAACTTCGCGATGCTCGAGGAGATCCTCAAGCTCGCCGACGAGCGGGACTTCGACGTGGTGCTGTACGACCAGCCGCTCAACGGGTCGGCTGCCGGGCCGGACTGGAGCGGGGTGGTGCCGGCCTACCAGAAGCGCGCCCGCGAGCTCGCGGCGCGGTACGACGTGCCGTACGTGCGCATCAAGGTCGACCTGACCGACCACGACTTCGCCGACCTTTTCCACCTGCTGGCGCCGGCGCGGCTCAAGTGGCAGCCGGAGATGGCGCGCCAGCTGGCGGCCGTCCTGGACGAGCCGGCCGGGCCGGTGGCGGCGGCGCCGGTCTCCGGGCGCCCTGCCGCCGCGCTGCAATGACTGGGCGGCTCGGCGCCGAGGCCGGCGACCCACGACGCGGCGCCGAGGCCGGTGTCACGCGGCGCCAGTTCCTCATCGGCGGCGGCCTGGTCGCGGCCGGGCTGGCCGCCGCCGGCATCCTCGGCTGGCGCTCCTGGACCGCCCGCGACTACTGGTACCGCCTCACCGGCGCGTACGGCGAGGCCGGCACGCCACCACCTCCGTACCGGGTCACGTACCAGAAGGGCACGCTGGCGTCGCCGCATCTGAAGGAACCGGTGGCGTACGACATCGCCTACCCGTCGGGCGTCGAGGCGGGCGCAGCCGCCGCGACCGCGCCCGTCCTGATCTGCCTGCCGGGCCGCGGCCGGTCGCCCGGAGAGGTTCTGCAGGGGCACATGCGCCTCGGCGACTACGTGGCCGAGGCGATCGAGGAGCGTGGCGTCCTGCCCTTCGCCGTCGCCGCCGTCCAGGCGAGCGACACGTACTGGCACGCGCGCGAGGCCGGCGACGACGCCATGGCCATGTTGTTCGAGGAGTTCCTCCCATTCCTGCGCGACGACCTGGGCCTCGGCGGGCCGCTGGCGATCATGGGCTGGTCGATGGGCGGGTACGGGGCGCTCCGTGCGGCGGAGCTGCACCCGGAACGGTTCGCCGCGGTCTGCGGCGTGAGCGCCGCCCTGTGGCGCTCCTATGAGGACGGCGTGGGCGACGCCTTCGACAGCGCCTCCGACTACGCGCGCCACGACGTGTACGCGGACGCCGGCCGGCTACGCGACCTCCCCGTGCGCATTGACTGCGGCCGGCAGGACCCGTTCTACGAGGCCGACGCGGCCTTCGTCGAAGCCCTTGCGGAGCCGCCGGCGGGCGGGTTCACCCCCGGCGGCCACAACGACGCCTACTGGATGCGCGTGGCGCCGGCCGAGATCGAGTGGATCGGCGCCCGGTTCGCCGAGGTCACGCCGGCGCCCTTGCCCGACGCCTGAGCCCCCACCGCCGCGACCCCCTCGCCAAGCGGCTCCACCGCCCGAGTCTCCGCCGCCGCGAATCCTCAGGCTCGGCCGGAGGATCGGGCTAGCCTCGGCTCAGACCCGCGGGATGAAGCGGCCGGGCTCCCAGCCCTCCGCCACGCGCCGCGTCACCGCGGCGGCGAGCAGCGCGCCGGCCTCGGCGTCGTCCGGCTGCATGACCTCGAAGGCGGAGTGCATGTTGCGCACCGGGATGCTGAACGAGAGCGTGGCCGCCGTGCCGGCGGCCATCAGCTCCTCCGCGTCGGTGGACGTGCTTCCGGGCATCGCCTTGACCTGCACCGGGATGCCCTCGTCCTTGGCGACCTGGATGGCGAGGTCGGTGAGGGCGAGGTTGCCGGCGGCGCCGCGGTGGATCACCGGGCCGGCTCCGAGCTTGACCTCGCCGCCGAGCTTCTTCGCGTCCAGTCCGGGGTCGTCGCTGGCGAAGTCGACGTCGACGACGATGATGACGTCCGGCTGCCAGCGGATGGCCATGGCTTTGGCGCCCATGAACGTGGTCTCCTCGTGCACCGTGAGCAGCGCCGTGAGGTCGGCGGCCGCCTTCGCCTCGGCGTAGTGCTCGAGTGTGCGCAGGCAGACGTAGACACCGGCGCGGTTGTCGAAGGCCGGCGAGGCGTAGCGACCGCCGACGAGCTGGAGGAAGTTCGTCGGGAAGGTGATGGGGTCGCCGATCTGGACCAGGTCCAGCGCCTCCTCACGCGTGGAGCAGCCGAGGTCGAGCCACTGGTCGGCGAGGTCCGGCGCCTTGGCGCGTTCCTCCTTGCTCATCTTGTGTGAGGGTTTGCGACCCACGACGCCGTGCACCGGGCCCTTGGCGCCGTGGACGATGAGGTTGCGGCCGGGGAGGAGTTGCGGGTCGACGCCGCCGATCTTGTCGAACGAGACGAACCCCTTCTCGTCCACGTAGGTGATGATGAGGCCGATCTGGTCGGCGTGCGCCGTGATGACGACGTGGGGCGCACCCTGCCCCGTGACGGTGGCCCACACATTGCCCAGCGGGTCGCCCTGTGCCTCGGCGAGGACGGCGAGACGGGCGCGCACTCGGTCCTGGACGGGAGCTTCGAACCCGGTGGGGGCGGGGGCGGCGCAGAGGTCGCGCAGCAGGTCGAGGTCGGTCGCCATGTGGTCCTCCGGGTGTGTGGTGTGCCGGACGGCCGGCAGGGCTTCGCCGGCCGGCCTCTGGCATCCTACCCGCTTCGCAGGATGGGGGCATCCGGCGCCGATGACCCGTTGCGAGGCATGGCAAGGTGGCGCTCCGGCCGGTGACGCCATGACTGATGCAAGGATGCTGCGCGGAAGACGCGGTGATGGCGCCATCACGCGCGCGCTGCTACCGAGGGGGGCGAAGGGTGTGGCAGCGTGCGTCGCGGCGCGTGCGAGAGGCGGAGGCTCAGGCACGATGAGGCCGCGTGGTGTATCGTCGCGCCATCGAGACGTCGGCCGGACAAGACCGGCGGCCGCCGCGCCGCCGTTCAGCCCAACGCCAGCGCCAGTTGCGGCGCCGGCGCGGCGTTGCGCTTCTCGCGCTCGTCATCCTCCTCGCGTTCATCGCGTGGCGCGTCGCCGCCTGCGGCGGCTGCGGCTGTGGGGGCGGTGGGGAGGGGCAGGCGGCGCAGGCTGGTCCCGTGCCGGCGCCGCCGGCGCCGCAGGTGGCCGGCGACGGCGTCAAGGTGGGCACCTTCCTCGGCAACTACGGGCGCCGGTACTATGGGCAGGGACCGGCGCCCAACCATCTCGACGTGATCTGGAAGGTCAAGCTGGGCAGCGGCTGGAGCTCCGGCAAGTACGATACCGACGCGCCGAGCAAGTGGGCCGGCAGCGGCTGGACCGGGCAGCCCAGCATCGTCGTGGACGGCGGCAAGACCTACGTCATCTCGGGCTCCTACGAGTACAAGCTGCGCAAGATCGACGCCGAGACCGGCGAGGTGCTCTGGGCCTACCAGTACGACGACATCATCAAGGGCAGCCCGACGGTCTTCAAGAACCCCTCGCCGACCGGCCCGGACGACAAGTACGTCGTCGTGGCCGGCTCTCGCCGCGGGTACCCGTACAAGCTGGACGACCCGCGTGTGGCCCCGGTGCGCGCCGTGACCTTCGGCAGCGGCAAGGAGCTCTGGCGGCTGCCGGTGCCGCAGACCGACTGCTACAGCCGCGACTGCGACGGCAGCGGCTTCTTCTTCGACGGCACCTACTACCTCGGCGTCGAGAGCGGGTGGGTCTACGCGCTCGACCCGCTGAAGACGCAGGACTGGGCCGAGGGCAAGAAGCCGGTGATCGAGGCCCAGCGGCTGCTCGTCGGCGACGAGCGCGCGGAGAGCCACGAGGGCAATCTCGTGCTCGAGTCCTCGGCGTCCGCGCTCGGCAAGAACCTGTACGTGGCTTCCGGTGCCGGCCACGTGTACGGCCTCCGGCGCTCCGACCTCAGGGTGGTCTGGGACTACTACATCGGCTCCGACCTGGACGGGACGCCGGTGCCCACCAGTGACGGCCTCCTGCTCCAAGCGGTGGAGAAGGAGTACATCAAGGGCAAGGGCGGCATGCTGGCGCTCGACCCGACCAAGCCGCCGGACAAGGCGACCGTCTGGTTCTTCCCAACGGGCAACCGCAAGATCGGGGACTGGGCCGGCGGCGTCGTCGGCTCGGCGAGCGTCAACGACGCCTACAACGCCGACGGCCAGTACCCGGCGCTCTGCGCGTTCAGTGCGGTCGACGGCTACCTGTACGTCGTCGCGCGAGATGTGATGAGCGACGAGACGGTCGCCGGCCCCAACCGTGAGAAGGGATTGCAGCGGCCGGTGCAGGTGGCGAAGATCTGGAACGGCGGCGCCATCTCGACGCCGATCCTGCTGGGCGACGCGCTGGTGGCGGGGAGCTACGACCAGCGCGTCCACCTGTACAACATCCGCTACGACCCGGCGGAGGAGGGTGACGACGGCGCGCTGCCGAGCGCGAACGGCGATGGGACCTTCTGGACGGTCACGCTCGAGGAGCGGGACCAGTTCTACGCCGAGGGGGCGTTCGAGTCGACACCCACGCTGTGGGACGGCCGCGTGTACATCGGCTGCAGGGACGGCTGGTTCTACTGCCTGGGCGACAAGCCCTGACCGTCACAGGCCTCTCTCAGGCGGCGCTGTAGACGGCCACCGTGTCCTTGCCCCTCGCTTTGGCCCAGTAGAGCGCCTGGTCGGCGCGGGTCACGAGGTCCTCGGCGGTGTCGGCGTGCAAGGGCAGGGTGGCGACGCCGATGCTCACCGAGATGCCGCGCCAGTCCGCGACCGGGGCGCGCAGGCCGGCGATGGCGGTGCGGATGCGCTCCGCAGTTGTCACCGCGCCGTCGAGGTCGCCGCCGGGGAGCTCCGACTCGGTGGCCGGGAGGACGACCGCGAACTCCTCGCCGCCGTAGCGCGCGGCGCAGTCCACGCCCTGCCGGAGCTGCGACTGCAGGGCGTGCCCCACCGCGCGCAGCAGCTGGTCGCCGACGAGATGGCCGAAGCGGTCGTTGACGCGTTTGAAGTCGTCCAGGTCGAGCATGAGCAGCGAGAGCGGCTGGCTGTACCGGTGGGCGCGTGCCACCTCGGCGCGCAGGCGGTCCCAGAAGCAGCGGTGGTTGGTGAGACCGGTGAGACCATCGACGGTGGCCTGCAACTCGATGGTCTCCTTCTGCTCCCGCAGCTGCCGGTAGAGCTGGGCGTTGTGCATGGCGACGGCGGCCTGTTCGCCGAGGGCGACGCACAGCGCCGTCTCCTGCTCCGTGAAGTGCCGGGCGTGGGTGATCTCGCAGACCTCCAGTGCGCCGACGACGCGCTCTCCCACGGAGAGCGGCACCATCAGCGAGGACTGCTCGTCCCAGTCCCGCATCTGCTTCCTCATGGCCGGGTCGAGGTGCGAGTCGTCCAGGCGCGCCTCGACCGGGCGCCGCGTGCGCACCACCGCCTGGTCCTGCGGCAGGTCGTCGATGGGGTACATGGTGCCGAGCGGCTCCTCGAACTGGTGCGAGGGGTCCGACTGGTAGTGAGCCAGCCAGACCATCGCGTCAGCATCGGCATCGAACTCGTAGATGTAGCTGGCGGCGGCGTCCAGGGCCAGCGCCGCCTGGCGACAGACCACCTCGAGGAGCTCGTCCAGGTCGAGGGTGGACGTCATCGCCCGGGAAGCGCCGATGAGCGCCGTCAGCTGCCGGTTGCGCTCCTCTGCCGCCCTGGAGAGCCGGGCGTTGTAGAGCGCGACCCCGGCGAGGCCGGCCATCTGGCCGGCGAGCCGCTCGTCGGCGGGTGTGAACCGGCGGTCCTGCTCCTTCTCGGTGAGCTCCAGCATGCCGAGTACCTGGTCGCCGTAGACGATCGGCGCCCAGATCGTCGCGAGATCGCCCCAGTACCCCATGGTCTCGAGGCCGGCTGTGGCCTCGTCGGCCTCGTCGGGGTACGAGCAGAGGACCTCGCGCCCCTTGACCACGCGCGCGAACCCGGGGACGTCGGCGAGCATGTGTACCTCGCCCACCCAGTCGACGTCCCGGGCGGTGAGCACGCGCGACCACAACGCCTGCGCGCGCAGGGCTTCGCGCTGCGGGAGGTACTCGTAGACGCAGCACTCGGAGCAGTCGATCGCTCGCGCGACCTGCTCGGCCAACTTGACCAGGGTGTCTCCCAAGAGCGCGCCCTCGCCCTCGCCCTCGTCGTGCACGAGGGCGTAGGAGATGCCGTCACCCGGGATGTCGTCCGTCGTTCGCATCACTCTTCGCCACTAGCTGGTATCGGCAGCGAGGCTGGCCGCGCCCATGGGACGTTCGTCGGGGAACATCCGTCGGGGGGCCGGCGGGCAGCGGACGGCGGGTGGTGGCGCTGCTAGTACCGCACCATGAGCTTGCGCGTGGCGGCGGTGAGCCCGTCCACGGTGAGCTCGAACATGGGGAAGACCTCGCGCACCTTGCGGATGGTGACGCTGCCGTAGGCGCGCTCCCAGTCCGCCGCCGGGATGGTGTTGAGCCACACGGAGTGGTCGAAGTGGCGGCGCAGGCGCCGGAGCCACCCGATGCCGGGCTCTTCGTTGCCGTAGCCCCACCAGATGATGCCGTCGCGGGCCGTGAGCTCGCCGGGGGCCATGGCCGCGTCGCCGACGATGATGAGCTTGTAGTCGCTGGGCAGCTCCTGGAGCACGCGCCGGGTGGAGATGGCCTCGGACGAGGTCATGCGCGTGCTCGTGTAGAGCCAGTCGTAGACGCAGTTGTGGAAGTAGTAGAACCGCAGGTCCTTGAAGTGGCTGCTGCGGTTGACGGCGCTGAAGAGCTGGCTGCACAGTCGGACGTAGGGGTGCATGGAGCCGCCGACGTCCATCAGCAGCAACACCTTCACGGCATTCTTGCGGCTCTTGCGCCAGACGAGGCTGAGGCGGCCGGCGTTGCTCGCCGTCTCCTCGACCGTCTCGTCGAGGTCGAGCTCGTCGGGCACGCCCTCGTTGCGGGAGCTCAGCTGGCGGAGGCGCCGGAGACCGAGCTCGAACTGCCGCACGCCGACCTCCCGGTCGGTGCGGTAGCCGCGGTAGCGGCGCTCACCGGCCACCTTGACGGCGGACCTGTTGCCGCTCTCGCCGCCCGCCCGGATGCCACCGGGGTGGAAGCCGGAGTGGCCGAAGGGGCTGGTGCCGCCGGTGCCCACCCAGTGGTTGCCGCCGTGGTGGGCCTCGGTTTGCTCCTTGAGGCGCTCCTCGAACATCCTCTGGAGCGCCTCCAGGTCCAAGTCCTCGAGCGCGGCGGCCAGCCGCCGCCGCTCCTCGTCGCTGAGCCCGGGCATGGTCAGGGGATCAGCGAGCCAGTTCCAGACTTCGTCCTCGATCTCCACCGGCGTTTCGATGCCCTTGAACATGTGCGCGAACGCCTGGTCGTACTGGTCGAAGTACGCCTCACTCTTGACGAGGATGCTGCGTGCGATGGCATAGAACTCGTCCAGGCTGCTCGGCACCAGGCCCATGGCGAGCCCGCGCATGAGCGCGAGCCACTCCGTGACCGTCACCGGCACACCGTAGAAGCGCAACAGGAAGAAGAAGTCGGTGAACACGGAGCGGGCGCCTATCGACGGCGTGACATGATCTCGCGCAGCACGAGTCCCGCCACCACGATCGCGATGACGATGACGATGAAGAGCTCGATTCCACCGATGCTGCTCATGAGGACTCCTCGCCTTTCGGGCCGCGGCCGGGCGGCCTGCGGCTATCTGCGGCCGCGGCCGGACGCCAGCGCGCGCTGCGTGACGTCCACGTCGTGGTCCTTCTTGAGCAGCACGCCCATGAACGGCAGCCGCGCCCCGATCTCCTGGGGGTCGACCCCGCCGCGCTCCAGCGCCTGCACCCAGTCGATGAGCTCGCTGGTGCTCGGCTTCTTCTGCAGGCCGGGGAGGTCGCGCAGCCAGTAGAAGGACTGCATGGCGAGGTCGAGCAGCCGCCTGTCGAGGCCGGGCACGTGCACGCGCACGATGCGCTCCATCATCTCCTCGTCGGGGAACTCGATGTAGTGGAACACGCAGCGGCGCAGGAACGCGTCCGGCAGCTCCTTCTCTGCGTTGGACGTGATGAGCACGATGGGCCGCTGCCTCGCCTTGACGGTCTCGTGGGTCTCGGGGATGTGGAACTCCATCTGGTCGAGTTCCCACAGAAGGTCGTTAGGGAACTCGAGATCTGCCTTGTCGATCTCGTCGATGAGCAGCACCACGCGCTCCTCGCTGCTAAAGGCCTCGCCCAGCTTGCCGGGCTTGATGTACTGGGCGATGTCGCTCACGTCGCGGTCGCCGAACTGGCCGTCGTAGAGGCGCTGGACCGTGTCGTAGACGTACAGCCCGTCTTGCGCCCTGGTCGTCGATTTGACGTTCCAGATGAGCAGCGGCGTCTCGAGGCCCTTGGCGATGCTCTGGGCGAGCATGGTCTTGCCGGTGCCGGGCTCGCCCTTGATGAGCAGCGGCCGTCTGAGCTGCACGGCGACGTTGACGGTCTGCATGAGGTCGGGCGCGGCGATGTAGTCGCTGGTGCCCACGTAGGAGAAGGACTGGCTCATGACGTGCGCTTTCGGTCGTTGGCGTGAGCGGGGACCGCGCCGGGGCGGCGCCCTCGAGATTCTAACAGACGGCGGCCGGACGGCGGCGTCGTGGCGGGGGCGGGGCTCCGCCCGCCGCCCCTCAACGCCGCCGCCCGGCCGCCCGGCGGGTACAACCCCGGTGAGCCGTCAGTGTCTACCAGAGGGGGAGGACATGAGACCGCCGAGCGCCGACCTTTCCGTCGAGAGCACCTTCGCGCGCAGCGCACTGCTCGAGCCGCTGAGCGAGGCCCAGATCGAGGCTCTGGCCGAGCACAGCCGCGTCGTCGTCCTCAACGAGGGCGAGCCGCTGTTCGACGCGGACACCGTGGCCCGCAGCCTGTTCGTGGTGGCCAGCGGACGGCTTGCGATCAGGCTCGCCACCCCGGCCGGCCGTGTGGTCGAGGTCGTGGAAGTGGGCCAGTACGGCATCTCCGGCTGGTCGTCCATCGTGGCGCCGCACGTCTATGTGGCAGAGGCCACGGCGCTGGAGGACACCGCCGTCGTCGTCATCTCGGCCGACGAGATGGAAGACATCCTGCTGCGCGAACCCGCGGCGGGCTACCAGGTCATGAAGAAGCTGGCCGGCCTGATCTCCATGCGCCTGCGCGAGATGAAGGAGGAGCTCATCGAGGTTCTCGAGAGCTGAGGCGGCACTCTCGCGCACGTCTTGACACGCTTTCCTCGCGGCCCTAGCATGTCCGCAATGTGACCTAGCGGTCTCGCAATGCGAGCAGCAGCGCCCGGTGGGGCGCCGTGGACGCCGGGGAGGGCCGACACATAGCACATCGCAATGCCTGGGTGGTCTCGTCGTGCCGCCGCGCTCTGCCGCGGCCGGGAGCCGGCGCCGCGTCGCGCTCCGAGGCCGCAGACACCACTCGCTCATCCGTCAGACGTTCGGTCAACGCCTGCGAATCGAAGGAGAGGACCACATGGGAGAGGTAGTCCGACTGACGAACTCGTCGACCGGGGGACCGGTCTTCGTCTACGTCGAGGACGGCAAGATCGTCCGCATCACGCCGATGGACTTCGACGACACCGTCGACGCGTCGTCGTGGAAGATCGAGGCGCGCGGCAAGACCTTCGAGCCTCCGCGCAAGACCACCTACTCGGTCTACACCGCGGGCTTCAAGTCCATGATCTACTCCGACCGCCGAATCAAGACGCCCATGAAGCGTGTGGACTTCGATCCCGACGGCGAGCGCAACCCCCAGAACCGTGGCATCTCCGGCTACGAGCCCATCTCGTGGGACGAGGCCACCGACATCGTGGTGAGCGAGATCAACCGCGTGAAGCGCGAGGCCGGCCCTGCGGCGATCCTCTCCAGCCCCAGCTCCCACCACATGTGGGGCAACGTGGGCTATCGCCACAGCACCTACTTCCGCTTCATGAACATGATGGGCTTCACCTACGCCGACCATAACCCCGACAGTTGGGAAGGCTGGCACTGGGGCGGCATGCACATGTGGGGCTTCAGCTGGCGCCTCGGCAACCCCGAGCAGTACGACCTGCTCGAGGATACGCTCGAGAACACCGAGATGATCGTCTTCTGGTCGTCCGACCCGGAGACCAACACCGGCATCTACGCCGCGCACGAGTCCACGCCGCGCCGCTTCTGGATGAAAGACCTGGGCATCAAGATGGTCTTCATCGACCCGTTCTACAACCACACCGCCGGGCTCATCGGCGACAAGTGGTTCTCCCCCAAGATCGGCACCGACCACGCACTCTCCTTCGCTATCGCTTACACGTGGCTGACCGAGGACACCTACGACAAGGAGTACGTGGCCACGCACGCCCACGGCTTCGACGAGTGGGCCGAGTACGTGCTCGGCAAGACTGACGGTGTGCCCAAGACGTGTGAGTGGGCCGAGGAGGAGTCGGGCGTGCCCGCTCCCGAGATCCGCGCGCTCGCCCGCGAGTGGGGCAAGAAGAAGACGATGCTGGCCGCCGGCGGCCTGGGCGGCTGGGGCGGCGCCTGTCGCGCCTCGCACGGCATCGAGTGGGCGCGCGGCATGATCGCCCTGGCCACCATGCAGGGCATGGGCAAGCCGGGCTCCAACATCTACTCGACCACGCAGGGCACGCCGGTCGACTACGACTTCTACTTCCCCGGCTACGCCGAGGGCGGCATCTCCGGCGACTGCGAGAACTCCGCCGCCTGGTTCAAGTTCGGCTGGCGCATGTTCGACGGCAAGACCACGTTCCCGAGCCCGTCGAACATCAACACGGCCGCCGGCCAGCACATCCCGCGCCTCAAGGTGCCGGAGTGCATCATGGACGGCGAGTTCCAGTGGGCAGGGAAAGGCTTCTGTGGCCCCAGCATCCAGCACCAGTTCCATCAGTATCAGTATCCAGCTCCCGGATTCCCCAGGATCAAGATGCTGTGGAAGTACGGCGGGCCGTGGATCGGCACCATGACGGCCACCAACCGCTACGCCAAGATGTACGCGGACCCGAGCCTCGAGTTCGTCGTCAGCCAGTCCATCTGGTTCGAGGGCGAGGTGCCCTTCGCCGACGTCATCCTGCCGGCCTGCACCAACTTCGAGCGCTGGGACATCAGCGAGTTCGCCAACTGCTCGGGCTATATCCCCGACACCTACGGCCAGTGCAACCACCGCGTGATCTCCCTGCAGGCCAAGTGCATCGAGCCGATCGGTGAGTCCAAGTCCGACTACGACATCTACTGCATGCTCGCCGCGAAGCTGAATCTGCCGATGTTCAGCGAAGGCAAGACCGACCTCCAATGGGTGGAGCAGTACTACAACGCCACCGACATGCCCAAGCACATGACCTTCGCCGAGTTCAAGGAGAAGGGCTACTTCATCGTGCCGGACAACCCGGAGCGCAAGAGGACGCCGGCGCTGCGCTGGTTCGCCGAAGATCGTGAGCGGGACACGCCCGACTGGGGTCCAAGTCCCAACTATCAAGTGAACGGCAAGGGTCTGCAGACCAGCACCGGCAAGGTCGAGTTCATCGCCACGAGCCTCAAGAACTTCGAGGAGCAGGGCTTCGTCGACGAGTACCGTCCCTCCATGCACACCTACGTGCCGGCGTGGGAGGGTCCGCGCTGCGAGCTCGCCAAGAAGTACCCGCTGGGCATGCTGTCCCCGCACCCGCGCTTCTCGTTCCACACCATGGGTGACGGCAAGGACAGCTTCATGAACGACATCAAGGACCACCGCGTCCTGGTGGACGGTCACTACTACTGGATCATCCGCATCAACAGCGCCGACGCGGCCGCCCGCGGCATCGAGAGCGGCGACCTGGTCCGCGCCTTCAACGACCGCGGCTCCGTCATCGTCTGCGCCCAGGTCGTCGAACGCACGCAGCCCGGCACCGTGCACACCTACGAGTCGTGCGCCGAGTACGACCCGCTGGGTAAGCCCGGCCGGTCCGCCGACCGCGGCGGGTGCATGAACATCCTGACGCCCGACCGGTACATGTCCAAGTACGCGTGCGCCATGGCTCCCAACACTGCCCAGATCGAGGTCGAGAAATGGGATGGCGGCATCTACGAGACCGACTGAAGCCGGTCCGATCGACCGACTGAGCATGACTGAGAAGGAGTCCGCGACGTGAAGCAATGGTACAAAGTCATCGACGTGGCCAAGTGCCACGACTGCAACAACTGCTTTATGGCCGACAAGGACGAGTTCGTCGGCAACGATTGGCCGGGCTACACCTACGCGCAGCCCCGCCACGGCCACCGCTGGGTGGACATCCTCCGGCGTGAGCGCGGCCAGTACGCTCGCAACGATGTGGCGTACCTGCCGGTGCCGTGCCAGCAGTGTGAGAACCCGCCGTGCGTCCCGGCGTCCGACGGCGCCTTCTACAAGCGTGAGGACGGCATCGTCCTGATCGACCTGGAGAAGGCCAAGGGCATGTCGAAGGACGTCATGGGCTCGTGCCCCTACGGCGCCATCTGGTGGAACGACGCGCTCGACATGCCGCAGAAGTGCATCTTCTGCGCCCACCTCGTCGACGACGAGACGTGGACGCCGCACACCACGCGCTGCACGCACTCCTGCCCGACGGTGGCGATGGAGACGCTCCTCGTCGAGCCCGAGGAGATGCAACGGAAGATCGAGGCCGAGGGCCTGCAGGAGTACCTGCCCGAGCACGGCACCAAACCGCATACGCTGTACAGGAACCTCCACCGGTTCACGAAGAACTTCATCACCGCCGGCGTGCTGGTGGACGGCGACTGCTACGAGGGCGCCACGGTGACGCTGCAGGGCGCCGCCGCGGACCCGCAGACCACGAACTTCTTCGGGGAGTTCAAGTTCGACGGACTCGACGACGGCGAGTACACGGTCGAGGTGGACGCCGGCGGCAAGAAGCACTCCGCCGCGGTCATCATCGCCGGTGAGTCCCAGAACCTGGGGTTCATCGAGCTGTAGAGCCCAGGGTCACGCACGAAAGCGAAGGCGAAGGAGGGCTCCGGAATGCCCTCCTTCGCCGCGTTGAGGGAGTCGCATGAGAGAGATCGTGGTGTTCAACGGCAGTCCGCGCATGGACGGCAATACGGTGACGATCCTGGACCTGGTCGCCAAAGGTGCCCGCGACAACTGGGCGGAGGTCAAGTACTACACGCTGTTCAAGATGAAGTTCATGGCCTGCCAGAGCTGCTTCGCCTGCCGCATGAAGGACGACTGCGTCATCAATGACGAGCTCCACGAGGCGCTGCAGAAGGTCAAGGCGGCCGACGCCGTGGTGATCGGCTCGCCGATCTACATGATGCAGATGACCGGGCCCGTGAAGAACCTGTACGACCGGCTGTTCCCGCTGATGGACACGGAGGGCAAGCCACGGTTCGGGACCAAGAAGCTGCTCACGGTGTGGTCGCAGAGCATGGAGGACGTGCATACCTACGACTCGTACTACGAGTACACCGCGGCGATGTACCCGTCGTTCGGCTTCGAGTGGGTGGACAACATCGTGTGCCCAAACGCGAACGACCCCGAGAGCGCGGATCGCGACGCGGAGCTCAAGATCCGCGCCTACGAAGCGGGCGCCGCACTCGCGCGCTGAGCGGCACGACGCCGGAAGGCCGAGGCGACGAAGGCGTCAGAGCAGGCCGAGCTCCCGCAGATGGGCGAGGCTCGTCTGGACCGATCTGTCTGAGTCGTGCTCGAGCACCACGGACGCGCCGGCGACGCGCGCGGCCGCCATGACCGCGGCCGCGTCGACCACGCCCTCACCCAGGCCCAGATGCGGGTCGTCGCCGTCGCCCTCGCCGTGGTTGTCGTGCAGGTGCAGGTGGCGGAGCGGCGCGCGCGGGTCATCCAGCCACTCGTGGAGGCAGCCGCTGATGCTGGCGTGCCCGACGTCGAGGATGAGCCCGAGCCCGCGCAGGTCCAGGTGGCCGGGGTGGGTGAAGTGGCTCATCCCCGTCCCCGGCATGTTCTCGACCACGATGTCCACGCCCAGCTCGTCCTGCCATTCGCGAAGGGTGTCGAACGAGCGCTCGAGCTGCGCGACCACGGCGGGATCGCGCGGTCTGACCTCGGGGCCCCAGTCTGGGTGCACCACGTAGAGGAGCGCCCCGATCTCGGCGCTCGCCTCCAGGTGCCTGCGGTGCTCGGCGAGCGCCACCAGCCGGACGGCGTCGTCCGGATCCCAGATGCCGGTGTAGCCGAAGGGGCCGTGCACGGTGTACGTGAGCCCGGCTCTCTGCACCTCGGCGAGGTTCCGCTTGCTCAGCAGCGTATGCAGGCCGAACGAGCGGATCTCGGCGCGTGAGGCGTGCTCGGAGATGCGCTCGAGCGCGGCCGGGAGCATGAGCTCGGCGTACGCGCTGGTGGAGATGCCGATGTCTGGAGTGCTGCGCACGGGATTCCAGTATGCCAGACGGGCGCCGCGCGTGTGACGGCCGGGGCGCGTGCACTTCCGCGGTCAGTCGAGGGTGGATCTACCATGGCGGCCGAAGGGCAGGACGCAGGAGCGGGGAGGGCGTACAGGGATATGCGACGGCGAGTGACGCCACGGATGATTCGCCGATGACGCCACTGACAATGCGCGGATGGCGCCAATCGAGTGCGCGCTCCACCCCAACCCCTTGCTCTGCCTTGGCGTCACGCCGTTGCCGCCGTCGCCGGCTTGTGGTCGGGGAGGACGGGGTAGAAGCGGCGCATGGGTGCCGCCATCGACAAGTTCAGCACTGACGCAGCCTACGCGAAGCTTTCGGGGCTCGGTCTGGAGATCCAGGGCTACCGGACCGAGCAGCACGCGCTGGACGTCTCCAGCGGGTTCCGCCGCGTCACGACGGAGATCGTCCTCGTCGGCGGCGGGCTCGAGGGCCGTGGGGAGGACGTCACCTATGCGGCCGAGGACCACGACGACTACCCGGCGCAGCTGCCGCTGGCCGGGGAGTGGACGCTGGATTCCTTCTCGGAGCACGTCGGCGGCCTGGACCTGTTCCCCGGCAGGCCGCCTCAGGAGGAGTTCTTCCGTCCGTACCGGCGCTGGGGTCTAGAGAGCGCCGCGCTGGACCTCGCTCTCCGGCAGGCCAGACTGAGCCTGGGCGCGGCGCTGGGCCGGCCGTACTCACCTGTCCGCTTCGTCCTTAGCACGCGCCTGGACATCAAGCCGTGGCTCGAGGTCGACCCTCGCCTCGAGTTCAAGCTCGACCCTACGCCTGAGTGGGACGAGCGGCTGATGCGGGAGATCGCCGCGACGGGCCGCGTCAGCCAGCTCGACTTCAAGTCGTTCTACCAGGGCTCGCCGGTGGACAACCCGCCGGACTCGGTGCAGTACGGGCTCGTGAGCGACGTGTTCCCGGGGACCGTGCTCGAGGACCCGGCCCTGGAAGGCCCGGCGCGCGAGGCGCTGCGGGGGCAGGAGGCGCGGTTCAGCTTCGACGCGCCCATCCACTCCTGGGCGGACGTGGAGGCGGTGACGGCCAGGGTGGCGGCCGTGTGCGGGCCGGAGTGCGATGCCTTCGTGCTCAGGCACCTCAACATCAAGCCGTCGCGGTTCGGGAGCGTGCGTGCGCTGCTCGACTGCGTGGAGCGCGCGCAGGCCACCGGTATGGTCCTGTACGGCGGCGGCCAGTTCGAACTCGGCATCGGCCGCGACCAGATCCAGGCGCTGGCCAGCCTCCTGTACCCGGACGGCCCGAACGACGTTGCGCCGCGTGAATATCACGGCGCGGCGCACCCGGGGGTCCCCGGCAGCCCGCTCGTGCCGCTCCGGGAGCAGTGCGCTGGGTTCGGGTTCGCGTTCGCGGTCTGAAGGCGGGCGCCGGCCCCGTCGGCCGCCCGCTCCCGCCGGGCCGCCCGCTCCCGCCGGGCCGCCCGCTCCCGCCGGGCCGTCAATCCCCGCCGAGCAGCCCCTGGCGCTCGAGGTGGGCGATGCTCTCGCGCACGGCCCGCTCGTCGAGTACCTCGAGGATCATGGTGGCGCCGCTGGCGCGCGCAGCACTGCGCGCGCATTGACGACGCCGCGGCCCAGCGGCAGGTGCGGGTCGCCGGTGTCCGCCGGACCGCGGTTGTGCAGGTGGACGTGCGCGAGCTCCGCGTGCGGCTCACGCAGGAAGTCGTCCAGCGTGCCGCAGATGGCCGCGGCCGCTCGCCGGTTGGCCGCGGCCAGCAGGTTGTGGTCGTCCACCGAGGCGATCTCCGCCAGGAGGCGTATCGGGCGACGCGCTCCAGCGCAGCTCCCAGCGGCAACCGGAACCAGGTGTCGCTGGGCATGCCGATGTCCGGCGGGAGGACCATGGGAGTGTTCCCGGCGAGCCTTGACGAGTCGCCGAAGTCGATTGATACTGATTGAAACTGGGCGGAGATGGCGTAATCTATCAGGACGTTAGCAGAAGGCAAGCGATGGGCCGGGACCTCGCGTGCTGAGCGTGGTACCTTCGGGCGCATGATCGGACGGGACCGCGAGATGGCCGCCGCGCGCGCTGTGCTCGGCGGCGGCCGTCACCTGCTGCTGGAAGGCCCGGTGGGCTGCGGCAAGACGACGCTGGCGCTGGCCGCGTGCCGCAGCCTTTGTCTGCAGACCATCCGCGTGGACGGCGACGATCGCTTCACCGAGACTCGGCTCGCCGGCTGGTTCGACCCGCCGCTCGTGCTGAGCTTCGGGTATCGGGAGCGCGCCTTCGTGCCCGGTCCGCTGGTGCGCGCCATGCGCGAGGGCCGCGTGCTCTTCCTCAACGAGCTGAACCGCCTGCCGGAGGCGGCGCAGAACCTGCTACTGCCGGCCCTCGACGAGGGCGTGGTGCAGGTGCCGCACCTCGGCCCGGTGCGCGCCACCGAGGGCTTCCGGGTGGTCGCGACGCAGAATCCCGCGGAGTATGTCGCCACCGGGCACCTCTCGGAGGCGCTCCGCGACCGCTTCGAGCACCTCGGGCTTGGGTACCAGTCGGCCGCAGAGGAGGAGGCGATCGTCGTGGAGGTCACCGGCTGCTGGGAGGCCGGCCTCGTGCAGACGGCCGTGCGGCTCGCGCGGGCGACGCGCCGCCACCCGCGCGTGCGCCGGGGGGCGTCGGTGCGCGGCGCGATCGCGATCGTCGAGCTGACCGGCGCGTCCCGGGGCGGGGTCGCGGGTGCGGGGGCCGGGTGCCGGGAGGGCGACGCCGGCTGCGTGGACGTCGGCGCCGGCCGCGTGGGGCTGCGTCGCGCGGCTGAGGCCGCGCTGGCGACCCGCGTGGAGCTCCGCGACGCGGACACCGGGCTGGACGAGGTCCTCGATGAGCTGCTGCAGCTCGTCTGCGAGCGCGGGGAGGACCAGCATGCGGAGCCAACGGCGAGCCGAGGGGTCGCCGCCGGGCCGGAGGGCCTGCGGCGGCCGTCCCGGCCGCCGGGGTCGGAGGAGGACCGGCGGCCGGCCGGCGCGCACGAGCCGCGCGCCTGCACGCTGGAGGATCGCTGCTCGCTGGCGCGAGAGCTGCGCGCGGCGCCCGAGGACCTTGACGGCTGGAGGCTCGCCGGCGACTTGAGCGCGGGAGCGCTCGCACGCGCCGGCGAGCGTGCCTTTCTCTGCGCGCAGCAGCTCGCGGCCGGCGCCGTGCTTCGGCGCGCCGGTCGCCTGGTCGGCCCGCTCAAGGCCGCGACGAAGAGCGTGCGCGAGCCGCTGCTCGAGCCTTGGGGTGGAGAGCTCGACGTCGAGTCCACCGTGGACAACCTGCTCGGCAGACCACACCCCGAGCCCGGGGACCTGATCGTGCGGCGCCGGATCGACCGGCGGCACCAGGTAGTGCTCATGGTCGACACGTCGCTCAGCATGGCCGGCGAGAAGATGGCGCTCGCCGCGGTGGCGGCGGCCGTGCTCGCGCTCAAGCTGCGGCCGGGCGACCTCGCCGTGGCGCTGTTCGCCGACTGCGCGCGTCTGGTCTCGCGGTTCGGCGAGGAAGTGCCGCCCGCCGAGCTGGTCCGCCGTATGCTCGCCGTGCCGTGCGGCGGCGGGACGGACATCGCGGCCGCGCTCCAGCTCGGCCACGCCGAGCTCCAGCGCGGCCGCGACCCCGGCCGCAGCGGTCTGCTCGTCACGGACGGGGTGTACACGAGCGGCGCCGACCCGCTGCCGGCGGCGGCGCGGTTCGGACCGCTGCACGTGCTCCTCATGGAGGAGCAGCCCGCGGCCGGGCCGGGAGCGGCGCGGGGCCCGGCCGCGTCAGGCCGCGCCCCGGTCACCACCTGGATCTCGCCGCGGCTGCACGTGGGAGAGGCCATCGCTCGCGCCGCCGACGGCGGCCTCGTGCGCGTGGACGGCTTCCCGGCACTGCCGCGTCGTATGCTCGAGGTCGCCGACCGGGTGCTCCGATGACCCGCCTCGGGATCACCTGCCCCAGAGAGGAACAGCCGTATGACCCATGAGTCAGTCGTCGCCCTCACCGACCGCGGGCTGGAGGCCGGCGCCGCCGCGGCGGCGGTTATCGGCCCGGACGAGGTCGTCACCGCCGAGTGGGTGCGCTGGAAGTGCCTCTACGGCTGCCCGCAGGCGGGCCGCTGCGTGACCTGCCCGCCGCAGTCGCCCACTCCCGAGCAGACCCGGCGGCTCCTCGCCGGGTACGAGACCATCCTCTTCTTGCGCTTCGACGTGGAGCCGGACAAGGCCGAGTGGACGCGGCCGGCCGCGTGGGTGCTCGAGCGCGTCCTGGGGCTGGAGCGCGAGCTCTTCCTGGCAGGTCGGCACAAGGCGTTCGCCATCGTTGGAGGGCGGTCGTGCGACCATGAGGAGGTCTGCGGGGCCCCTGAAACCTGCGCCAGCCGCGAGCGTCTCCGGCCGGGCCCGGCGGGCTGCGGCATCGACATCTTCGCGACCAGCGCCAACGCGGGCTGGCCGCTCCAAGTGGTAGAGGCGGAGGGGGAGCCGTATCATCGCTACGCGCTCCTGCTCGTCGAGTGAGACGGAGGCGGGGCCGGCCCGGCGAACGCGCCGGCGCGAGCGACCGTGACACCAGCGGACGAAGGTTGAGGACATGACTCCGATCGAGCAGATCCAGCAGCAGCACGGCATCGTCGGCCGCGAGCGTGAGCTGGCGACGGCGCTGGCGGTGCTCGGCGCCGGGCGCCACCTCCTGCTCGAGGGCCCGGTGGGCGTGGGCAAGACCACCGTGGCGCTGGCCGTGTGCGGCCACCTCGGGCGCGACACGGTGCGCGTGGACGGCGACGACCGCTACTCCGAGAGCAAGCTCACCGGCTGGTTCGACCCGCCGCTGGTGCTCAAGCAGGGGTACGGGGAGGACGCGTTCTTCGCCGGACCGCTGGTCGAGGCCATGCGGGACGGCAAGGTGCTGTTCATCAACGAGCTGAACCGCATGCCGGAGAGTGTGCAGAACGTGCTCCTGCCGGCGCTGGACGAGCGGCTCCTGCAACTGCCGCACATCGGCGAGATCCGCGCCGCCGACGGCTTCCAGGTGGTGGCGACGCAGAACCCGGTGGAGTACGTCGCCACCGGCCACCTCTCGGAGGCGCTCAGGGACCGCTTCGAGCACCTGGCACTGGACTACCAGGACGCGGCCGAAGAGGCGTCGATCGTGACCGTCGAGACAGGCTCGGACGACGCCGCGCTGGTGCAGACGGCCGTGCGGCTCACGCGGGCGACGCGGCTGCACCCGCGCTTCCGCAAGGGCGCGTCCGTGCGCGGCGCGATCGCGACGGTCGCGATCGCCGAGCGGCTCTGGGCCGACGACCGCGACGCCTGCGGCGCGGTGAGTCGCGAGGTGCTGCGCCGCGCGGCCGAAGCCGCGCTGACCACCCGCGTCGACCTGCGCGACGACATCGACGCGGACTTCGGGGCCGCGCTCGACGAGCTCCTGGAGCTCGTCGTCGAGCGCGGCGAAGACCCGGACGTCGCTCTCGGACCGCCGGAGCCTGCCCCAAAAGCCTGACTCCATCCGCCGGGGCTCCGCTCCGGCACGGCGGCCGCGTGGAAGTCCGCGGCCTGCCCTCGTGCGCCCCGGAGCCGCCGGCCGGCGACGCCCCCCTGGAGGCGCTCGCGACCCGCTACCGCATGGACCAGGACGAGCTCGACGGGTGGACGATCGCCGTGAATCTCACGCGCAGCGACTGCCGCATCGCCGACGCCGGGCTGCGGTACTACGCCGAGCGGCTGGCGGCGCGCGCGGTCCTTCAGAAGGCCGCGCGCCTGGTCGGCCCGCTGCAGGCCGCCACGCAGACCGTCCGCGAGCCGCTGCGCGAGCCGTGGGGTGGCGAGCTCGACGTCGAGGCCACCGTGGACAACGTCATCGGCAAGGCATACCCGGAGCAGGGCGACTGGATCGTGCAGCGCCGGGTCGACCGCCGGCACCAGGTGGTGCTCATGGTCGACACCTCGCTCAGCATGAGCGGCGAGAACATGGCCATCGCGGCCGTCGCTGCGGCGGTCCTCGCGCTCAAGCTGCACCCCGAGGACCTCTCGGTGGTGGTGTTCGAGGACAAGGCCACGGCCGCGACGCGCCTCGACGTGCCGGACCCGCCGCAGGAGGTGGTCCGGCGCATGCTCGACCAGCCGGTGCGCGGCTACACCAACATCGAGGCCGCGCTGGCGCTCGGCGCAGCCGAGCTGGAGCGCGGCCGCAACCCTCGCCGCAGCGGCCTGCTCATCACCGACGGCGTCGTCACCGCCGGCGGCGACCCGCGGCCGCTCGCCCACCGGTTCCCGCACCTCTTCGTCCTGCTCACGGAGGACTACAAGATGAACCCGGAGCTCTGCCGCGAGCTGGCCGACGCCGGCCACGGCGACGTGTTCCCGGTGCGCGCCTTCGGCGACCTGCCGGCCCGCCTCCTCGAGGTCGCCAACCGCATCCTGCGCTGATCCGCGCGGGCCTTCCGTGCGGTAGACTTGCCTCCCCGGTGCGCGAGCTGGCCGTCTTCGTTCGCGGTCTACCTCCGTACCGGTCCGGAGTCCGACCGTGAGGAGAGCCACGTGGCCCTGTTCGGCCCGCCCAACGTCGCCAAGCTCGACGCGAGAGGCAACATCGACGGCCTCGTCAAGGCCGCAAGGAACAAGGACCCCGAGGTCGCCGCGGCCGCGCGCGAGGCGCTCGAGGGATATCTGGACAAGCTCATCCAACGGCTGCAGACCAAGAACATCGTGCAGCTCAACACCTCGCGCGACGCGCTGGTCATCGTCGGCCCGCCGGCGCGCGACAGGCTCCTCTTCGTCCTCAAGGAGGGTCACCTGCACCGGCGGCAGGACGCGGCGTTCGTGCTCGGGATGATGAAAGATCCGGTGGCGGTAGGACCCCTCTGCACTGCGATGCACAACCCCGACCCGCTGCTGCGCCTGATCGTCGTCGAGGCGTTGGGCAAGATCGGCGACCCGGCGGCGCTGGACACACTCCGACGGGCGATGGGTGATGTGGACGGCTCGGTCGCGACGGCAGCACGCAAGGCGCTCAAGAAGATGGGGGTACTGCCCGGCAGGCAGTGAGGCCGGCGCGGCGGCTGATTGGGCGGGGGTAGAAGGCTCATCGAGACGCGCGTCCCCCCAGCCTCAGCAGTCCTTTGGGTATGGGTCTCGAGCGCCTCTGATCGGGTGTCTTCATTGGATATCCAAGAGCGCGCGCAGCCGTAACCGGGGCCGGTCATGGATATCCAATGTGACTCCGGCTACAGGGGAGGGTGGAAGTGCCACCCCTCGGTCTGCCGCGCTGAAGGTGCCGAGCGCGGGCCATGGCCCGGTCGAGCCGCGTAGGGTCGTGGTTCCCTCCAGAGCAGCCGCGCCGCCTTGGGTTTTCACTGTGGCACGAGGTTTTTGTGCCACGAGCCGTGGGAAGGGACTGAGCGGGCCGGAGAGGGCCCGACGTACGAGGAGGGTTCGATGGCAGTCCGCATTGGCGTTCCCCGGGAGACGGCGACGGGAGAGACGCGGGTGGCCCTGGTCCCGGCGGTGGCGGAGAAGTACACCGCGCTCGGGGCCGATGTGCTGCTGGAGCGCCGTGCCGGCCAGCTGAGTCACATCCGCGATGAGGAGTACACGGCAGTCACGCTGGTTGACGACCCGGCTGAGGTGTTGGCCGCCGACGTGGTGCTCAAGGTCGATCCGCCGACACCGGCGGAGGTGGAGCAGATGCGGGAGGGGGCCGTGATGGTCGGCCTGCTCCAGCCGTACAAGGCGGACGAGTCCATCAAGGCGCTCCGCGACCGGAAGATCACCAGCTTCGCGCTCGAACTGCTGCCGCGGATCACGAGGGCGCAGTCCATGGATGCGCTGACGAGCCAGGCCTCCATCGCCGGCTACAAGGCCGTGCTGATGAGCGCCTGCCTGGCCGGCCGGTACTACCCGATGCTGACGACGCCGGCCGGGACTCTCCGGCCGGCCAAGGTGCTGGTGCTCGGGGTCGGCGTGGCAGGGCTGCAGGCGATCGCCACAGCCCGGCGCCTGGGCGCCGTGGTGGAGGCCTACGACGTGCGCACGGTCACGCGAGAACAGGTGCAGTCGCTCGGCGGTCGCTTCATCGACACCGGCATCGACGCCGAGGTGGAGGGCGGCTACGCGCGCGAGCTCACCGACGAGGAGAAGGTCAAGGCCAAGGAGATCGTCGACAGCCACATCGTCGAGGCCGACGCGGTGATCACGACGGCCGCCATCCCGGGCCGGCCGTCGCCGAAGCTCATCACGGCAGACGTGGTGGAGAAGATGAAGCCGGGCGCGGTGATCATCGATATGGCCGCCGAGGGCGGCGGCAACTGCGAGCTCACCCGGCCCGGCGAGCAGTACAACCACCCCAACGGCGTGTTCATCTACGGCCCGCTCAACATCCCCGGCATGCTGCCGGTGCACGCGAGCGACCAGTACGCGCGCAACCTCATGCACTTCCTCACGCCGTTCATCAAAGACGGTGAGCTCGTGCTGGACTGGGACGACGAGGTCCTGGCCGGCAGCGTGCTCACGCGCGGCGGCGCGATTGTCAACAAGCAGGCGCGCGAGCGGATCGAGGGGCCGGATACGCCGGCGCCCGCGACGCCGGATGCGCCGGCGCTTGGGGCGCCGGCCGAGCCGGCCGCTGGGGCCGAGCCCGCGACGGACGGGCCCGACGAGGGAGGAGGCGTGTCGTGATCACCGGGTTCGCCGCGGTCTACATCTTCATCCTCGCAGCCCTTGTGGGCTACGAGGTCATCAGCCGCGTGCCGGTGATTCTGCACACGCCGCTTATGAGCGGGTCCAACTTCGTGCACGGCATCGTCGTCGTGGGCGCCATGGTGGCGCTCGGGGCGGCGGAAACGACCCCCGAGCGCATCGTCGGGTTCCTCGCTGTGCTGCTCGGCGCGGCCAACGCCGTCGGCGGCTACGCCGTCACCGAGCGCATGCTCGAGATGTTCAAGAGCTCTGGCGACCAGAAGAAGGGCGGCGCGGCGGCCGGTCCCGACGGGGCGAAGGGAGGCGGCGATGCGTGAGGACCTCATCCAGATCGCCTACATCGCCGCCGCCGTGCTCTTCATCCTCGGCCTGAAGAGCATGAGCTCGCCGCGCACCGCGCGGCGCGGCATCATCTGGGCCGGCGTCGGCATGCTCGTCGCGACGGCGATCACGTTCGCGACGCCCGAGATGGGCAACTTCGTGTGGATGACGCTGGCCCTTGTCATCGGCGGTGCCGTCGCCTACGTGGCGGCGCGGCGCGTCGCCATGACCGACATGCCGCAGATGGTGGCCATCTACAACGGCATGGGCGGCGGCGCCGCGGCGCTGATCGCCGCCGTCGAGTTCATGCACCCCGGCGAGCTGCCGATGAGCTTCGCTGTCCTTGGGATCGCCGGCGCGCTCATCGGCTCCGTGAGCTTCAGCGGCAGCATGATCGCCTTCGCCAAGCTGCAAGGGATCATCAAGAAGTCGTTCCTCTTCCCGGGCCAGAACGTCTTGAACCTGCTCGTTCTGGCGGGCGCCGTCGTGCTGGCCGTCATCATCGCCCTGCAGCACACCGGCAACATGGGCGGCAACGAGACGCTGCCCCTCGTCGCCTTTTTCGCCCTCTCGCTACTCTACGGCGTGCTCATGACGCTGCCTATCGGCGGCGCCGACATGCCCGTCGTCATCAGCCTCTACAACGCCCTCACAGGCCTTGCGGTCGGCTTCGAGGGCTACGTGCTCGGCAACGGCGCCCTGATCATCGCCGGCATCGTGGTCGGCGCGGCCGGCACCCTGCTCACGCAGCTCATGGCCAAGGCGATGAACCGCTCCATAGCTAACGTCCTGTTCGCGGGGTTCGGCGCCAAGGGCGGGCAGGAACTGGAGGCCATCGAGGGTGCGATGAAGGAGTCCAGCCCGGACGACGCGGCCATCACGCTCGCCTTCGGCCAGAAGGTCATCATCATCCCCGGCTACGGCATGGCGGTCGCCCAGGCGCAGCACAAGGTGTGGGAGCTGGCCAAGCTGCTCGGCGACCGCGGCATCCAGGTCAAGTTCGCCATCCACCCGGTGGCCGGCCGCATGCCGGGGCACATGAACGTGCTTCTGGCCGAGGCCGGCGTGCCCTACGACATGATCTACGACCTGGACGAGATCAACGGCGAGTTCCCCACGGCCGACGCCGCCATCGTCATCGGCGCCAACGACGTGGTGAACCCGGCGGCGCGCGACGACTCCGGGAGTCCCATCTACGGCATGCCGATCCTGGATGTGGACAAGGCCCAGCAGGCGTTCGTGATCAAGCGCGGCCGTGGAGCCGGGTTCGCCGGCATCGAGAACAAGCTGTTCTACGCGGACAACACGCGCATGGTGTACGGCGACGCCCAAGAAGTGGCGGGCAAGCTGATCGCCGGCGTCAAGAAGGTGTGACTGGGGTGACGTTGCCCGTCACCCCTTGAACGGCGGCGCGGACACGACCACGCTGGGCACTGTGTCCGCGCTCATCGACCAGCTGCAACGCGCCCTGCGGGCGCGCCACTACAGCCGCCGCACCGAGCAGGCCTACTGCCTGTGGGTGCGGCGGTACATCCGCTATCACGGGCTCCGCCACCCCGCCGACATGGCGGAGCCCGAGATCAACGCCTTCGTCACGCACCTGGCCGTCGCCGAGCACGTCAGCGCGTCGACCCAGACCCAGGCGCTCAGCGCGATCCTGTTTCTGTACCGGCGCGTGCTCCGCAGAGAGGTCGGCGACCTCGAGGAGCTGGTCCGCGCCCGCGGGCAGACTCGTCTGCCCGTCGTGCTGAGCAGGGAAGAGGTGCGCGCCCTGCTCCACGAGCTCGACCGCGAGGACCGCCGATGCTGGCTCATCGCGTCCCTGCTCTACGGCGCCGGCCTGCGGCTCACCGAGTGTCTGCGCCTCCGCGTGCTCGACCTCGACCTGGCCCGAGGTGAGCTCACCGTCCGCTCGGGCAAGGGCGGCAAGGACCGGGCCACGACGCTCCCGCGGGCGCTCGTCCCCGATCTGCGCGAGCAGCTTCGCTGCGCGCAGCTCCTCCACGAGCGCGACCTCGCCGCCGGCTGGGGCGCCACCTCGCTGCCGGCGGCCCTCGAACGCAAGTACCCGCGCGCGCCCTACGAGTGGCGCTGGCAGTGGGTCTTCCCCCAGCAGCGCCGCTGGATCGACCGCCACACCGGCCGGGAGGGCCGCCACCACGTCCACCCGACCATCGTGCAGCGCGCCGTCAAGGACGCCGTCCGGCGCGCCGGCATCGACAAGCACGCCACTTGCCACACGCTGCGGCATTCCTTCGCGACCCATCTGCTCGAGACGGGCTACGACATACGCACCATCCAGGAACTCCTCGGCCACAAGGAAGTGGGCACCACCATGATCTACACCCACGTCCTCCAGCGCGGCGGCCAGGGCGTGCGCAGTCCCCTGGACGTCTTGTGATCTGTGCCCGCCGTCGTTCTCGTGGACATCGCGACGAGTCCTGTTATCCTAAGAGGGTAGTGTCAGCCGAGATGGAGGGGCCACTCGACGACATGGACGCCCGTCTTACGCAGACCGGCAAACGCCGTCCCCCAGGTTCACCCACGGGCAACACCGAGAAGTCCGCTGCAGTATCGGGGCACCCCCCACTACTGCAGAAAGGTAGTTGGGCGAACCCTCGACCCAGCGGCGGCGTGGTTGGAGGGTCCTCTTCTCGGTACCGTAAAGTGGTGCTATAGTCAGTACTGTTCACTGGCTTCAGGCGGAGGTTCCATTGCGTACCGCACCCAAGTTCTCGCAGGATGTCGTCCCGCTCAGCGACCTCAAGGCCAACCCCGGTCGGGTTGTGCACCAGGTCGACGAGACGCACCGGCCGGTGCTGCTCACCAGCCGCGGTCGCGGCGTCGCCGTCGTGCAGGCCCTCACGGAGTACGAGGCCGAGGCCGAGGAGCGGTCGTTCCTGCGCGCCGCGGTGGAGGGCATCGTCGATCTGGAGGCGGGGCGCGAGCTGGACCTCGTCGACGTCAAGCAGCGGCTCGGCCTCGAGTAAGCGTGCCTGCGCGAGCGCGCATCAGCTTCTCCGCCTCCGCGGTCGCGGACCTCGAGGCGATTCGCGCCTGGTACGCCGGCCAACAGGCCCCCGAGGTCGGTGAGCGCCTGCTGCGCGAGATCGTCTCCCACGTCGAGCAGCTCGCCGACTTCCCGGAGAGCGGCCGCATGGTGCCGGAGTTCGGACTCGCCCAGCTGCGCGAGATCATCCATCCGCCGTTCCGGATCGTCTACCGCCTGGCCGAGGACCGGGTCCGGGTCGTCCGCGTCTGGCGCAGCGAACGATTGCTCGACCTGCCGAGGTGAGCGGGTCGCCCAACAAGCGGACCAAGCTGACTCGACAAACGACTTCCGTAGTATTCTCAGCCGGAAGCGCTCGCAGCTTATCCGCGGTGCGTTAGCCGCAACACCCCCATTGTCATCTGTGAGCCGTCTGGGGCGCGGCGGTACAATGCAGGTGTCGGCGCGAATGCGAAAGCGAGGTGGCAGGCGTGACCATCGACGAACTCATGCGCGAGGCGCTCTCCCTCGACCCGCAGGGCCGCGCCCATCTCGCCCACCGCCTGCTCGACAGCCTCGATGAGCTCTCCGAGGCCGAGGTCGAGCAGCTCTGGCTCGCTGAGGCCGCGCGCCGCGACGCCGAGATCGATGCCGGTGCTGCCACCTACCCGGCCGCCGAGGTCCTCGCCAGGGCGCGTGCTCGCCGCGGATGAGCCCCGGCCTGCGGTTCGACGCCGCCGCGGAGCGTGAGCTGAACGAGGCCGTCGACTTCTACGACCTCGAGAGCCCCGGCCTCGGCGACGTCTTCCTTGCTGAGGTCGAGCACGCGCTCAGGCAGGTCGAGACGTTCCCCGAGGCTGCGGAGCCGCTGCGCGACGGGGTCCGCCGGCGCCTTCTGCACACGTTCCCTTATGCGCTGCTCTACTCGCTGCGCGCCGATGAGGTCCGCATCCTCGCCGTCGCGCATCAGAGGCGCCGACCGTTCTACTGGGAGGATCGCCGGTGAGTGCGGCTAACAGGCGGATCAAGCTGGCTCGCCAAAGCGTCGCGGCAAGACGGAGCCGCGACGCTCGCAGCTTGTCCGCGCTGCGTTAGCGGTACAGCCGGGCCGTGAGGGCAATGTCCACCACTCGGGTGTTGCGTCCGTCCGGGGCGCGGGGGAGACTGAAGCCATGCACGCCGCAGACCTCGACATCAGCAAGCTCACTGTCGCCGAGCGCATCCAGCTCGCCGAGGACCTCTGGGATAGCGTTGCCGCCGAGACCGGCGAACTCCCGCTCACCGAGGCACAGGCCGCCGAGCTCGACCGTCGCCTTGCCGACTTCGAGCGCGACCCGCAGGCCGGGGCGAGCTGGCCAGAGGTGCGCGCGCGCATCGAGCAGCGCCTGGACAAGGCCGGCTGAGGCGTGCGCCTCCTCGTCCGGGGTGCGGCCGAGGCGGACATCGCCGAGGCCGCCCGCTGGTACGAGCAACGCGCCCCCGGCCTCGGCTCAGAGTTCCTGCGCGCCGTCGACGTCACCCTCGCCGAGATCGTCCGCATGCCCGAGCGTTACCCCGTCGTCCGAGGCACCGCTCGCCGCGCCCTCATGCGCCGCTTCCCCTACAGCGTGTTCTTCGTCGCGACCCCGGACTTCGTCAGCGTCATCGCTTGCCTCCACGAGCGGCGTGATCCGAGGCATTGGCAGGAGCGTAGCGAAGCTGACCGCTAACAAGCGGATCAAGCTGACTCGCCGCGGCGCCGGCGGCCTCACGGGAGGCCGCGGCGCTCGCAGCTCATCCGCGGTGCGTCGCCTACCGGCGCGAGTCCTTCACCCTCCTGCGCGGCAAGAAGCCGCTCGCCGAGCTGCGCCCGCTGCCCACCGGCGCGCGCCTCTCCGAGCTGCCCGGCCTGCTCGCCTCGCTGCCGCGGCTCACCGAGGCCGAGGCCGGCGAGTTCGCTGCGGACCTCGACGCCTCCCGCGATGAGCTCGACGAGCCGCGGGACGCATGGCAGTCCTAGTCGATGCCAGCATCCTCATCGAGGCGGAGCGTGGCCGCCTCCACCTGGAGCCGCACGTCGCGCGTCACGGCGAGGACGAGGCCTTCCTCAGCGTCGTCACCGCGAGTGAGTTGCTCCATGGCGTGCATCGCGCCGCCGGGCCCGACGTGCGTGCCCGACGCTCGGCCTTCGTGGAGGGCGTCCTCGAGCGCTTCCCGCTGCTCGCCGTCGACCTCGCCTGCGCCCGCGCTCACGCACAGCTCTGGGCCGAGCTCAGCCGAGCCGGGAAGCTGATCTGCCCGCACGACCTCTGGCTCGCCGCCACCTGCGTGGCGCACGGCCTCACGATGGTCACCGGCAACCTGCGCGAGTTCGCCCGTGTGCCCGGCCTCGAGATCGAGGTGTGGGAGGGCTGACGTTGCGGGTTTCGCCCAACAAGCGGATCAAGCTGACTCGCTGCGGCGCCGGCGGCCTCACGGGAGGCCGGCGCGCTCGCAGCTTATCCGCGGTGTTCGGCATACGCTGGGCGACGCCCAGCGGAGTTCGGAGCGGGGGTGGACGTTCTCAGCAGGTCGTTGCATTCCCTCAGCCATCGGTTATACTCACGGTATGAAGACCGCTATCTCCATCCCCGACGACCTGTTCGCCGACGCCGAGCAGCTGGCGCGGGAGCTGAAGAAGTCGCGCAGCCGGCTTTACGGCGACGCGGTGCGCGAGTACGTCGCGCGCCACTCGGCCGAGAGCATCACCGAGTCCCTCGACCGCGTCTGCGACGAGGTCGAGTGCCGCAGCGACTTCGCTGGCGCCGCCGCGCGCCGTACCCTGGAGCGCTCCGACTGGTGACCGCCCAGGGCGAGGTGTGGTGGGCCGTCCTGGCCGAGCCCTCCGGCTCTGAGCCCGGCTTCCGTCGCCCCGTCGTCGTCGTCCAAGGCGACGCCTTCAACCGCAGCCGCATCGCCACCGTCGTCTGCGTCGCACTGACCAGCAACCTGCGCTGGGTGGATGCTCCGGGCAACGTCCTTCTCACCGCGCGCGCGACCGGCCTCCCCAAGGACTCGGTCGCCAACGTCTCGCAGCTCGTCGCCCTCGACCGTGAGGCGCTCACCGAGCGCGTCGGCGCCCTGCCGGCGAAGAAGCTCGAGCTCGTGCTCCTCGGCATTGACATCGTCCTCGGGCGCTGACGCGATTGCCCGACAAGCGGATCTTGGTGTCTCGCCAAAGCGGGCCTGATCTGCCGATCCACGCTATCGAGGCTGCATAGGCCGGCTACTTGCGCGAGATGCTCGAGCTCCACCCGCCGCTGAAGCAGGGGCTGCTCGGCCTCCTGGACGGCCTCGAGGCACTGGGTCTGCCCAAGGCCGTGGCCAGTTCGACAGCACGGGCCGAGATCGAACGCCGACTCGCTGGCGTCGACCTGCGCGACGGTTCGAGGCCGTCGGCGGCGGCGACGAGGTCGCGTGCGGCAAACCGGCGCCCGATCTGTTCCTTCTCGCCGCCGAGCGACTCAGCGTCGGCCCGGCCGCTTGCGTCGCTCTCGAGGATTCCGAAGCGGGGGTGGATGCGGCTGTGGCCGCAGGGATGGCAGTCGTGGTGGTGCCGGACCTCGTTGAACCCTCAGCGGCCGCGCGCGCTCGAGCAAAGGCGGTCCTTCCTTCGCTAGACCAAGGCGTACGAGCGCTGGGTCTTCGGGCAGAGCTTCGCAGAGCACGCCCTGCAACTCGCTTTCGAGGAGCACCTGGCCGCGATGCTCGCCGTCAAGGCGCGCCGCGACGCGCTCGATGCGGCGATCGCCGCCGAGGCGACGAGCGAGCCCTCCGGCCGGCGTCGTCGGCCGCCTCGCTTGCCTGCGCGGCGTCTCCACGCTGACCGCCTTCGGCCTGGCCACGGAGATCGGCGAGTGGCGGCGCTTCGACGGACGTTCGATCGGCGCCTACCTGGGGCTCACGCCGAGCGAGAGCTCGTCCGGCGAGCGCCACCAGCGGGGGGCGATCACCAAGACCGAGCCGCCGAGGCCCTGTGAGACCGGCTCGATCGCCTGCCACACGGACACTGCCCGACCCGGGTCGGACGGGTAGAGCGCGACCGCTGCGGCTATGCCGGCGTTGAAGACCATGCCGCCGGCGACGAGGACGAAGGCCCACATCAGGCCCACGGCGGTCGCCACCTGCATCAGGGCCGGCGCCGCGGTCTTCAGGCGCTGGAGATGGCCGAAGCGTTCCTCGCCGCCATCCCTGCAGATGAGTTCCCGTATCCCACCGAGGTCATCACCGGGCACATGATGCAGGCGGGCTACGAGAGTGCGGACTTCGAGTTCGGCCTGGGCCTGATCCTCGACGGCCTGGAGCGAGCTCTCGATCCCGCGTGGCACTGGCGTCATCAGCGGCCTGCGTCACGGTTCGTCCGACGCCGTCTGCGCGGACTCCCCTCTCCCGATCTCATTGGCACGCACCCCGCGGCGCACGACCTCCAGCGCCTCCGCTGATATGGAGCGCCGATGACGCCGCGGTCTGCGATATCCTTCTTCGGCACTCCGACCCGCAACTCACGAGCGATGCGTTCGAGCATCCATGGCAGGGGAGCACATGAACGAACCACGGATCCGTCCCGAGACGCCACGGGACGTCGACGCCATCAGGGCGATCAACGTCGCCGCCTTCGCAGACCACCCGGTCAGCCGGCAGACGGAGCACCTCATCGTGGACGCGCTTCGCGAGGACGGCGCGCTGTCCGTGTCTCTCGTCGCGGTGCGTGACGACCAGCCCGTGGGGCATATCGCCTTCTCCGCGGCGGCCGTCGGCGACGCGACGGACGGCTGGTACGTGGCCGGACCGGTGGCCGTGTTCCCCGAGGCCCAGCGTCAGGGGATCGGCTCCGCACTCGTGGTCTCGGGGCTCGAGCATCTGCGCGCACGAGGGGCCAAGGGATGCGTCCTGGTGGGGGACCCCGGCTTCTACCGGCGCTTCGGCTTCGACACGCATCCCGGACTCGTCTACCCGGGCGTGCCCGACGAGGTCGTACTCGGACTGTCTCTGGGCGACGAGGCGCCGAGGGGCGAGATCGCGGTGCACGAGGCGTTCGGGATACAGCCCGAGAACGAGTAGGCAGCCGCCGACGGCGGGAGAGGCGGGCGGACGAGAGGGTCCGCGGGAGGTGAAGAGTTGGACGCGGTGCACACGCTGACACGCCTCGGCGCCGACGAGGCGGAGGAGCTGTTCCAGGCCACGACGCGCAGCGCCGAGCTCCTTCTGCCGTGGGTCACGCCGCCGACTTCCGTCGAGCAGGTGCGGGCATCTCTCTGCCAAGGACCGGACGCGCGGATCGCCTACGGCGTCCGCACGCCAGCCGGGGAGCTTGCCGCGGCGGTGAACCTCACCGCCATCATCCGTAGTCCGTTCCAGAGCTGCTTCCAGAGCTGCTACGCCATCATGCCGCACCAGGCGCGTGGCTACGTGCGCGCCGGGCTCGTCGACGTGCTCGGCCGCGCGTTCACGGACCACACCCTGCACCGGGTGGAGGCCAACGTCCAGCCCGGGAACGGGCGCTCTGTCCGGCTCATCCAAGGACTGGGTCTCCGGTTCGAGGGCCGCTCGCCGAGGTACCTCAACATCGGCGGCGCGTGGCGGGACCACGACCACTACGCGATCACCGCCGAGGAGTGGCTGATCCCCCCACACTGGACCCGGGCGCGAGAGTGGTAGTCGAGTCGCGCCTCGTGACGAAACGTGCGTTCTCGCGTTGCAAGGGCGGCGTGTCGCGCGTGCCGGACGGCTGTTTCTTGCGCGAGACGCGCGATTCTGTAAGCGTGCATATCGCTAGATAGCAGTGGCACTATCGCTTTGAACCGTGATGTGACGTAGACTCCCGCCCGACAGAGGTCGGCGGCCGCCGTGAGGCGGGGCGCCACGACCAGCAGGCGGGCCCCGTGGCGAGCAACTCCACAGAGATCTCCATCTCGATAAGCATCTACCGCGGGTGGGTCGTCGCGTTCGCGGCGGCGTGCGCCGGCCTCGTTCTCGGGGTTCTCTACATCTGGAGCGTCGTCCGCGCCGGCATCCCGCCGTCGTGGGGCTGGACGAAGGCGGACACCGCCGTCCCGTACTCCACCATGTGCGCCTTCTTCGCCATCACGATGATCCCGGCGGGACGCCTGCAGGACAGATTCGGCCCGCGCAGCGCCATCCTCCTGGGAGGGCTGCTCGCGGGACTCGGCTGCGTGGTCAGCGGCCTCGGGGGCTCCTCGCTGCTCGCCTTCGTCGTCGGATTCGGTGTGCTCACCGGGAGCGGCGTCGGGCTCGGCTACGCCGCCACGACGCCGGCGTCCATCAAGTGGTTCCCACCGCACCGCACCGGTCTCATTGCCGGTATCGTGGTGGCGGGGTTCGGCGTGGCGCCGGTCGTGCTGGCGCCGCTCACCGCATGGCTGCTGGACGTCTTCGCCACCACCACGCCGCAGGGTGACGAGGTCCAGGGCGTGCCGGGGACGATGATCACCCTGGGAGTCCTCACCTGGGTGGTCGTCGGCGTCTGCGCGCTCTTCGTCCGAAACCCTCCGGAGGGGCACCTGGTGCAGCCGCCGCCCGTCGCAGGAGCGGCGGCCGCGCGCTCCACGCGGCCCGAGTTCGTCTGGAAGGACATGCTGCGCACCGCGCAGTTCTGGCTCCTGTTCGTGACGTTCTGGTTCGGGTCCGCCGCCGGCCTCACGTTCATCAGTGTCGCCTCCGACCTCGGCAAGCACGCGCTTGGGTCGCTGGCCTTCCTCGTGGTGGTCGTTCTTGCCGTGGGCAATGCGAGCGGCCGCATCCTCACAGGGATGATGTCCGACCACATCGGCCGCCAGACGATGCTGCTCATCGAGTTCCTCTGGCAGGCGCTCGTGGTGGCGGCGCTCTACAGGTTGAGCGCCGGGGAGGCCGGCTGGGCGCCCATCCTCGCAGTGGTGTTCATGCTCGGCTTCAACTACGGAACCAACCTCGCCGTCTTCCCGGCGGCGTGCAAGGACAACTTCGGGATCCGCAACTTCGGGCTCAACTACGGCTGTCTGTTCGTGGCGTTCGGCTCGGCGGGCCTGGTCATGCCGTGAGGAGGCGCCCGGCGCCACCGAGACCATCAGCTACGCCATCCCGACGTTCGACCTCCAGGGGAGGCATCTCTGCCACTTCGCCGGCTTCAAGCACCACTTGGGCTTCTACCCGACGGACAGAGGCGCGTCGGCGTTCGCCGACGAGTTCAGGGCATACAAGGGGGGGCAGAGACTCCGTCCAGTTCCCCTACAAGGACCCGCTGCCGGTGGACCTCGTCCGGCGCATGGTGCGCTACCGCGTCGTGCAGGTCACGGCGGGGGAGAAGTAGCCCGCCGCCGGGTAGAGTCCGGCCCAGGATGATCCGCGACCGACGGGAGTCACGCATGAGCGATCGCTGGGTGGTAGGCGACAAGAGCGCACTCGAGGGCACGCCGATGGCCGGCGAGGGCATCGAGGGCGTCGTCAAGCGCGTGCTCGTCTCGCCCGAGCACGGGTGGGACGGGTGGGTGATGCGCCTGTTCGACGTCGAGCCGGGCGGGCACACGCCGCGGCACAGCCACGACTGGCCGCACATCAACTTCGTGGCGGCCGGCAGGGGGGTGCTGTTCCTGGACGGTGCGGAGCATCCGCTGGGGCCGGGTTCGTACGCATTCGTGCCGTCCAGCCACGAGCACCAGTTCCGCGCGGCCGCCGACGGACCCCTCTCCTTCGTGTGCATCGTCCCGGAGAGCGGGGACTATTGAGTTCGGTTGCATCCTTGAAATCCTGCGTCCGGGGGAATTGACTAGTCTGAGGCCGCGCGGAGGGCCAGCGCCGCTGCGGCTGCCCCGAGCGGCCCTCATGACGTCCGTGACACCGGATCGGCCGGGCTCTTGCCCGACGAAAGGAGAGTGATCGCCGTGCCCCCTGCCGAGAGCCGGCTCGCCGAACTCCACCGCCTGGGTCAGAGCCCGTGGTTCGACTACATCAACCGCGCCCTGATCCAGCGCGGCGGCCTCAAGAAGATGGTCGACCGCGACGGCCTGGGAGGCGTCACCACCAACCCCGCCATCTTCGAGAAGTCCATCGGTGGCGGCAGGGAGTACGACGAGGCCATCCAGGCCCTGGCCCGCCAGGGACTGAGCTCCCCCGACATCCTCGATCAGCTCATCATCGACGACGTGCGCGCGGCCTGCGACGTGCTCGCGCCCGTCTATCTCGCGAGCGGTGGGGTAGACGGCTTCGTCAGCATCGAGGTCTCGCCCCACTACGCGCGAGACGGCGCGAAGTCCGCAGCGGAGGCGCACCGCCTGTTCGCCGCCGTCGACCGGCCGAACGTGTTCGTCAAGATCCCGGGCACACGGGAGGGGGTCCCGGCGATCCTCCAGTGCCTCAAGGACGGCCTCAACATCAACATCACCCTGCTGTTCTCGCTGAGTCAGTACGAGGCCGTCGCCGACGCCTACCTCGAGGCGCTCGAGTACCGGCTCCAGGCCGGTGAGACGATCCGCGCCACGTCCTCGGTGGCGAGCTTCTTCGTCTCCCGCGTGGACACGCTCGTCGACAAGCTGCTGGACGAGGCGGCGGAGGCCGCCGCCGACGAGGCGGAGCGGCGGCGCCTGCAGTCCCTCAAGGGTCGCGCCGGTGTGGCCAACGCCAAGGCGGCCTACGAGCGCTTCCGCAGCTACCTCAACAGCCGGGAGTGGCAGCTCATCGCCGCCTCCGGCGCCAAGGTCCAGCGCGTACTCTGGGCCAGCACCGGGGTGAAGAACCCGGAGTACCGGGACACCCTCTACGTGGATGAGCTCATCGGAGAGCACACGGTGAACACCATGCCCGAGCAGACGTGGCAGGCGTTCAAGGACCACGGCTCGGTGGGCCGCACCGTAGACAGGCACATCGACGACGCCCACCGCCTGCTGCGCGAGCTCAGCCACGCGGGCATAGACCTCGAGCGGGTCGGGGCGCAGCTGCAGATCGAGGGTATCGACTTGTTCGTCGAGGCGTTCGACGGCGTGGTGAGCATCGTGGAGGAGAAGCGTTCGGAGCTGCTCGCGGCCGAAGGGAGCTGAGGGATGGACCAGTGGATGTTGCCGGCCTGGCTGGACGCGGCCTCGGCCAGGCGCCTTGAGGCGCTGGAGGCGGACCGCTACAGCCAGCGCCTCTGGGAGGCCGATGCGACGTTGTGGAAGCCCGGCGATGAGGAGCACCAGAGAGTGGTCGGCAACTCCCTCGGCTGGCTCAGCGTCTTCGAGGGCGTGCGCGATCAGGTCGAGGGACTGGTCGAGTTCGTGGACGAGTTGCGCGCCGCGGGCTACCGCTCCGCGGTCCTTCTCGGCATGGGCGGCTCCAGCCTCGCTGCGGAGGTGATGCGCGAGGTGCTCGGCGTACGCGAGAGCTACCTCGACCTGCACGTGCTCGACTCGACCGACCCGGCGGCGGTGCTGGCCGTGGAGGCCGCCGTGGAGCTCGAGACGACGCTCTTCGTCGTCTCGAGCAAGTCCGGCGGCACCACCGAGACGGCCAGCTTCCACGCCTACTTCTTCGAGCGCCTCGAGGAGCTGGACGGCGACCACGCAGGTCACCACTTCGTAGCCATCACGGACGAGGGCACCTCGCTCCAGCAGGAGGCGCTCGATCAGGGCTTCCGCGCCGTCTTCGTGAACCCGTCGGACATCGGCGGCCGGTACTCGGCGCTCAGCTTCTTCGGCATGGTCCCGGCGGCGCTCATGGGCGTCGACCTCGTCAGGCTGCTCGACGGCGTGCGCGCGATCGCCGTGGAGTGCGGCCCGGACGTGCCGGCGAGCGAGAACCCCGCCTTGCGGCTGGGCGCCGTGCTGGGCGAGGCGGCGCTCGCCGGACGCGACAAGCTGACGTTCGTCGCCGAGCCCCAGTTGCGGCCGCTCGGCTCCTGGGTCGAGCAGCTCGTCGCCGAGAGCACCGGCAAGGAGAGCAGGGGCATCCTGCCGGTGGACCTCGAGGCGGTCGGCGACCCGGAGGTGTACGGCAGCGACCGCGTGTTCGTCTCAGTGGGTCTCGAGGCCGTCGCCGCGACGGGCCTGGCCGGCCGGCTCATGGACCTGGCCCAAGCCGGCACGCCCGTCGCCGGGCGCGAGCTCGACGACGAGTACGCCCTGGGCGGGGAGTTCCTGCGCTGGGAGATAGCGGTCGCGACCGCCGGGCGTGTGCTCGGCATCGACCCCTTCGACCAGCCCAACGTGCAGGAGAGCAAGGACAACACCAGACGGCTGCTCGCCGGGTTCATCGCGAGCGGCGAGTTGCTCGAGGATCTGCCGGAGGGCGACGGCCGTGTGGTCTACCCGGTCGATGACGACGATCTGCCATCGGCGCTGGCGGCGTTCCTCGGCCTGGCGCAGCCAGGCGAGTACGTGGCGCTGCAGGCCTACGTGACGCCGGGCGAGACGGTCTGGGACCACCTGCAGACGCTGCGCCTGCAGGTGCGCGACCACCTGCGTGTGGCGACCACGCTGGGCTACGGCCCGCGCTTCCTGCACTCCACCGGGCAGCTGCACAAGGGTGGGCCCAACACGGGGCTGTTCCTGCAGCTGGTGGGGCAGGACCGGGTAGATGTGGCCATCCCCGGCCAGCCGTACAGCTTCAGCATGCTCAAGCGGGCGCAGGCGCGCGGCGACCTGGGCGCCCTGCGGGCGCACGGCTGCCGCGCGCTCCGCGTGGATCTCGGTGACGACGTCGTGACCGGGGTGCGGCGCCTTCGCACCATCGTGCAGGGCGCGCTCACAGTGACGTGACGACGCCGGCCCGAGCCTGGCGCGACGAGGAGGACGAGATGGACATAGCGATGGTCGGGTTGGGCCGGATGGGCGGCAACATGGCGCGGCGGCTGCTGCGCGGCGGCCACCGCGTGGTGGTCTGGAACCGCACCTACACGAAGGCGGAGGAGCTCGGCGCCGAGGGCGCCGAGCCGGTCAAGGAGCTCACCGACGTCGTCAGGGCGCTCGAGGCGCCGAGGGCGATCTGGATCATGCTCCCGTACGGCGACGCCACGCAGGCGGCCATCGATGAGCTCACGCCGCTGCTCGACGAGGGCGACATCCTCATCGACGGCGGCAACTCCCCGTTCCAGCACGACGTCGAACGAGGCGCCCAGCTCAATGCCCGGGGCGTCCGCTTCCTCGACGCGGGCACCAGCGGCGGCGTGTGGGGTCTGGACGTGGGCTATTGCCTCATGGTGGGCGGCGACAAGTCGGCGTTCGACATCATCGAGCCCGCCCTCAAGACCCTGGCGCCTCCGGGCCACGGCTACGAGTACTGCGGCGGCCACGGCTCGGGCCACTTCGTCAAGATGGTCCACAACGGCATCGAGTACGGCATGATGCAGGCGTACGCCGAGGGGTTCGAGCTCCTCGAGGCGACGGAGTGGGATCTCGACCTCGCCTCCATCGCCGATCTCTGGAACCAGGGCAGCGTAGTGCGCAGCTGGCTGCTCGAGCTCGCGGCCGACGCGTTCAAGAAGGACCCCGGGCTGGAGCACATCACCGGCTACGTGGAGGACACCGGCGAGGGCCGCTGGACGGTGGAGCAGGCGATCGCCCACTCCGTGCCGATGCCGGCGATCTCGGCGGCGCTCTTCACACGCTTTCGCTCGCGACAGGACGACACCTTCAGCGGTAAGGTGCTGGCCGCCCTGCGCAACGAGTTCGGCGGCCACGCCGTGAAGGAGAAGGAGTGAGCGTGGACGGGGATCCCGCCGAGCACCTCGCGTACGACGAACCGGACTACGGCGACGAGGGAGGCATCCGCGTCACAGGGCGCTCCAAGACCGCCGGAGCCGCTTCGCCGTTCGGCGGCGAGCGCCATCCGGACCCCTGCAGCCTCGTGATGTTCGGGGTCACGGGCGACCTCGCCCACCGCAAGCTCATCCCGGCGCTCTACGACCTCGGGTGCCACGGTGTCCTGCCGTTCGGCACGACCCTGGTCGGGTACGGGCGCCAGGAGATGACCGACGATGAGTTCCGCGACCTCATGCAGCAGGCGATCAACGACCACTACGGCGTGGAAGTGGTCGACGGCGACACGTGCGATCGCATCCTGCACGCGCCGCGCTATGTCCAGGGCCAGTTCGACGACCCGGAGGGCTTCAAGCGGCTCGCCGCCGTACTCGACGAGCTCGACGGGAAGGGCGCGCGGGGCAACCGTATGTTCTACCTCGCCACGCCGCCCAGCCAGTTCCCCGTGCTCGTCGAGCAGCTCGGCGCCGCGGGGCTGGCCCGCCACGGCGCCTACGACGGCGAGCACGCGCAGGAGGACGGCGGCCGGCCCGGCTGGACGCGGGTCGTCATCGAGAAGCCCTTCGGCCGCGACCTCCAGACGGCGCACGACCTCGACCGCGTGATCGGGCAGGTGTTCGACGAGAGGCAGGTCTACCGCATCGACCACTACCTGGCCAAGGAGACGGTGCAGAACCTGCTGGTGCTGCGCTTCGCCAACGTCATCTTCGAGCCGGTGTGGAACCGTCGGTACGTGGACTACGTGGAGATCACGGCGGCGGAGACGCTCGGCGTGGAGCACAGGGCGCCGTATTACGAGGAGGCCGGCGCCCTGCGCGACATGATCACGCCGCACCTGATCCAGCTCTTCTCGCTGGTCGCGATGGAGCCGCCGGCCGCGTTCGACGCCGACGCCGTGCGCGACGAGAAGATGAAGGTGCTGCGCGCGGTGCGGCCCATCCCGCCCCAGTCGGTAGGTGACTGGGCGGTCCGCGGGCAGTACGTGCAGGGCCGGGTGGACGGCGAGGGCGTGCCGGCCTACCGCGACGAGGACCGGGTGGCGCCGGACTCGTACACGGAGACGTACGCGGCGCTCAAGCTGGTCGTAGACAACTGGCGCTGGCAGGGGGTGCCGTTCTATCTGCGCACGGGCAAGCGGATGACGCGGCGCGTCACCGAGATCGCCATCCACTTCAAGCGGCCGCCCGTGCTTCTCTTCAAGGACGCGATGGCGGGCGGCGGCGTGCAGCCCAACGTCCTCGTCCTGCGCGTGCAGCCGGACGAGGGTTTCTCGCTGACCATCGAGTCCAAGATGCCGGGCCACGCGGTCGCGCTGCAGCCCGTGGCCATGGACTACTCCTACGGTATGACCCTGCACGAGCTGCCCTTCAGCGCCTACGAGACCGTCCTCGTGGACGCGATGGAGGGCGACATGACCCTGTTCACGCGCGGCGACCAGGCCGAGGAGGCCTGGCAGATCGTCGGCCCCGTACTGGAAGCGTGGTCCAGGAGGCCGCAGCGTGACATCTCGATCTACGAGGCCGGTAGCTGGGGGCCGGAGGCGGCGGACGCGCTGATCGCCCGTGACGGCCACTCCTGGCGCCGGCCCACGAAGGGGGACGAGACATGAGCATTGAGATCCTGCCGGACGGCGATGCGCTCGCACTGCGCGCCGCGGACGTCTTCGCGCTCGCCGCACAGGAGGCGGCGGCGGCGCGCGGGCGGTTCGCCGTCGCGCTGAGCGGCGGCGAGACCCCGCGCGCCCTCTACAAGCTGCTGGCACGCCAGCAGTTCAGCCAGAAGGTCCCGTGGCGCCGCGTCCAGCTGTACTGGGGTGATGAGCGCTGCGTGCCGCCCGACGACGCGCAGAGCAATTACGGCATGGCGCGCGACGCGTTCATCAAGCACGTGCCGATCGCCGTCGAGAACGTGCACCGCATGCGCGGCGAGGACGCGCCGGAGGAGGCCGCGCAGGCGTACGACGCCGAGCTGCGCGGCCTGGCCGCCCAGTCGCGGCCGCAGGTCGACGTCCCTGTCTTCGACCTGGTGTTGTTGGGCCTCGGGGCCGACGGCCATACGGCCTCGCTCTTCCCGCACAGCGACGTGCTCGCCGTCGAAGACCGCTTCGCCGTCGCGACGCAGGCGCCCGACGGCTCTCCCCGCCTGACCCTCACCGCCTCGGTGCTGAATGCCGCGCGCCGCGTCTGGTTCCTGGTCAGCGGCGCGAACAAGGCCGGCATGGTCGCCGAGGTGATCGAGGGCCTGCGCGTCCCCAACGCGGTGCCCGCGCAGGGCGTCGCTCCGGCGCACGGTGTGCTGACCTGGTTCCTCGACGAAGCGGCCGCGGCCGGCCTCAGCCCGGACGCGCGCGCCTGATCGGCGGGCAGCTTCACATGCGTCAGATCGTCGCCTATCTTGCCGCCAGTGTCGACGGCTACATCGCCGGCCCCGACGACGACCTGGGCTGGCTGCCGCAGGTCGACGACGACGCAATGGGCATCCACGACTTCATCAGCCAGGTCGGCGCGATCGCCATGGGCCGGCGCACCTACACGTGGATCCTCGAGCACTCGGCCACGTGGCCGTACGGAGACGTGCCTGCCTACGTGCTCTCGAGGACGCTGCCGGAGGGCCGGGCGGCGCACGCCGCCGTCACCCCCGGCCCCCTCACCGACCTTGCCGTGAAGCTCCGCGAGGGCGAGGGGACGGCGTGGCTGGTCGGCGGCGGCCGGCTGTTCGCGGGCTTCGCCGCCGCCGGGCTCATCGACCGCTGGATCATCACCGTCGTGCCGGTTCTCCTCGGCGCCGGAGTGCCGCTCTTCCCGTCCGGAAAGGACGCGTACGCGCGCCTCGAGCTGGCCGAGACGCGCACGTTGCCGGGAGACTGCGTACAGCTGCACTACCGTCCCAGACGCTGAACAGGGCCGCGCAAAACGTCTGAGCTCCGGACCCCGGTGGTACAATCTTGGGGCAAGCCAGGTGGCCGCGGGCGGCCCGCGTCGCGCAGCGCTTCGGCGCCCGCGAGGCACCGTTCGAGGAAAGTCCGGACACCACAGAGCAGGGCGCTGGCTAACGGCCAGCCGGGGAAACCCGAGGGAAAGCGCAACAGAGAGCAGACCGCCAGCGGCCCCTTTCGAGGGGTGCGGGTAAGGGTGAAACGGTGAGGTAAGAGCTCACCAGCGGTCTGGTGACAGGCCGGCTCGGCAAGCCCCGCCCGGTGCAAGGCCAAATAGGGGAGTGTTTGAGGGTTGCTCGCCCGAGACTCCCGGGTTCCGGCCGCATGAGCCGTCCGGCAACGGACGGCCCGAGATGGATGGTCACCCACGACAGGATCCGGCTTACGGCTTGCTACAGAAAGGCCCCTCGGTCCAGCTGGACGAGGGGCCTTTCCAGTTCTCGAGTGGCCCGCCGCGGCGCCCCGTGGGGGAACGTGTTGTGCGTTTGGTCGCGTACGCAATCACGTACGCTCCTCTACGAAAAGCGCACGTCACAGCGTACGTAGACAGAGCGACATACCCCGTCCCCGCGGGACGATCCAGCCCCGAGAGCAACGGCTGGGCGGGCGGCGGGGACGCCGCCGGCCCGCCGCCTCAGAACTGCACGTAGACGAACTCGGCCGGCTTGCCCATGGCGAGCACGGCTGCGCCCAGCAGCAGGCCGAAGACGACGCCGTAGCGCCACGTCGGCTTCGGCTCGATCTCCCAGGTGTTGGGAACCAGGTTCACCCAGGCGAGGCCGGCGAAGATGAGCAGCGTGAGCGAGTAGCCGATCTGCATCTTGGCCGAGTAGAGGCTGCCCAGGCCGTTCAGGCCGGCCATGGCCTTGAGTACCTGGCCGGCCTGCTGCAGCGTAGAGGCGCGGAAGAACACCCACGCCACGACCACCGCGACGAACGTCAGAAAGCGGTTCAGCCACACGTTCTTCGGCGTCCAGCCCTTGTCATGTGCCACTGCGTGTGCGGACTGATAGACGCCGTGCAGCAGGCCCCAGACGATGAACGTCCAGCCTGCGCCGTGCCAGATGCCGGCGACGAGGAAGGTCAACATCAGGTTGCGCACCGTCGCGCTCATGCCGCGGCGCGAGCCGCCGAGGGGGATGTAGACGTAATCGCGCAGCCAGAACGAGAGCGTCATGTGCCAGCGGCGCCAGAACTGGCTGGGGCTGGTGGCTTTGTAGGGCGAGTCAAAGTTCTGCGGGAAGTGGAAGCCGAGCAGGTAGGCGATGCCCACGGCCATGTCCGAGTAGCCGCTGAAGTCGAAGTAGAGCTGGAGGGTGTAGCCGAGGGCGGCCGCCCACCCGCTGAAGAAGTGAAGGTGGGCGGCGTTGCCGAAGAGCCCGTCAACGTGCGGCAGCATGACGTCGGCGATGAGCAGCTTCTTGGCCATGCCGCAGGCGATGAAGAACAGGCCGAGCGCCGCCAGACGTGTCGTCAGGCGGCGCGCCTGGTCCGAGAAGTCGCCCTCCACGTCGCGCCAGCGCAGGATCGGGCCGGCGATGGCGCGCGGGAACAGGGCGATGAAGGCGGCGTAGCGCACGAAGCTGCGCGTGGCGGTCACGTCGCCGCGGTAGACGTCGATCACGTAGCTCACGGCGCTGAACGTGTAGAACGAGATTCCGAGCGGGAGCAGTACGCGTAGCGACGGGAGGTCGAGGTCGAAGCCGATCCAGGAGCCGAGGCCGTCGAGCGAGTCGAGGAAGAAGCCGCGATACTTGAAGTAGCCGAGGATGGCGACGTTGGCGACAAGAGCAACGACGAGGATCCAACGGCGGCGGCGCGTGCCTCCCGGCGGCGCCGGGCTGCGTGCGATGAGGAGACCCGCGACCCAGTCGATCATGGTCGCGCCCACCATGATCGGCACGAAGCGCCAGTCGTACCAGCCGACGAAGACCCACGAGGCGAACACGAGGAACGCCAGACGCCAGACGGTGCGCGGCAGCAGCCAGTACACCAGGAGGGTGACCGGCAGGAAGGCGAACAGGAAGGTGTAGCTCGTCAGCTGGATGGCGCCCCCTTCGGCGGCGGTATCCTATCAGCGGCGGCGGTGGGGTAGGGGCGGCGTCCGGCCGCAGCGGGGCGGAATCGGCGGGCGGCGCGGAATCGGCGACGGCGCGCGACTGGCTCTCGGGTATGCTGGCCCGCATGCGACCGACCGCCGCACAGATGGCCGATTCTCTTGGCCTCGAGCCGCACCCCGAGGGCGGCTACTACCTCGAGACGTACCGCGCGGCGCAGACGCTGCGTACGCCCCGCGGCGAGCGGCCGGCCTCCACCGCCATCGTCTTCCTCGTCACCGAGGAGTCGGTGAGCAAGCTGCACCGGCTCAGCAGTGACGAGCTCTGGGTGTACCAGGGCGGGCTGCCCCTCGAGCTGGTGACCATCTCGCCCCGCGGCGACCTGGAGCGGCGCGTGCTCGGCGACCTGGAGGAGATCGTGCGCAGCCGCGGCCACGCGCACGAGCCCAGGCAGGAGTCCCCTGTGGGGCCGCCGGAGGGGTCGCTCGACTGGCTGTCGCAGGCGCTGGTGCCGGCCGGCAGCTGGCAGGGCGCCCGCCTCGCCGGCGGCCCGCACCTGCCGGCCCAGTACGCCTGGGCGCTCGTCAGCTGCGTCGTCACGCCCGGGTTCGACTTCGCCGACTTCGAGCTCGGCGAGCGGGAGGCGCTGCTCGGCGCGTATCCCGCGCACGCGGAGCTCATCCGCGAGCTCACATGACGCCGCCGGCGGCCGGCCGGCCGCCGGGTACGTGGTCGTCGTGGCCGCCGACCCGTCCGGGGCGCGTGGTAGGCTCGCCCGGATCATGACGACTGGGGCCGATGCACACCACGAGACGCTCGTCAGCGGCCGCTTCCACGAGCTCGACGACGCACTCGAGGAGCGCGTAGTCCGGCTCAAGCGCGGCCGTCCTCTTGCGCGCGTCATCGTGGTGGTCGGGTCGGCCGCGATGCGCACTCGCGTCCAGGATCTCCTGGTGCGACGGCTGGGGGCCATCGCCAATCTCGAGGTCGCCACGCTGGGGCGCCTCGCAGGCGGCCTTGTCGCAGCTGAGCGCGGTGCGCCGCCGCCCGCTCTGAATGCGCTCACGCGGGAACGGATTGCCCGGCGGGTCGTCGCGGCGCAGAGAGCCGACCTGCGCTACTTCGGCCCCGTCGTGGATCGCCCGCACTTCGCCCAGGCGCTCGCGGCTACGCTCAGCGACCTGCGCGAGGCGTGCGTAGAGCCCGGTTCGGCATGGAGTGAAGCCGTGGCTCGGCCGACCACCGGGACCGTAGCGGCAGTGGTCGGTGCCGCCGACGCCAAGGCCGCCGACCTGGACCGTCTGTACCGCGCGTACTGCGACGAGCTCACCGCGCGCGGCCTGTTCGACGGCGCCGCTCTCCAGCGTGAGGCCGCAGGGGTGGTGGCGCGCGCTCCGCTCATCGGAGACGTGCTGCTGTACGGCCTCTACGACCTCAACCAGGCCCAGGAGGAGTTCGTCCGTGCCCTGCTCGCCGGCGGCGCGGACGTTCTGGTTCCGGTTCCCGAAGGCGTGCCGGCGTTCGGGCTCCCCATGTGGGACGTCGCCCGCGGCCTCGCGTTCACCGAGCGGAGGATGCACGCGCCCGAGGCCGGCCGCGACAGCGATCTGCTGCGCGCGGTGTGGTCGGTGGACGTACCGGAGCGGGCTGAGTTCGCAGGCGACGGCTCACTGGTGGTTTGCTCGGTCTCGGACGAGCGCGCGGAACTGCGCGAGGCGGTGCGTGCCGTGCTCGCGGCGATGGTGCACGGGGCTCAGTCCTGGGAGTGCGCCGTGGTGATCCCTCACGGGGACGACGTGGAGCCGGCGGCGGCTGCGCTGCGGGAGGCTGGGCTGCCCGTGGCCTGCCGCGCGCCGGAGAGGTCCGCGGGCGTGCGCGTGCTGGCCAGACTGGCCGACTGCCTGGCACCGCCGGCCGGTGAGCCGTTCGCGCGCCGGAGGGTCATCGACCTACTCGCCGCCGCGCCGCTGCGTGCCGGCGGAGAGGCTGGGGAGACCGCACTGTGGCTGGACGAGGCCCGGCAGGCCGGCGTGTTGGCCGGGCCGGACCAGTGGGCGGCGCGACTGGCCGACCGGCGCCGGGGGCTAGAGCGCAGGCTCGAGACGCTCGAGGTTCGCGGCGCCGAGGCGGTTGACGACGAGGACGAGGTCGCGAGCAAGGCGCAGAACGTGCAGCTGCGGCTGGCGGCCGTGCGCGGGCTGATCAAAGCCACCCGCGCGCTCACAGACGCCTGTGCCGGTGCGCCTCAGCGAGCGCCGTGGGGCGAGTGGGCCGGCTTCCTCGCGGGCGTCGCGACCGCCGTGTTCGACCCTCAGACCGCCGGCGAAGCGCAGGACGTGGCGTCGCGCCTGCAGGCGCTCGCAGTGCTGCAGGAGGACGTCGAGCTCGGCGAGGCCGCCGCCGTGCTCCGCGAGCTCCTGGCCGGCTCGCGCGTTCAGACGGGGCGCACCGGTCGTGACGGCGTCGCGGTCGTCACGCCGCTCGAGGCGCGGGGGCTGAGCTTCCACACGGTGGCGTTCACGGGGCTCGCCGAGGGCGGGTTCCCGGCGCGCGGCAGGCCCGACCCGCTGCTGGGCGACGCCGAGCGGCGTCGTGTCGCGGCGGCCCTCGGCGTCCGTCTTCCGCTCGCAGAGCAGCGCGACGCGGAGTCCCTGCTGCTGTTCGCCTTCGCGTGCGAGGCGGCGCGGGAGCGCCTTGTGCTGCTTGTCCCGCGCTCCGGCTCTGCCGACGGACGGCCGCGTCTGCCCTCACGGCTGCTGTTGCGGCTGGCGTCCTGGGCCGCGGGGCATCCGGTCGGCCTCGACGAGTTCCTCGAGGGCGAGCCGCTCAGGCCCGTCTGGCGCCGGCTCGCCAGCGCGCCTGCCTTCGCGGGTGACGTGATCTGGGTCGACGAGCGCGAGCGAGACGTCGCGCTCCTGCTCGCGCTCGCGTCGGCCGGGCGTCACGGCGCTGCCCGCGAGTACGCGGGGTCTGTCCTGGACGGCCCCGGCGCCGCCGCTCGCCGCCTCGGCTCCTGGCGCGCCTCGCGCAGCCCGGTCCCGGGCGCCTGGGACGGTCTCCTCGGCGCGGCCGCCCGTGCCGCGCTCGCGGCCGCCCATCCCTTCGACGCCGAGATGCACCCGACGCGCCTCGAGCGGTTCATCTCCTGCCCGTTCTCGTTCTTGCTTCGGGACATCTACGAGCTGCAGGCGCCCGAGGAGCCCGGCGACTCGCTCGAGATGGACCCGCGTGAGTTCGGTACGCTGGCACACGACATCCTGCAGCGCGCCTACGAGGAGGTGATGGCCCGCGACCTGCGCCGAAACGAGGCCCAGGCGGCCGTCGTGGCGGCATGGCGCGAGTGCTGTCGGGAGGCAGAGTCGCGTGGGGTTACCGGCGCGGCGCTCTCGTGGGAGATCCGCCGCGAGCTGCTGCTCGAGGACTTGCTCGAGACCGTGAGGATCGACCCGGTGTTCTCGAGCCCGGACAGCCGGCCCGTCGGGGTGGAGTGGCGGTTCGGAGAGGCTGCGGATCGGCCCGTGGCACTCACTCTGAATGACGGAAGGGCGGTGCGGTTCGCCGGCAGGCTCGACCGCGTCGACGAGACGCCCTCCGGGGCGCGGGTCATCGACTACAAGTCGGGCGGAGGCGGCACGGAGCGCAACCGCATCAAGGAGCGTCTCAGCGTCCAGCTGCCCGTGTATCGCCTTGCGCTGCGTCAGGCGACGGGCTCCGACTACGCAACGATCTCCTGCCTCTATCGGCTCGTCACCCGCCGGGGCGGGTTCGAGGACCTCGACCTGCCCGAGGACGAAGGGGCATCGGCGCGGCGCCTTGCCGAGCTCGTCGCCGGCGCCGTGGCGCTGGTCGACGCCGGGCTGTTTCCGCGCACCACGCGCCAGCGCTGCGAGTACTGCGACGTGCGGTATGCATGCGGCGTCTCTGCCTGGGCGCGGCAGCGCAAGCGGGAGCACGAGTCGCTCGAGCCCGTGGTCGGCCTCCAGTCGGCCGCTCCGGGGGAGGACGCGGATGACTGAGCGCGTGGTCTGCGACGCCGACGTCCGCGCCAGGGTCACCACCGACCTCGGCACCACGTTCCTCCTCGAGGCGGGGGCAGGGACGGGCAAGACGCGCGTTCTCGTCGACCGCTACGTGAGCTGCGTGCTCGACCCCGGTCGTGGTACGGGAGACGTGCGCACCGTCGCCGCCATCACGTTCACGGAGAAGGCCGCCGGCGAGTTGCGCCAGCGCGTGCGCGAGCGGTTCGAGCAGCTGGCGGTCGAATCGACCGCCGACCCAGAGCGCGCGGACGTCATCCGCGCCGCGCTCGACGTTCTGGACGACGCCCCCATTAGCACCATCCACGGCTTCGCCGGCCGGCTCCTGCGGGAGTTCCCGGTGGAGGCCGGCGTCGACCCTGGGTTCGATCAGCTCGACCAACTCGGCTCGGACCTCGAGCGCGCGCGGCTCTGGAACGAGTGGCTCACCGAGCTCGCCGCCGGCGATCTCGGCGCCGATCCGGCGCGCCGGGGCCTCGCGCGACTGCTGCGCGCCGGCGTGAGGTTGGAGTGGGTGCGCACGCTCGCCGTTGGGCCCCGAGGGGTCTTCGGCGAGCGCTACGACGTCGAACCGGTCCCACCACTTCTCGACGAGCCGGATCTGCGTGCGGCGCTCAGCGGCCTCGGGGAGGCGCTCGACCACCTCGCCGCGTATTGCGGTACGGCGTGCAGCAACACTGACGACAGGGGCTGCGTCGCCGCCATGGACCTGGTCGACGCCGGCCGCGTGCTGCTCGAGCGACCGCCCGACGAGGTGGACCAGCTCGCCGCCAAGCTCTTCGCCCTCCCGGCGAAGGTCACCAAGACCGCGCCCGGCGGCGCCAAGGGCAACTGGAGCGGCGCCCACGGCGGCAAGGACGAGCTACAGGCCCGCTACAAGGAGGCCGTCGCCCGGGTCATAGCAGCCCTTGACGCCTACGCGGAGTTCCTGACGTCGCTCGCCGTGGCGGTCGCCGACTCGTTCTCGCGCTGGGCGGCCGCGGCGCAGCTCGCGCAGGGCCGCCTCGACTTCACCGACCTGCTGGGCAGCCTCCGCGACCTGCTGGCAGGAGACTTCGCGGCGCGCGCGGCGCTGCAGGCGAGGTTCGCCTACGTCCTGGTCGACGAGTTCCAGGACACCGACCCACTGCAGGCGGAGATCGTGTTCTACCTGTGCGAGCGCCGGCCGGTCGCCCGCGACTGGCGTGAGGCCGTCCTGCAGCCCGGCAAGCTGTTCGTCGTGGGCGACCCGAAGCAGTCCATCTATCGCTTCCGCCGCGCCGACATCGGGATGTACGACCTGGTCAAGCGGCTCGTCGCCGCGCAGCCCGACGGCGCCGGGGCCCTCGAGGTCATCAGTCAGAACTTCCGCACCACGCCGGCGGTCGTCAACTGGGTGAACAACGTGTTCTCGGGGGTGTTCGACGACGATGAAGAAGAGGGCCGGCAGCCGGGCTACCAGTGGGTCGAGCCGTTCCGCCTGCCGGCGGAAGGGCCGCGGGTGGCGGTGCTGCTCGGCGACGACTTCGGCTCGGCCGCGGGCGCGGCCGACGGGGCGCGGCGAGCCGAGGCGCAAGCGCTCGCCGCGCTCCTGCTGGAGATGCACGGAGACAGGGTCGACCGCTGGTCGGTGCAGGACCGGAAGGCCGACGGCCCCGACGCCGAGGCATGGCGACCGCCGCATTGGGGCGACGTCGCCATCCTGTTCCGCGCCACCACCGGCCTCGAGATCTACGAGCAGGCGTTCCGGGAGGCCGGCGTGCCGTATCGCGTCGACGGGGGCAAGGCGTACTTCGCGCGGCGCGAGGTGGCTGACGTCCTGCTGTGCCTGCGCGCGGTGGACGACCCCAGCGACGGTCCGGCCGTGTACGGGGCGCTGCACTCCACCTTGTTCGGGTTCAGCGACGACGAACTGTTCCTGTTCTGGGCGGCAGGCGGCCGGTTCGAACTGTTCGTCGAGCAGCCGGAGGGGCACGAGGCCGTGACGGCGGCCCTCGATACGCTCCGACACCTGCACGAGCGGCGGGCGTCGAGCGAGCCGCACGAGCTGGCGGCCGCGCTGGTGCGCCTCACCAGAGCGGCGGAGGTCCTTGCGGCGACGGGGTCCGGCGGTCCGCAGGCAATCGCCAACCTCGAGAAGCTGGTCGACCGTTCGCGGGCGTTCTCCGGCGCCGGCGGCATGGGTCTCGGCGCGTTCCTCGCCTGGGCCGCCGAGGCCGGCGACGCCGCCGGCGAGCAGGAGTCCCAGGTGGACGACGACGGTGATGTCGTTCACCTGCTCACAATCCACAAGGCCAAAGGCCTGGAGTACCCGATCGTCATCCTGGCCGGAGGCGCGCTGGGCGGTGGCGGTGGGGGCGGCGAGCCTGTCGTCGACCGCGAGGAGCGGCGGCTGGCCATCAAGCTCAAGGCGGAGCTGCCGGGGGCGGCGGCCCGCGAGATCGAGCCCGAGCGCTACACCACACTCAAGGAGCGCGAGAAGCTCATGGAGTCCAGCGAGGGCCGGCGCCTGCTGTATGTGGCGGCAACGCGCGCCCGGGACCGTCTCGTCGTCACCTGCTTCGGCCGCCTGAGGAACAAGGACGGCTCAGCGTCGGCGGTGCTGCTCGGCCCCATCGCCAACGCGCTGCCTGCACCGGCGCCACTTGTGGACGAGTACGAGGAAGGTGGCCTGCTGGTGCTGCCGCCAAAGGTACCTCCGAGGGTGGACGAGGGCGACGGCGCCCCGGAGGATCGCGATCTCGCCGAGGCGCGCCGCGCATGGTCGGCGAGCCGGGAGGAGGTCCTCGAGCGCGCACAGCTCGCCGCGCCGGCCACCAGCCCCAGTGGCCTGGAGCACGTGGACGAGCAGGTGCGCGCGGGGGGGGCCGGAGCCCCGTCCGGCCGAGCCAGGGCGCTGGCGCTGGGCTCGGCCGTGCACCAGTCGCTGGAGCTGTGCGACCTGGACGATGCGGGGTCGCTGGAGCGCGTGACCGCGGCGGCGGCCCGCGAGATGGAGCGTCCGGACATCGCTGCCGAGGCTGCGGAGCTCGCGGCCGCGTGCTGGCAGGCGGAGCCTGTACGCACGGCCGCGCGAGCTGCGGCCTCGGACCCGGACGCCGTGCACCGCGAGGTCCCCATCGGCGCGCTGCTGGACGGCGTGGTCCTGAGCGGCGCGGTCGACCTCCTGTATCGGGACGGCGAGGACTGGGTGGTCGTCGACTACAAGACCGACCACGCCGCGGAGCCGGACGTGCTGCTCGCGCGGTACCGGCCGCAGGGCGCCGCCTACGCGCTCGCCGCAGAGGCCGTCCTCGGCGAGGGCCGGGTGCGCGAGGTGTGCTTCGTCGCGGCTCGCGCGGTCCAGGCGGACGGCGCGGCGCTCGTCGTCCGCGTGCCCGTGGACGACGAGTTGCGCGCCGAGGCGCGCCGGGAGATCGCCGCGGCAGCCACCGCCGGCGTCGCGCTGTGCCCGGACGAACTCGGTGCGGACGAGTAGCCGGAGATCGCCTTCGGAGTCGCAGCGACACCTCAGGAGGTTCTCCTGCCCACCTTCGACCACAAGATCACGCCCATGCTCTGGTTCGACGGCCAGGCAGAGGAGGCGGCCCGCTTGCATGTCTCGATCTTCCCCGACTCGTCCATCGGCGCCGTCAGCAGGCAGCCGGACGGCACGCCGCTGGTGATCGAGTTCACGCTGTCCGGTCACCGCTTCACGACGCTCAACGGCGGTCCTCAGTACGGCTTCACGCCGGCGGTCTCGTTCGTGATCGACTGCGAGACGCCGGAGGAGGTCGATCACTACTGGGATGCGCTCTCCGATGGCCGCCCGCCCGAGGCGCAGCAGTGCGGCTGGCTCGTCGACCGGTTCGGTGTCTCGTGGCAGGTGGTTCCGCGCCAGCTCGGCGAGTACATGAGCGACCCCAACCCGGAGAAGGCCGGGCGGACCATGCAGGCCATGCTCCGGATGAAGAGGCTGGACATCGAGGGACTCCGCCGGGCGCACGACGGAGAGGAGTGAGGCCCCGGCCGGCGCGCGAGCGTCTCGGCGCCGTCGGCCGGGTTGACGCGCGGTTTCGCCGGCGGCACGGTCTCTCTTGTGAACGACGAGACCGACTCCAAGCCCGGCGACCGGCCGGCGGGCGACATGGCGGGTGACCTGCCGGCGGGCGACTTCGGCCCGTGGCTCGAGCGCATGCGCGCCGCGCTGCGGCACGAGGCGGACGCCGACGTGCCGTGCGGCGACTGCTGCGCCTGCTGCTCCACGTCGCACTTCGTGCACATCGGGCCGGACGAGGTCGAGACACTCGCGGAGGTGCCGGGCGAGCTGCTCTTCGCGGCGCCCGGCATGCAAGGCGGCAACGTGGTGCTGCCGTTCGACGCACGTGGCCGCTGCCCGCTCCTGGACGAGGCCGGCCGGTGCACCATCTACGCTCACCGGCCGCTCACCTGCCGCACCTACGACTGCCGCGTGTTCGCGGCGGCCGGCATCGACGCCGACCGCGAGGAGATCACCGCGCGGGCACGCCGCTGGCGTTTCGCCTGCCCCTCGCCCGCGGACGCAGCGCAGCTGGACGCCGTCGCGGCCGTCGCGCGCTGGATCCAGGCGCATGCGGCGGCGTTTCCCGGCGGAGAGGTGCCACAGGACCCGGCGCAGCTCGCGGTGCTAGCCGTCCGGGTCGCCGGCGTCTTCGCGCCGGGCGGTCCTGCGGCGTCCGCCGCGGACGACGCCGACATCGCGACGGCCATCGTCGAGGCGGCCCGGTGACCGCCAACGCATTCGTGACCGCGGAGCCGGCGCCGGCGTTCCGCGCCTGGCTGGAGGCCACGCTGGCCACGCTCCACGACGACGAGCCGGCCGACGTGCCGTGTGGCGCCTGCAACGCCTGCTGCCGCACGTTCCATCAGATCCACATCCGGCCCGGCGAGAAGCGGGCCCGCAAGCGGTTGCCTAGGGACTACCTCTCGGTGGCCCGCGGGCTGCCGCCGGGCTACCTGCTGCTGGGCTACACGGAGGCAGGCGCCTGCCCGGTGCTGGTCGGCGGCCGGTGTACGATCTACGAGGATCGTCCGCTCGTCTGCCGCACCTACGACTGCCGGCTCTATGCGGCCTCGGGCGTCGAGCCGGACCATGCCGAGATCGCCGAGCAGGTGCGGCGCTGGCGGTTCGAATACCCGTGGCCGGACGACCGCGAGCGGCAGGATGCGGTGCTCGCGGCCGTCCGCTTCATCCGTGAGACGCCGGCCTGTCTGCCGAGCGAGGCGGCGCGCGGGCAGGCCATCCGCCTCGCGACCCTGGCCGTGGTGACACACGAGCTCTTCCTGCCGGGCGCCACCCTGGGCATGAGACGGCGCCCGGTCGCCGAGCGCGACCGTGTCCGCGCCGTCTCCGGCGCCAACGAAGACCTGTTCGGCGACGGCTGACACGGGCGCCGTGCGTCTATGAGCGCGCTGGCGTTGACACTGGTGCTCACGGCCGCCGTGCTGCACGCCACCTGGAACCTCAGCGCCAAACGGGCGGCCGGCGGCAACAGCGTTGCGTTCGTGCTGCTGATGAGCATGGCGAGCGCCGCGTTCGCACTCCCGTTCGGGCTGGCCGTGTGGGTCGCCGATCCGCCGGCTCTGGGCGCGCTCGAGTGGGTCACCATCGTGGCGGTCGTGGGCGTGCTCTCGCCCGTCGCCTACGTCCTCGTCCTGTTCGCGCTGCGGCTGGCCCCGCTGGCGTACGTCGCTCCGCTCCGTGAAGTGTCGATGATGATCGGAGTCTTCTACGGCGCGTGGCTGCTGCGCGAGCGGGTCACCGCAGTGCGCGTCGGCGGGGTGGCGTGCATGATCGCCGGCGTCGCCGCGCTGGCGTTCGCCTGACACGGCCCGCCGGCGACGGCCTGTTGCCTCACCTAAGAAGGTACTCGAAGATCTCTTCGTTGCCTCACCAAGAAAGTACTCATGAGGAGTCAGCCGGTGGCCGCCACCTCCCTTCCTCGCGAGTCCATCTTCAGGGCACACATGCG
>Ga0209269_1000220_pt1 | contig 73267 bp, 72 predicted proteins | sample MTBAKMMethaMetaG_FD_187455 | JGI IMG/M metagenome (GOLD analysis project Ga0209269, IMG submission 187455) | Enrichment culture microbial communities from Arthur Kill intertidal strait, New Jersey, USA, that are MTBE-degrading - MTBE-AKM (Arthur... | ecosystem: Environmental > Aquatic > Marine >...
CCCAGCTTCATCGCCGGGTAGGCCAGGGCCCCGAACAGGTCGCGGGGAGCCACCTTCACGCCCTTGACGTCCACCGGGTCGGTGCCGAACAGCCCGATCTCCCGCAGGAGCGTCATATCGCGGGCGGTGCCGGGGTAGCGAAGCGTATACTCCGTCACGTTCGGTGACGGGATCGTGTCCAGCAGCGTCCGCGAGCCGTCCGTGAAGAAGCCTTCCATCTCGGGAAGCGCCATGCCGGGGATGTCGAACTTCATGATCCTGCAGCCGGAGAGGGCCGGGACGGTGACGATCTGCCCGTTCCGCTTGGTGCGGGCGGGGCGGACGTACTCCTCGATGAGGTCGTCGGGGGAGAAGACGAGCTTGTAGTTGTAAGGATATTCCGGGTTCTTGGGAAGCCCGGTCACCGAGTAGGTGACGTCGTCCACGCGGTCCAGCTGGGTGCAGGCGTAGCCGATGAGGACGCTGGAGGCCCCGGGGGCCACGCCCACGTCCTCGAAGGTGGTGACGCCGTACTTCTTCGCCTCGGCGTCCCATTCCCTGTAGTCCTCTCCCATGAAGGAGATGTCGGACATGTTCACGCCCGCCCGGATGACGGCCCCGAGCATCGCGTAGCCCAAAAAGCCCGGTACGGCCCCGATGACGAGGTCCTGCCCCTTCACGGAGTTCGTGATGGAGTCCGGCGAGGCAAAATCCACGTCCGTGCGGAGCGTCACGGGCCCCTTCGCCTTCGCGCGGGTCTTCTCCAGGTTCTCGCGGCTGGCGTCGCAGATGGTGACGTCGTAAGCCTCGTCGTCGGCCAGGTCCAGGGCCATGACGGATCCCACCAGGCCGCAGCCCAGCACGGTGATTTTCTTCTTCAAGGTGATCCCCTCCTCCAAGTGTATACGATAATCGGTTGCATCCCATTCTAGGGGGTCGTGGCGTGATCGTCAAGAAGGCCGGCGAGGCCTGTCCTGCAAGCATAAAGGCGAGTTTTGGCCTATCCGGGGAAAATGGGCTGCCCGAAGGGAATGTATACGCCGCGGCCGGTCCAGGTTAGGGTATCATGATGGTGTGGCAAGGGTCGTTCGGACGAAAGGGTGGATGAAGCGCCATGGCCGAGGAAAAGCCTTTCTGCAAGAGGATCACGCCCGGGTTCCTGAAGAAGAACCTGGAAGAATACAAGGAATGGATCCGGGAACCCCTTTACGTCTGCACCAAGTGCGGACGGGTCGCCCGCAGGGCCCGGGACCTCTGCAAGCCCGTTGCCCTGGATGCCGCGCCGCAGGGCGGAAAGAGCGCTTCGGGAGAGGACTCTTGAGGGATTTCCGCGTCGCGGTCCTCTACGCTTCCGTGGGGACCGGCCACAAGACCGCGGCCCTGGCCCTCACCCGCTGGTTCCAGCTGGAGTGCCCCGGCGTCCAGACCGTCTGCCTGGACACGCTGGCCTACTCGTCCCCGCTGGTGCGCGGCATCTACACCCGGAGCTACCTGGAGATGGTCCGCAGGGCCCCCCAGCTCTGGGGCTACTTCTACGAGTCCATGGAACACCCGGAATCCCAGGACGGCCTGCTGAGCACGCTGAACGAGCTGGCCGAGCGTCTGAACCTGGCCAAGCTGCGGCTCAGCCTGGAGAGCTTCGCGCCCGACATCATCCTCTTCACCCACTTCTTCGGCACCACCGCCGTCATGTCGGCTTTCCCGGAAATCCCGGTCTACTACGTGAACACCGATTTCCTGAGCCATATCTTCCACCGGAGCAAGGGCTTCGCGGGCTGGTTCGTCGCGAGCACGGAGGCGGTCCGGCAATATGCCGCGGACGGCCTGGACATGAGCCGCGTGGTCTTCTCGGGGATCCCCGTGGATCCCGCCTACTGCAACCCGCCGAGCCGGGAAGAAGCCCGGGATCGGCTCGGGATCCGGGGGAGCGCTCCCGCCGCCCTGGTCGTGAGCGGGGGCATCGGCGTGGGTCCCATCGAGGGCGTGGTGGAATCCCTCGTCCGGCAGGACGGCCTGGACGTTTTCGCCATCTGCGGCCGGAACGAGGAACTGGCCGAGGCCCTGAAGGTCCGGTTCGAGGACGAACCCCGCGTCAGGATCGAGGGCTTCGTCAACGGCCTCCTGGACTGGTACTGCGCCAGCGACCTCGTCATCATGAAGCCGGGGGGGCTCTGCTCCTCCGAGGCCCTGGCCCTGGGCAAGCCGATCCTCATCATGGACCCGATACCCGGCCAGGAGCAGCGGAACAGCGACGTCCTGCTCGACCACGGGGCCGCCCGGACCCTGCTTGAATACCGCGCCGCGGGCGACAAGGCCCGTTCCATCCTGGACGACCCCGCCGAACGCGCCCGGCTCCAGGAAGGGGCCCGATCCCTCGGGAAACCCAGGGCCGGCCAGACCGTCGTCCGGACCCTGGCGGACTGGCACGGCCTCGAAATACAGAAGGAGAAGGAGTGAAGGAGAATGAAACAAGCCGTCAGGACCTGGATCGACCTGTCGACCCGAAGCGTGAAGAACGAAACCCTCACCGAAAAGGAGACCCGCTTCTGGGGCGGCGAGCGGGGGCTTGCCCTGCCCGTGCTCGCCCCTCGCCTGAAACGCGAAACCGACGCCCTGTCGCCGGAAAACACCCTGGTGGTGGCCGCGGGGCTGTTGAACGGCCTGGCCTTCTCGGGCACCTGCCGCTACGGCGTGTACGCGAAGAGCCCCCTCACGGGGGCCCTGGGCGAATCCGAGGCGGGGGGCACGTTCGGGCCGGCGATGAAGGCCCAGGGGATCGACGCCCTGGTGATGGAAGGGGCCTCCGACACGCCCGTCTACCTCTGGGTGGAAAACGGAACGGTCACCGTGAACGACGCCTCCGACCTCTGGGGAAAGACCAACCGTGAAACCTTCGAGGCTCTCTCGGCCCGGCACGGGCGCATCAGCGCCCTGCTCATCGGCCCGGCGGGAGAGCGCCTCGTGCGCTATGCCTGCGTCATCAACGACCTCCGGCACGCCAACGGCCGGACGGGCCTGGGCGCCGTCTTCGGCTCCAAGCGGGTCAAGGCCGTGGCGGCCCCCGCACCGAAGGTGATCCCGCCCGTCGTTCCCGAGCGGCTGAAGGAAGCACAGGCCCTCTTTTCCAACTGGAAGGAAAACCCCCTGGCCTGGGCGCTCCGGGAATACGGCACCCCCGCGGCCCTGGGCGGGCTGAATGCCCTGGGGATCCTTCCCACCCGCAACTTCAGGGAGGGGTCCTTCGAGGAAGCCGGCCGCATGAACGCCGCCGCCTACAACCGGGACCTCCTGGATGGAGAGCACGGCTGCTTCGCCTGCGCCATCCGGTGCAAGCGCGTGCCGAAGCCGGGGGAGCGGAACGTGGACCCGGCCTACGGGGGCCCCGAGTACGAAACCGTGGGGGCCTTCGGGCCGGTCTGCGGCTCGAGCGACTTGCAGGCCACCGCCAAGGCCCACGAGCGGTGCAACGCCCTGGGCCTGGACACCATCTCCACCGGGATGACCATCGCCTGGCTCATGGAAGCCGTCGAACGCGGCCTTATCCGGCCCGAAAAGGCCGGCGTGGGAGGCTTCGGCGACACGGAGGGCATGCTCGGCCTGATCGAGGCCATCGCCTCCCGGCAGGGGCTCGGGGACGTCCTGGCCGAAGGTTCGAAGCGGGCCTCGGCGCTCCTCGGCTTCGGGGCGGACTTTTTGGTTGAGGTGAAGGGGCAGGAACTGCCCATGCACGACCCCCGCGGCAAGGTCGGGGTCGCCCTGGGCTATGTTTTGGCCCCCGGGGGCGCCGACCACATGCAGATCGCCCACGACACCCTCATGGCGGACCCCGAGGCCTTCGGCACGAAATCCGTCGCGCCCCTGGGCATCCTCGGCCCCATGGATCCCCTTGCGCTGGACAGGGACAAGATCTCCGCCCTCGTCACGCTCTGGAGCTACTGGACCTTCCAGAACCACCTGGGGGGATGCCATTTCGTCTTCGCCCCCCGCAGCGTCTACCCCGTGGAGGGCATCCCCCTCCTCGTGGAGGCGGCCACCGGCTGGAAGACGAGCCTGTGGGAACTCATGCGGATGGGAGCCCGGAGCCTCGCGGCCGCCCGGATGCTGAACCTGCAGCTGGGTCTTGACGAGAGCGACGACGTCCTTCCCGAACGCCTTTACGAGGCCGTCGGGAGCGGCCCCTACGAAGGGCGTGTCCTGGACCGGGAGGCTTTCAGGAACGCCGTGCGGCTTGCCTACGGGATGCTCGGCTGGGACGACAGGGGCGTTCCCCGCCCGGAGACGCTCGCCTCGCTCGGTCTCTAGGGGTCAGGGAAACGCCGGAAAGCGGCAAAAAAGGGATTCGAGCCGGTTGCCTTGCTCGAATCCCTTTTATTCACCCGTTACCGCAGCTTCGCGGCCTGCCAGTGGCAGAAACCCCTCCGGGGCTTTCATCAGGGGCCTTGCGCCCCTCTCAGGTTTGTTCTATTCGGTTGTGAATCCTTAACCGTCTTTTCGTCGATTATTTCGCGCCCATCTCCCTTGGAGGAAAGCCGGACTACCCGGGTGTTTCATTCGTTTCCTTCAAGTTACCAGCTCCTTGTTGCTTCTTCCGTTTCTTGCCCTGCAGTTGTTTCGTGTTTCCTTTTCGTTGCCTTGCTGCCTTTTCCGATCCGAACTTCCGGGTACCTGTCTTGCAGGGTATTTGCGTGTTTCGGGTTTCTCCGGGTAGTCCGACCTCTCAGGCGATCCGGCTTTTCGGTTATCCGCCACGCTCCGCGTCCCTCCGGAAAACCCTCTCCGGCCGTTTCGCAGATTACGGTGCGTCTTCCCTTAGGACCTTCCCACCTGACAGTTCTATCCTACCCGAAGGCCTGCGAAGAGGCAAAGCGACTGGAGTCCGGCCAGGGGGGGTGGGGAGGGATGAGGGGGAAATAGCGGGAGGTTGTCCGCTCGTCGCGCAATTTTTATGCGCTTTTGTGGCAATTCAGCGCACTAAAAGTGAGAGTTAAGACTTATAAAAAAGCTTTTTTAATGGGACTAACAGACCATGTTCCCCCGATGGTAGAATGGCTTCAAAACGCCTTTAGAGGCTGACCGGGAGGCTGGATTGAATGGGAAAATTCGATTTTGAAACGGTCGTCGAGCGGCGCGGGACTTCCTGCGTCAAGTGGGACCAGACCGGGGAACGCTTCGGGGTGAAGGACCTGTTTCCCATGTGGGTGGCGGACATGGACTTCAAGGCGCCGGAAGCCGTCGTCCAGGCCCTGCGGGAGAGGGTGGAACACGGCATCTACGGCTACACCTGCCACCCGGAAAGCTGCTGGGAAGCCGTGACGGGCTGGCTCGCCCGCCGGCACGGCTGGACGGTTCCCTCCCACGGCTGGTACGTCCCCACCCCCGGGGTGGTCCCGGCCCTGGCGACGACGCTCCTGGCCTTCACGCAGCCCGGCGACCGCATCATCATGCAGACGCCTGTCTACCATCCCTTCTGGTGGGTCATCGAATCCAACGGCCGGAAAGTCTCGGCCAACTCCATGCCCTTTGACGGCACGCGTTTCTCCCTCGACCTGGAAGACCTGGAGCGCCGGGCCTCCGACCCGCGGGCGAAGGTCCTCTTCTTCTGCTCCCCCCACAACCCCTCCGGGCGCGTGTGGACGAAGGAAGAACTTTCCGCCGTGGCCGACATCTGCCTGAGGCACGACCTTCTGCTCGTTTCCGACGAAATCCACGCGGACATCGTCTATGCCCCGAACCGCCACATTCCCATCGCGACCCTCCCTGGCGGGATCGCGGAGCGGACGATCACCTGCATGGCTCCCAGCAAGACCTTCAACATCGCCGGGCTGGCCAGCTCGTACGCCGTCATCCCGAACCCGAAGACCCGGGCCGTCTTCAAGGCCTTCCTGCACGACAACCTGGACCTGTCGGTGAACGTGTTCGGCATCACCGCCATGGAAGCCGCCTACCGCCACGGGGGGCCGTGGCTGGACGCCCTGCTGGACGTGCTTTCCGGGAACCTGGAGTTTGCGGACCGGTTCATGCGGGAGTCGATTCCCGGCATGAGGCTGGTGAAGCCGGAGGGGACCTACATTCCCTTCGTGGACTGCCGGGGGATGGGCATGGAACCCGCGGCCCTGCAGGATTTCCTGATGAACAGGGCGGGCGTCGCCATGAACGACGGCACCATGTTCGGCCCCGAGGGGGCAGGATTTGCCCGGCTGAACGTGGCCACGCCCAGGGCCCTCCTGGAAGAGGGGCTGGGACGCATCGCCAGGGCGCTCTAGCCCTGGGGAGCCCGGGAAAAAAACAAAGGGGCCGGTCCAGAAACTCGGACCGGCCCCTGTTCTTTCAAGCCCCGGGCCCCGCCATGGGCCCCTGTCCGCTATCGCTCCTGGAGGGTGCTCTTTTCCATCCTCTCCAACTCGAGCCTTGTTTTTTCGATGTCTGCGACGACCTCCCGCAGCCACTTCTCGCGCGTGGCCGGGTCGATCTTCGCGGCACTCTCGGGTGATTCGAGGGCAGCCTTCTTCTTCTCCTGGATCTTCAGCCAATCCCGGATTTTCTTCAGGTTCTCGAGATCTCCCTTGAACGCTTCGGTTTCCTCGTCATGGCGGACGAACGCCTGGCTCATTGCCGATTCCTCCTTAAGATATCCTGCCGCACGGGGCAGCAATCCGCCCCATTCTAGCCGTAATTTCACGAAAAAGCCACGATCGGCGAAGCGTCGAACAGAAGAGCGGATTGTGCTACCATAACTCCATGCGCCACGATGCGACTCCCCAGGGAAATCTCAAGGAAGCCCCACTCCACATGCCGTCCGCAGCTCCCGTGCCGAGGCCGGCCGATGCTCCCGTCCGCCCGCCCCTGAGCCTGCTGGAAGCCTACCTGAACCTCTCGGAGGAACTGTTCTGCGAAGCCGGTTACGACGGCTTCATCCGGTGGCTCAACCCCGCCTGGGAACGCCACCTGGGATACAAGGGCGAAGACCTGGTGGACCGACCCTTCGTGGAATTCCTCCACCCTGCCGACGTCCGCACCTCCCGCCCCTTCTTCCGGGAGATCCGCCGCATGCGCACCGGCCTTCTCACCCTGGAGGCCCGCTTCCGCTGCGCCGACGGCACCTACAAGTGGTTCTCGTGGACCCTCAGGCAGGGCCGGAGCCCGCGCCTCTTCTTCGCCCTGGGGCGGGAGATGACCGAGCAGAAATTCCTGGAGGAATCGCTGGAACAGGCCCAGGCCCGGATGCGGTTCATGCAGGACATCGCGGAAAGCTCCATCCACCCTTTCGCAGCCGGCGACGCGGGCGGAAGGATCCTGGGCAGCAACAAGGCCTTCCAGGACCTTTTGGGCTATACCGGGGCGGAACTCGAAGGCCTCACCTGGAAGGACCTGACACCCGTCCGCCACCACCGGCGGGACTCGCGGCGCCACGAGGCCGCCCACAGGACCGGCAAGGTGCAGGGCTACGAGAAGGAACTGATCCGCAAGGACGGGTCCCTCGTTCCCGTCTCCATCTTTATCCACGCCGTCGCCGGGGACCCGGACGGAAGCCCCATCCACTTCGCCTTCATCAGGGACATCTCCGACCGCAAGCAGGCAGAGGAACGCCTGAGGGTCGAGAAGGCCTACTGGGAACGCCTCTTCCAGAGCGCCCCGGACGCCATCGCCATCGAGCGCTTCGGGGACCTGAAGGTCGTCAACGTGAACGACCGCTTCTGCGAGTTCTTCGGCTACGAGAGGGAGGAGACCGTCGGCCGACGCCTGAACGACCTGGTCGTCCCGGAATCCCTGCGGAAGGAAGGGGACAGCCTCGACCGCCGGGCCATCGCCGAGTGGGACGCCCCCATGGAAACCGTCCGGTGCCGCAAGGACGGGACGCTTCTCGACGTCGCCATCCAGTCCGTCCTCATCCGGGACGGGGAAAACTCGCTGGGTTACTACACCCTTTATCGCGACACGCGCCAGGTGAAGCGGGCCGAGGCCAGCCTCCGGGAAAGCCGCGAAGAGCTGCGCCGCAGCCTCGAGCGCATGGAGCGGGCCTGGGAGCAGACCATCGTCGCCCTGTCCAACACCGTGGAACGCAAGGACCCCTACACCGCCGGCCACCAGCGGCGGGTATCGGAGCTGGCCTGCGCCATCGCCACACGCATGGGCCTGGCCGAGGACCGCGTGAGGGGCATCCGCATGGCCGCCCTCGTTCACGACATCGGCAAGATCAATATCCCCACCGACATCCTGAGCAAGCCGGGCCGGCTGGGAGACATGGAACGCAGCCTCGTCCGCACCCACAGCGAATCCGGCTACCAGATCCTGAAGGGAATCGACCTGCCGTGGCCGCTGGCCGAAATCGTCTACCAGCACCACGAACGCCTGGACGGCTCGGGCTACCCGCTGGGCCTGAAGAACGGCGAGATCCTGCTGGACGCCCAGATCCTGGCCGTGGCGGACATCGTCGAGGCCATCTCCTGGGACCGCCCCTACCGTCCCGCCCTGGGCGTGGACACCGCCCTGGCCGAAATCCAGCTCCTCGCCGGGACCGCCCTCAACCAGGAAGTGGTGGATACCTGCAGCACCCTGGTCTCCGAGGGCTCCTTCTCGTTCGCGGAAGCCTCGGACGCCCCCCTCGTGGCGGAAAGGAAAGGCCCGCCCCAGGGCTTCCTCTTCCAGCCCCGGGACTTCTCCAACCTCGACTAGTCCGTGTAGCCCGACCGGCGCCCGGACAGCTCCTTCACGCGCACCCGCACCACCGTCACCGCCGCCATGGCCTTATCCGGGAAATCCAGCGTGCGGCCCGCGAAGGCCTTCACGACGATATCCAGCCCGGCCCGCTTCTCGGGCCCGTCCTCCAGGATCTCCGCCACTCCCCGCCCGACGACGCTCCGGTACTTCACCGACCACTCGCACGGGTCCGGGTCCGTGGTCACTTCCAGCCCTTCCTCCACCTCGAACGAAACGTTCGGATTCTTCCCGACCAGGTCCAGCTTGGTTCCCCCCGCGAAGCCGTGGAAGTAGAGGCAGCCGTTTTCGTACCCGTAGCAGAGGGGCACGATGTACGGGTACTCCGCATCGAACAGCGCCAGCCGGCAGATGTTGTTCCGCGCCAGGATCGCCTCGATGGCCGCAACCTCCGTGATTTCCTTGTCCTTCCGCCTCATGTCGTGCATGCCGCAAACCCCTCCCCCGGTTGAATGAACGAACCCTTCATACCGCTTCATTATGACAGCACCCCGAAGGCCTGCCCACTCCCCGCCCAAAATCCGTACATTTTCGACCATTCAGCCATTTGTGGAATTCGCGGTTCGATTCCACTCTTACCTCTTGAAGCCACAGGAAAGGAGGTGAAAGAAAATGGCAGCCTACACCCCCGAAGCGTCCCGCCTGGCCCTCAAGGTCCAGACGGGAACCAACGAACAGGGGAACCCCGTCTACCGGACCCTCAACTTCTCCGGCCTTGACGCCGCCGCGATCGCGGACGACGTCGCCGCCGTGGCCCTGGCCCTCGGAGCCCTGCTCGCGTACCCCGTTTCCGCCGTCAACAAGATCGACAGCGACCTGGTGGCCTAGCTTCCGCAAGGCCCGGACGATGAGCGAGAGGAGGTGAACTCATGAAGACCCTTCGGATGACATTCGGAACCCCCGTGGCGAACGAGAACCTGGTCCTGTCCATGGCCTACCCCAAGGACGGGCTGACCCAGGCCGAGATCGAGACGGCCATGCAGGCCGTGATCGACCACGCCATTTTCGTGGCCGGACCCAACAGCCGCATCGGTGCGGACATCGTCGACAGGACGGTGACCGTCGTCTTCGGCGAGTAACACGCGCCTGTTCCGATAAGTAGCGACTTCCGCCCCGTCCCGGCATCGTCAGGATGGACGGTCAAGCCCGAAGGCGGGGGGCTTTTGCCCCCCGCCCCAAATGCTGAGAGCCCGAGGAGGTGAGTTCCCTTGGAAGAGTTGGTGAAAGCGGCCCTGCAGAGCGGATTTTCCATCGCCGTGGCCTCGTACCTGCTGGTGAGGATGGAAAGCAAGCTCGAAGCCCTGACCCTGGCCATCCGGGACCTGCAGACCGCCCTCAACCGTTCCGGAGCCGCCTCTTCCTAGGGAGAGGCCTCCCCGGACGGGAGGAGGAAGAAAGAACCCATGTTCGATGAAGCAAGGAAAGAACGGATCGTGAGAGACTTCAGGCCCCTGGTGAAAGCCGCCGCGCGAACCTACAAGGGACGCGGCGCCGAGTTCGAGGACCTTTGCCAGGAAGGCAGCCTGGCCGTGCTGAGGCTGCTGGACAAATGCACGAAAGAGGACCACCTTGCCCTTTTCCTGCGAATGGGCGTGAAAAGGGCCGTCCGCGACGCCGCCCGGCGCCTGCGCTGGAAGGAGCACCCCGCGGACCTGGAAGCCTACGAGGACCTGGCGGCCCCGGAAGACCTGGTCGCCATATTCGACGAACCGATGGAGATCGAACTGCTGCTGAGAAAGATCCCCAGCGCCCAGGACCGGCTGATCGTGATGCGCCTCGCCGAGGGGGCCACCCAGGGCGAGATCGCCCGGGAGCTGTGCCTCACCCAGCAGGCCGTCAGCGCCCGCCTGGGCCCCATCCGCCGAACACTCGCCCCGCTCGTCCACGAGGGGGAGAAGGGATAGAGGAGAAAGAAGAGCCAAGAACAGACGAGGCAAGACGAAACCGGGATCCCGCAAAGGGGTCCCGGTTTTTCGTGTGTAGGGACTAAACTAAGGTTACGGGGGGGTGACGGGTGATGGAGCTGTTCACGATCGGGTTCGCGGGAAAAAGCGCGGAGACTTTCTTCACATCATTGATGAAGACCGGGGTGAAGAAGGTCATCGACATCCGCCTGAGCAACGTCTCCCAACTCGCGGGGTTCACCAAGAAGAACGACCTGAAGTACTTCCTGAAGGTGATCGCCAACATAGAGTACGAATACCTTCCCCAACTGGCGGCCACGAAGGAACTGATGGACGGCTACCGGCACGGGAAAATCCCCTGGGAGGAATACGAAACGACCTACCTGAGGCTGCTGGAGGAACGCCAGGTGCTGAAAACCCTGAAGCCCGAGAACTTCGACAGGGCCTGCCTGCTTTGCAGCGAGGAGAAGCCGGACCACTGCCACAGGAGGATTGCGGCGGAGTGGCTGAAGGGCAAGTGGGAAGGGATCGAGATCACGCATATTTTCTAAAGCTATTCTGTTTGACATTTACCCAAGACTTGAAACTCTTGGTCGAAAAGAGAAAATCAGAAAGCGGGCGTAAACAAGTGACGTTCAATGGAATTGTCATTAAGAGCGCGAGAGAGTATCTTCTTAACCGAGAATGTCATCGATACCAACGTTTTTCGTTTTGGTGTGTAGGACAAGGCTCCTCGTAAGAGTGTTCCGGTCTGAAAGTTCTAGGAATAAGAATTGAGAAGAGTAGATCCCAATTTAAGGAGCTGAAACCAAGTGTTTTCAACGCGGAGGCAAATACCGATATGGTTTTAGCAACTGAAAAGATTAAACGAATAGCGCTATTGCGCGTGGCTGTAGGGCTTCTCGGCGAGCGGGCCAATCCAAGGTGGTGGAAGAGTTCATTCTGCAGCGATAACGGGAAAGCGTTCCTCTCGCCGATTTTACCGCGCACATATCTTTATGCGCAGTACCAGGGAGTCGTTTCCGCCGCAGCATTGGTTCATGATGACCGAATTGGCATCGGAAAGGTCTTTCACCTTTTTCGTTTACCAGAAGATATGGAACAGGGACTTCAGGCAAACTTTAAGGATGGAAGCAACGAAGCTCTCGCTGGCGTCATGAAAGATATGGATTCAGCAACAGAATTCCTTCGCGTCTATGCGGATGGTGTTCAGAAAATATCACAAGGCCCTGTCAGAGTCGGCCAATTATCGGCATTGCGTAACCCGTCAGCCTGGAAAGATGTTGCGGCTTTCTATCTCAGCGGTTTTGAGAGTCAACGGGAAACGTTCCCATTTTTTTCGGATAGGACATGACAATGAAACGATATACAACCCAACTTCAGGCAGGTCTTGGAATGGTAGATGAGACAAGGATCCTGCTTGAATTATGGCAGCCGGGCATATCCGCCAATCAACTCCGCCAAGAAGCTTTAGTATCTGGGAGATTTCCGGGTGTTTCCGCGCGACGTCTTCAAAATATGGTAACCGAAGGTTTCGCCCCAAGAATGCTGGCCAATGAGACCAACCCAGCGGAATACCTGAAGATTCTCCTTCCAACCCTAACACCACGGGACCTCGAACAGGTTCTATTTGTTTACACCTGTCGCGCGAACGTGATCCTCGAGGACTTCATTAGGGAGGTTTACTGGCCTACCTATTCCTCGGGGCGTGAAATGATTTCCAATCAAGACGCTAAAGAATTCGTCATTAGTGCCAACCAACAAGGATTGACGGCTAGATCGTGGTCAGAAAGTACAATCCGAAGAGTTTCTGCCTATCTTACGGGTGCTTGCGCTGACTTTGGCCTTCTCGAGCGCGGTGCCAAGAGTACTCGCAAAATACTTTCCTGCAAGATTGAACCCAAGGCAGCGATTGTCTTGGCCTATGATCTTCACTTTTCAGGACTGGGGGACAATACCGTCGTCGCTCACTCTAATTGGGAGCTTTTTGGTATGGATCGATCTGATGTCATAGCAGAATTGAGAAGGTTATCTTTAAAGGGTGTGTTTCTTGTACAGGCAGCGGGTGAAGCCATTCGCATCGGCTGGCAATGCAAGAACCCAAAGGAGCTTTCCAATGCCCTATCTTAAGGCTAATTTTGATGAATTGATTGAAAGAATTCGACAGGGGCGAGATCTTAATCACGCCAGTTTCGAGCCGGTATATTACCTTGTTTTCCCCCCCTCTCTGATCCTTGACGTGAAACGCGCACTGCCGGCTTGGACTTCAAGGCTTCGGAATGAGGGGTGGGATGTGCATATCTTTTCTATCGCCTCACACATCCTCTCCATACTTTCAAAAGCCTCCCCACGAAAGATCTGGCTATTTGCTGATCGAAAGGCTCCCCAGGCATGGAAGCGAACCAATGAAGCGCTTGCAAATACTCTTTCGCAAGGGGCTTTACAACAACGCCTCGAAGTCGAACTAAAGAAATTGCAGGATCTCCCAAACTCCCTATTGCTCGTCACCGACCTTGAAGCGCTTCATCCTTATATGCGAATTGGTGCGATCGAGAGCCAGCTTTACGGGAAGTTTCACGTGCCAACGGTTTTCCTATATCCAGGGGAGCGCACGGGTAAAACACGCCTGAAGTTTATGGGCTTTTACCCTGAAGACGGCAATTATCGTTCCGTACACGTTGGAGGATAAACGGAGGGAATAGCCCATGCCAACTCAAATCAAAGATTTGTTTGATCCGGCCAAAAATATTTACCGAACAATCGAAAAAGTCATCACGTATAGCGCGTCCCAAGAGGCACGCCTTAAGGCTGAAATCACTGAATATATCGTCACCGATAGCATCGAAGAACAGTTCGAAAGGCTACTGACGAGCATGCAGGCGGCGATGGAAATGGGTGGCGAAAACGAAGTGGGCGTATGGGTCTCTGGGTTCTATGGCTCGGGTAAAAGTTCGTTCACAAAATACCTGGGCCTTGCCCTTGACGAAAGCGTGGCTATTGAGGGCACACCGTTTCTCAAGTACCTCCAGGATAGGTTCAATAAGCCTCAGACCAGGGCGCAATTGACGGCACTGGCCAGCAGACATTCTGCAGCTGTCGTGCTTCTCGATCTGGCAAGTGAGATGCTAGCCGGGGCCACCATGGAGGATGTATCGACCGTCCTTTATTACAAGGTGCTGCAATGGGCGGGCTACTCTCGAAACCTCAAGGTTGCGGCCTTTGAGCGGCGACTTAAGAAAGACGGTCGTTATGAAGAGTTTTCGGCTCGTATTCAGGAGGAACTAAAGGCGCCGTGGAGGGAAGTGCAAAATGATCCATTGGTGATCGACAGCCTGGTTCCTGAAATCGCTCATAAGATGTACCCGCAGCTTTTCAAGACTGAAACGGCTTTCAGCACCGAAACAACCGACTTCGTTAGGTTCGAAAATGAGCGCGTCAAGGAAATGCTTGATATTGTTCGCGAGACTACAGGAAAGGATTTTATTGTATTCATCATTGATGAAGTTGGTCAATATGTCGGTTCTCGCGAAAATCTTATTCTCAACCTTGATGGCCTGGCCAAAAATCTTAAAGAAATTGGAGGGGGAAATGCGTGGATCATTGGGACGGCACAACAAACGCTAATTGAGGATGATCCCCGCGCGGCACTCAATTCACGCTTTTTGTATAAATTGACAGACCGCTTCCCCATTCAGATCGACCTAGAATCCAGTGATATTAAGGAAATCTGCTATCGTCGCCTACTCGGCAAATCTCCTGCAGGCCAACAGGAACTCGAAAAACTGTTCGAGAAGTTTGGCCAGGCTTTGCGCCACAACACTAAACTGCAGGACGCCCGTTATTACGATTCGGATTTCGACAAGACGACCTTCGTCAACCTGTATCCCTTTTTACCTGCCCATTTCGACATCCTTTTGCACCTTTTGGGCGCATTGGCGAAGTCCACCGGCGGTATCGGCCTAAGATCAGCCATTAAGGTCATTCAGGATATCCTGGTTGAGGGGCCAGACGACCAGGAGCCGGTTGCCAACAGGCCTGTGGGTTGGCTGGCGACCACGGTCACTCTTTACGATGCCCTTGAGAAAGATATTCGCCGGGCTTTCCCGTCAATTTACAAGGCGGTTGGTAAGGTGAAAATTCGTTTTCCCGATTCGCAAATACACCAAAACGTGGCTGAAACAGTCGCAGTGTTACAGATGCTCAACAACATGCCGGTAACTGGCCAAAATGTCGCTAACCTCATGCATTCGGGTATCGACTCTTCCTCCCAACGGGACAAAGTGGATGCCGCCATTACCGAACTCATCAGCGATGCCATCGTGCCGTTCGGAGAAAAGGATGGCAACCTCTATTTCTTCAGTGAGAAGTTGAACGATATCGATCAGGAACGAGCCCAGATCACTCTGCGATCTATTGAGACACGGCGTATTCATAACGAAGCGCTTCGTGATGTTTTCACCCCTCTCCCTTCGACGCGGTTGCATGGTTCGCTTGCTGTCTCCACGGGGCTCAAGGCGATGATGGGTTCAATGGTCTCGCCTCTCGCGGGCGAACGGGAAACCATCCAGACGGTTGTTGAGTTTGTTGCCCTCCAAGACTATGACACGGCCCGAGCCCGGCTTATTGAAGAATCCCGCCAGCACAGCTCCCAGAGCACAATCTACCTGCTTGGCAGAACCTCTTCGGATGTCGATGACAAGGTCGCGGACATTTATCGGTGCCGAGAAATTCATCAGCGCTATCGGAACGATCCGGATGCCGAAGTCAAAGAGTACTGTGCTGCCCAGACCGACCGTGCTACCAAGTTGACCGGCGAACTTGAACATCTGCTGAAACGTTGCTTGTCACAGGGATCCTTTATTTTCAGAGGTCAGTCGACAGCCGTGGATAGCATCGATCCTGATTTGATAAACGCCACGAAAAAACACCTTGGCGATATCGCCGAGCAAGTTTTTGACCGCTACGGAGAAGCCCCTGTCCGGGCTGAGACGGCCTTGGCCGAGAAATTTCTCCGAACGGGAAACCTCAAGGCCATCAGTTCATCTGTTGATCCTTTGGGGCTAGTTCAGGTTTCCGGAGGGACGCCGCATATCAAAACCGACCACAAGGCGATGGTCAGCTTACGCGATTACATTGACCGTTTTGGCACTGTCGAGGGAAAGAGAATGCTTGATCACTTCGCAGATGCTCCGTTCGGCTGGTCGCAGGATACTTTGCGCTACCTCGTCGCCTCTATGCTGGTTGCCGGAGAAATCAAAATTAAGGTCTCTGGACGAGAGGTGACAGTCAATGGTCAACAAGCCATTGATGCGCTCCGTACGAACAATTCGTTTAAAGTCGTTGGCGTATCGCTGCGCGACGAGCGACCGTCTAACGAAGTCCTGGTTCGGGCCGCCACGCGCTTGACAGAGTTGGTGGGCGATATGGTTATTCCTCTAGAAGATGAGATCAGTAAGACCGCAACGAAACAATTTTCTAAGTTCCAGTATCAGTTCGGGCCTGTGGCCGAAAGATTGGCTACCTTGGGTCTGCCGGGCGGTGATTTGGTTAGCTCTCTCAACCAGGAACTGGCCGATGTGTTGTCCACGGACGCTTCTGATGCACCGCAACGGTTGGGTAGCGAAGAGTCTTCTATTTATGACGGGTTGAAGTGGGCCACCGAGGTCGACAGGGCGCTAAAAAATGGTCTGGAACAAACCGTGCGAGAACTTCAGCAACATCGGCGCGACATCGAAGCCCTACCCGATACGGGAGTTCCCGGGAAGCTCCGCCAGGATTTAGCCGACGAGCTGGCCCAGGTTGGGGAACGCCTGGCACGGAACGATTTTTACGTTCACTTGGCAGACCTGAGCACCTCTCTCACTGCCATCAAAGGGGTTACCCGGGATGCCGCGATCGAGATGGCCAAAACCCAAAGGACAGCTATCAAGGAGGCTGTGGAGGCACTTCAACGCATGCCGCAATGGGCAGAGCTTGGCCGCGATGAACAGTCGCAGGTACTCAGTCAGGTTGAAGAAATAAACGTTGAATTCACGGAGGACCTTGTCGGAATCAAAAAGCTGCTCAACCAGTCATTCGTTGTCCGCTCGCAGATTGACGACATCCGTGCCAGGATCATCAAAACCGCGAGCGAGCGACAGATTTCAAGACTTGAAGAAGAACGCAGAGAGGTTAAAAAGGCCGGGCTAACCAAGCTCTCTCGAAGTGTGAAAATCCCTGCGACAATCAGCAGCGCTGCCGGCTTGGAGGAATTGATCCGTTCCCTTCAGGACCTCAAAGCTGAACTGGCCGTCTACAGCGATATCGAAGTCACTATCCAGATTGAGGGTTGAGCAGCCATGGCCTTTGATCAATCAACCCGAAATCGACTCGCCCGCTTTGTAAGTGATACCCGTTCACTCCTGGTCGAAGAATTCACCCGCCAGTTGCAGAACGACTACGGGCTCGACCCCAATAGCGGTGACGCGACCGACTTAGCCAGACTGGACCATCTGGACGACGCTCGTCACGAAACAGCCCGAATACTCCGCGACACCATGGAGCACTACCTTGCTTTTACCGACATTAGCACCCCCGCCAAGGCCAAAAAGGCTCGCCAGGATGTTCTTTTACGGATCGTTCGGGAACAGGCCTTCACCATTCTGAATCGCCTCTGCGCGCTGCGTATGGCCGAGGCGAGGGGATTGTTGATTGAGTCCATTGCCAAGGGGTACCAGTCCAAAGGGTTTCAGCTCTATCAGCGTTTGGCGGGCTCTGCTTTAGGAGAAACCGGGGCATGCTACCGATTGTTTATCTGCAATGTTTTTGATGAGTTTGCCGTAGATCTGCCCGTTTTGTTTGACCGTTTTAGCCCCCAAGGGCGCCTGTTTCCCCGCGAGGCGGCACTACTGAGTGTGCTACAGGAGATCAACCACCCGGACATCGATCCACTCTGGACCGAAGACGAAACCATTGGCTGGATCTACCAGTATTTCAACTCTGTGGAAGAGCGTCGGCAGATGCGTGCCGAATCCCAGGCCCCGCGGAATAGCCGGGAGTTGGCTGTCCGCAACCAGTTTTTTACGCCACGTTACGTCGTAGAATTTCTGACCGACAATACCCTTGGCCGCATCTGGTATGAGATGACCAAGGGGGAAAGCTCACTCAAGGATTCGTGCCGTTACCTGGTGCGCCGACCCAACGAAATTTTTCTGGCGGAAAATGAGGCGGTCCCCAAAAAGGATGACACCGTTGAAGACTTGTCGCAGGAAGAACTGCTCAATCAACCCGTCCACATCCCGCATCGCCCGCTCAAAGACCCTCGCGATATCAAGATGCTTGATCCAGCGTGTGGATCCATGCACTTCGGACTTTATGCCTTCGATCTTTTTGAACGTATCTATGAGGAATCGTGGGACATTGAAGCGCAGCGAGGTGTTGATGGTTTTGTCCGGACCGAAGGGCTCAAGCCGCTCCATGAAACCTACTCTGGCAAGACTGCCTTTCTGCGTGATGTACCGCGCCTGATTATCGAACAAAACATTCACGGTATCGATATTGACCCCCGTGCAGTGCAGATTGCCGGATTGTCTCTCTGGTTACGGGCGCAACGGTCCTGGCAGGCTCAGAACGTCAAAGCCCTGGACAGGCCCCAGATACAGTGTTCCAACATTGTCTGCGCCGAGCCCATGCCTGGAGAGGCTGATATGCTCGACGAATTCATCGACCAACTTCAGCCAAAGGTGCTGGGGCAATTGGTGAAGATTATCTTCGAGAAGATGAAGCTCGCTGGCGAGGCGGGAAGTCTGCTCAAAATCGAAGAAGAGATCAAGGACGCTGTCAGCACGGCCAATGAGGCTTACCGAAAATACCTGCTGGAGCAAAAAAAAGACTCTGAATACCTACCAGGTATGGCTCCAGAACGTGAAAAGACCCTGTTTGACTTTGCTGGTTTACATGAGAAAGACGATTTCTGGAATTCGGTTGAGTTACGAGTGATGGGTGCTCTCCGTGATTACTCAGAAGAGCAGGCAGAATATGGGGCATATCAGCGCCGACTCTTCGCTAATGATGCGGCTCAAGGTTTTGCTTTCATAGACATTTGCCGGAAGCGATACGATGTAGCATTAATGAATCCACCTTTCGGACTGGCACCGCGAATTGTTTTCGATATTCATAAAAAGATTTATGCAGAATCATATGTTGAGCTTTATGCGCAAATGGTAACAAGGGGATTGAATCTGCTGAATCGCGACGGTTGCCTTGGGGCTATTAGCTCACGTTCCTTTATGACAATTTCTAGACTGCGCCAATATAGACGGGAAATGATATTGGAAGGGATCTCCTTATTGGCAGATCTTGGGGCTTCTGTAATGGATGACGCATTTGTAGAAAGCGCTGCATATATAATTACAAAACGACCATTTAAGGAAATGTATGGCTTAGACTTAAGAGGAGAGGATAATCCGCAAGATATACTAAGTCATAGTATCGATTTATTTTCTAAGTGCAATCCTGGCAGTGGCTGGGCGATAAAAGACCGGCAGCTCATAGTCAGCCTTCCTGATTGCAAGATTCTCTACTCGTTGCCTTTGCGTGTTCACAAATTGTTGAGCAACAATGAGGTGCTTGAACCGGATGTAGCAACTGTTCGGCAGGGAATGGGTACTTTTAATGATTTTCGTTTTCTAAGACTTCGGCATGAAATTATGCCATCCTCCATAGGTAGGGATGCTTGGGAGCCTTTAGCTAAAGGTGGGGCTTTTGCTTTTTATTATTCTGATATTTACCTTCTTTTGAACTGGAAATACAACGGGGCTGAATTGTCTGCTGTTAATATTGCCCACAACGGACAGGACGCTCAGGTTCGACAGGCATCAGAGTATTGGAGAAAATCGGGATCGACTTATTCAAAAAGAAGCCAGAAGGGGTTTAGTGCACGAGCACTTCCGGCTGAATGCATCATAGCAGGGAAAGGACCAGCTATTCTTTCACAATCTCGTGTATCGTCTGAGTATCTGCTTGGCTGGGTGAATTCAAGGTTCATCCGGTGGATTATAGAAATGCAAGCAAATGATCACGAATACAACACTGGTATTTTGAAGAAAATTCCATGGATCGAGAACACTTCACCATGCGAAGTCCTTATAAATAAAACAAAAATGACCATCAAAAAGGTCCAGGCTGCACGAGCTGTTAGTGAAATTAATTCATGCTTTATTCCTGCCATAAACAATTCATCTTTGATGCAGACTATCGATGATTGGCATCGAATTAACGAGGAAGCCAACCTCGCTTTAACGGATGCACTGGAAGACTGGGACAGTTTTGTAGATCAACTTTATGGCGTTGATTCGCGATATATGCAACTTGATGACCAAGATGAAAACCCTTTGGAAAACGATGAGGATGATGATGGAGGCGAAAACACTTCTGTAATAAACAATGGGTTTGGAAGTGATGCAGTATCTATATTGTTAGGGTTTTCTTATGGAAGATGGGATATACGCACAGTTATTCATCCGTCTCTAGCGCCAAAACTGCCCGACCCTTTCGAAAAACTACCCAATTGTCAGCCCGGTGTACTTCAAAGCACAAAGGGATATCCTGCGGAACCACTAGATGTGCCAAGCGATTATCCCTTATCTATTCCATGGGATGGAATTTTAGTAGACGACAACAATTGCAACAAAGATATTGTTGCTAGTGTTCGAAAGTCGATCGAGGTGATTTGGCAACTCAACGCCGAGAGCACAGAACAAGAAATTTGCAAGATGGTTTCTGTAGTATCATTGCGTGAATATTTCAGAAAAATCACAGGTTTTTTTTCAGACCACTTGAAAAGATATTCAAAAAGCAGAAGAGTCGCACCGATCTACTGGCCTCTCTCAACTCCATCTGGTTCTTACACCCTCTGGCTTTACTATCACCGACTGACTGACCAGACGCTCTATACTTGTGTGCTTGATTTTGTTGAGCCAAAACTCAAACAGGTCTCCGAGGACGCGACTAGTTTACGAAGTAAATCAAACCGGTCTTCCGTCGAAGAAATAGAACTAGACCGACTGAGCGTTTTGGAACTGGAGCTGAAAGACTTCCGTGACGAGTTGTTGCGGATAGCCAGTTTCTGGAAGCCCAATCTTAACGACGGAGTGCAGATTACTGCCGCCCCCCTATGGAATCTTTTTCAACATCGTCAGTGGAAAGACCGTCTGAAAGTAACCTGGGAGAAACTAAAAGAGGGTGAGTATGACTGGGCACACTTGGCCCTTTCCATCTGGCCTGATCGCGTTGTATCTGCCAGCCATAAAGACCGCAGCTATGCCATCGCCCACGACCTCGAAGACCAACTCTGGCATGAAGTCGAGGTTGAAAAAGTTGGTCGTGGTGGCCGGGTGACAATGACGACGGAGTGGCAGCCGAGGGATCTGAGCAAAGAAGACCTGCAAAGGATCGTCGCCAAAGTCAAAGCACGATGCCATCAAGGATAGGTGATGACAATGACGATTAAGCAGTTTATCCAGGAAGAGGTGCTTAGGCCGAGGCTGAAAAAAGCCAGCGTCCTCGTCGTCTATGATCCTGATCGTCGATACCGGGACCTCTGTGGTGAGATGGCTGGCGAAAAGTGTACGGTTGTGGATGCCACGGAGAGTAGCATTGAAAGCCGAGAACAGGCGCTCTTGCAATTGCAGGAGCTTGGGAAGCCTGGGGCAAAGTTCGAGAATTTATTGGTCTATGTTCCGGCAACTAAGCCTTTGACAGACGAAGACCGGCAGCAGGATCCCTTCGCCATCTATGGCTCTGTCGGAGCCGTGTTTCCCGATGGGGACGGCGACGAGTATCAAAGCCTTTGCTTGAAAGCCAAGGCGGATCATTCCACGGAGATCCGTCGCATCTTTGACGATAACCCCAACCCGCCTTTCGCTGTGATCGATGCGGTGGGCGGGGGTACCGGATGGCCGACGCTCCAAGCATACCTGAAGGTTGAATCGGCTCGAGACATTCTTTTTGCCCTGCTGGTGCCGAACCCAAAGCAGTTGGAGTCTTTGAAGGCGAGCGACGCCTGGGTACCGGAAATTAGAACGTTGCTCATCAACACTTTGGGCTTCAAGCTGAAGACCAAGAGCAAGAATTGGTCTCCCATCGCTGATGAACTGTGGCTTTTCTTACTGTTCAGTGAGTTTGTCTATGATCTGCCGGGAGCTCTTCCAGAGGCGTTGTCGGATGTTCCTTGTGCGGGGGTTGAAGCCAGGCCTTTGATTGAAGATCTCTGTGACCGGTTACGGGATTCGACAGCCAATCAGCCTCTTTACATTGAACGAGCTGAAACGATTGAAACGGAGCTCGGCTTGCGCGATGCGTGTAAAGATGTAAAGGACCTGGGGGTTCGTGACACTTTCCCATTTGAAGAACGATCATTTTTTGCCCAGGCGGTGGAAGCGCTCAAGTGCGACAATATCGACAAGCTGCGGCAAATGTTAGGGCGGCACAAATCTTCGATCTGGGTTGGGCGTGGGGAAAATCAGGCTCAATGGCAGCTTCTTCAGGCAGCAGCAAACTTAGTGGAAGCATGCGACGATGCGGATCGTCAATTGCCGGACTACGCCAAAACGCAAGGATCCCTGATCGATTTCTACACATCCAGTTTGCGCGAAGTCGATCGTTTGCAGAGGGAATTTGAACAAGCTGAACGTGATCTGCTGATCAAACAAGACGGGGTTGATGAGGTCATTCCGCACGCCCGAGTTGCCTATCGCAAGCTGGTCGACAAGGTTCAGGGCGTGTTTATCCGACACCTCGAGAACGCTGGATGGCCTCCTGCCGGTCGCCTGGCCAACAGTGATGTGTTCGACAAAATGATCGCGCCTAAGTTGCAGGAGAGTGGGCGCCGAGTCGCCGTACTTCTCATCGACGCCTTACGTTATGAGCTTGGTGTGGAGTTGGAGAAACAGCTCGTCGATGACGGCCAGGTTGAGATCCACGCAGCGTTTGCCCAGCTTCCAAGCATAACGCAGGTCGGTATGGCGAGTCTTTTGCCCGGCGCCGGCAGTGAATTGAAATTGGTTCGGAAAGATGATCAAGTTGTTGCAGCCCTGGGCGACCAGTCGTTACCGCAGGTGACCCAACGCATGGAGGTGCTGAGAAAGCGATTTGGGGATCGTTTTGCCGAGATGACGTTGATCGAATTTGTTCGTGGCAAAGGTGAGGTCGATGGAGGAGTAGAGCTTTTCGTTCTGCGCAGCACAACGATCGATCAGCATATGGAGTCCACTCCTGAAATGGCACTTCGGCTTATCCATGAGTCGTTGAAGTCGATCCGGGTGGCAATTCATAAGCTGCGAGGATTAGGATTCAAAGATGCCTTTGTTGTGACCGACCATGGGTTTTATCTCAACACGGCCACGGAAGCTGGTGACGTGTGCGCAAAACCGCAGGGGAATTGGGTCAACGTTCACGATAGATGTCTTCTAGGGAACGGGGCTTCCGATTCGGGCAATTTTGTCATTTCAGCCCAACATCTCGGCATTCGAGGAGACTTTAGCCAATTTGCCGGACCTAGATCTATGGTGCCCTACCGGGCTGGCAAGTGGTATTTTCACGGGGGTGTTTCCTTGCAAGAGGCCGTTGTGCCGGTAATTGCAATGCGGATGCAAGAGGCGGAAGACAAATTCAGGCCTCAAGTCAAAATCGCTCTTAATTACAAACGAGGGGCGACTAAGATCACGACTCGATTGCCGGTGATTGAAGTCTCGGCCAATTCTGGAGATCTCTTCTCGACCGATGCTACCTTCGAAGTTCTTGTGGAAGCGCACGACAAAAAGAACAACGTTGTTGGCGAGATTAAGCTGGGTGGCATGGTCAATCCCGCAATACGCACATTGTCGATCAAACCCGGGCAAACTATCTCAGTTACTTTGCGCATGGACCTTGAATTTGAGGGCAAATTTACGGTAAAAGCACTGGATCCGGTAACTTTAACAGCCCATAGCAAGCTGGATCTTGAGACGGATTATACGGTGTGAAAATGACAAACGATATGTTGGACAAAAAGTTACTAGAAACTTTTGGCGGCAAGGTCGTGCGTAAGGACCTTTTGCATCGTATAAAGAAAGGCACGAATGTGCCGACGTTTGTGCTGGAGTTTCTTTTAGCTCGTTATTGTGCCAGCGATGATGTGGCTGAAATACAAGAAGGGCTGGAAGCAGTCATTGCTACTTTGCAAGATAACTATGTCCGTGCCGATGAGTCAAATGCGGCTCAGTCAAAGGTGGCAACGAAGGGGAAACATCGGTTTTTTGACAAAGTACATGTCCGGTATGTGGAGAAGGAAAAGCGCCATTGGGCTGCTTTAGAAAATTTTAACTCGCAACGGATTGCCATTTCGGAAAAGTTTTACCGAGATAATAACCGCCTTCTTGAAGGAGGCATCTGGGCCGAGGTTACAATCGGCTATAACGAGATCGACGATGACGACTACGCTTTTTACATCGAAGATTTAAGACCCATTCAGCTTAGCCGGTTCGATTTTGAAAGATATGCCGAGGGGCGGAAGCAGTTTAGCCGCAACGAATGGTTGGATATCGTCCTGCGGTCCGTTGGATTGGAGGGCAGTAAGCTCTCTCACCGTCTCAAACTGCACTTCATGGCACGATTAGCGCCTCTGGTCGAACCAAATTTTAACTTTGTCGAACTGGGACCGCGAGGCACCGGTAAGTCCTATTTCTTCAGCGAGTTTTCCCCATACTCCACTCTGATCAGTGGCGGCCAGGCTACCAAGGCGACGCTTTTCTACAACAATGCCCGAAGCCGTATCGGACTTGTCGGTTTCTGGGACACAGTCGCGTTTGACGAGGTTGGAGGCATTAAAATCAAAGACCCGGACACCATCCAGATAATGAAGGATTTCCTTGCAAATGGCCGGTTCTCGAGAGGCGTCGAGGTCATTGCAGATGCCAGCATGGCCTTTGTCGGCAACATCGACTACTCCATCGAACAGGTGGTGAACTCCACCGAACATGACTTGTTCATGCCGTTGCCCAAGGAGTTCGATCTGGCTGTGATGGATCGGTTCGCTTGCTACCTGCCAGGCTGGGAGATGCCGAAAAACAGCAGCGACTATTTGACCTCAAACTACGGGTTTATCACCGATTACCTGGCCGAAGCCTTCCACCATCAATTTTCCCATACCAATCGGTACGAAGAAGTCACAAAGCGAATTCGACTCGGTAAATCTGTCGAGGGTCGCGACGAAAAGGGCATAAAGAAAACCGTCTGTGCCTTGTTGAAAATTCTTCATCCCGATGGTCCCCCAAACGACGCCGAGTTCGACGAATATGTGACCTATGCCGTCGAATGCCGTCGCCGGATCAAGGAGCAGATGAATAAGCGAAAGCCTGATGACGAATTTGCCAATATCAATCTATCTTACCGAGCCGCTGACGGGCGGGAGATTGTCGTGTTTTGCCCAGAATCACGCAATGCCCCGGCCACTCAGCATCCATTGAGGAAGACTCTTACAACCGAACTCGGGAGTGGTGCAGAACCTGGCACTTCAATAGACACGTGCGCTGCATCAACTCCAGAAATAAAACTGCCAACTGAGGCTAAGGTTGAAGTACCGGTAACGATTGTGCCAGAGCGAAAAGAATCCACCTCTGGTTCAGGCCCAAGGGAACAACATTTTACGATCCTGTATGGAGATACAGGCCACAGCTACGAATCTATAATCTCTCCGTATCTCGAAAATGCCCGAGAGGTTGTTGTCGAAGATCCGTATATAAGGCTAACTCATCAGACCCAAAACTTCGTGAGATTCTGTGAGGCGGTTATTAACCATTCTTCTATAAAGCGGATTAAGCTGGTTACAAGCTATGACGATGGGACGAATATGACGGAAGTAAATGAGCGTCTCGGCGAATTGAGACAGAGCCTGTTGGAAATGGATGTCGTCCTTGATGTCGATTTGAACCCCAACATGCACGATCGTGAGATCCGCATCGATAACGGATGGACCATCAAAATCGGTCGAGGACTTGATTTCTACCAAAAACCGGCCAGTTGGTTCAGCATCGGGTCACACGACTTGAATTTGAGACCATGCCTTGAAACGAAGGTGGATATTTTCAGGGGCTAGGTCAATACCGGACTACTTACTATCAATTCGATACAAAGATACTTTTCCAACCTATTTTACCCAGAGGAGAGGTGGGGAGCTAATGTCTAATCATCAAGGAAGATTGCTTTTAGAACATTCTGAACCGCCCAAGCCGAGAGGACTCAAGCTTTTCATTAGTTATTCCCACAAAGACAATGATATCAAAACGCGTCAATACATAAATGAATTTAAAACTCACATAACACCTTTAAAGGAATTAGGTATAATAGAAGATTGGTATGATAGAAAAAATTTGGCCGGTGATATTTTCCAGCATAATATTAATAATAATTTAGATGATTCCGATATCATTTGCCTCTTTATTTCTTCACACTTTTTAGCGTCTCCCGCCTGTAAAGATGAAATAAAAAAATCCATAGATCTGCGCTATACAAAAGGAGTTACTGTAATTCCAATCATTTTGTCCCATTGTGGATGGATAGACTTTGCTGATCTTAAGCAGCTTCTTGCATTGCCTATTGATGGCAAACCAATCTCCTCCTTCGCTGACTCAGATTTTGCTTGGAATCAGGTTTATGAAGAATTAAGAAGAGTTGCTCAACATTTAAATACGATCAAAAATATACGGCTGAAGCCGGAATTTCTATCCTTTTTGAATGATACTGAATTATTAGAAAAGTCACATTCATCAAAAGACAAAGTATTTCTAGACGATATATTTATCTATCCCGACCTCGTATTGTTTAATGAAATGCGCGAATATAAAGAGAGGTTGAATGCATCTAAAGTAATCCCATGTATTTCAAAGTATTCTAGAATTGTATTTGCAGGAGAAGAGCGTTCTGGTAAAACAACGTTATGCAAAGTAATTTTCAAAGAATTGCGAAAAAATAATTTTATACCTATTTATATTAGTCATGACGATATAGTACCTATGGGGTTATTTGTTAATTTAATTACAAAAAAATATCTTGAAGAATACGATGATCCTAACATAACAGATTATATTGTCACAAATAGGGAAAAGATTGTACCAATAATAGACAATTTTCATTTTGTTAAAAATAAAGAAAAATATCTTTCCGATCTCCTTCTTTACTCCCACTGTATTGTAACCGTAGACGACATATTTTCTCTTAACGTTAAAGAAGAAACCCTGGTTAGTTCTTTTCTTTATTATCAAATAAAAGAAATGAAAGCTTCTCAAAGATATGAGTTAATCAAAAAATGGGTAGATCTGAAAGAAACAACAGACCAAAAGAACGACTTGTACCGCAATTTAGACATTGATTTAGAAATAATAAATTCAACTTTAGGTAAAACTATAGGAAGCGGAATTTTACCTTCGTATCCCTTTTTTATACTTTCAGCAATAGCTGTTTACGAAGCCTTTTCTATGCCGCTAAATCAAGAGATAACATCACAGGGATACTGTTATCAAGCCTTAATCTATTTCTATTTGAGAAAGCAAGGCGTACCAAATGATTTAATAGATGTTTATCTTAACTTTCTAACTGAACTTGCGTATTATATATACGAAAAAAGCAAAAAAGAAATAACGCAGGAAGAATATGAATACTTTATGAAGGCATATTTGGATAAATATAATTTGCCAATTAGAGAAGACATGCTGCTGAAGAATATTTGTTTTATCTTTTCGTTCAATTCTTTTGGCATGTTATCTTTTAAATACTCTTATTTGTATTATTTCTTTGTTGCAAAATATTTAAGCGATCACTCTAGTAATGATGATATAAAGAAAGTTATAACTGGAATAGTAAGCAAATTGTACACGGACGACAATGCGTATATTTCTGTTTTTTTAGCTCATCATTCCAAAAATACTCAGCTATTTGATGATATATATATAAACGCTTTGTATTTGTTCGATAGTTATAATGTGGCTACTTTAACAAATGAAGAGGCTGCTTTTTTCGATAAACAATTAGATTTAATTATTGATTCTTATTTACCTGATACTAGGACAACGCCTGAGGAGATGCGATCAAAACAATTAGAAATGGAAGATAAAATGGAGGAAAGAAAAGAAAAGGGAAAGAATACGGATGAAAAACCCGCTGAAGATGGCTTAGCAAAAGATCTAAGACTTGCCGTAAAAACTGTTGAAGTTATTGGTTGCATTATTAAAAATCGAGCGGGATCAATAGAAAAAAGTAAGTTAGAAGGTCTTTTTGCTGAAGCGATGAACATACTTCTTCGTATACTTTCATCATTTTTTGAAATCATAAAAGACGAAGAAGGCCAGAGGTCTATAATAGAATTTATTTCTAAGCAACTTGAAAAGCTGAATAAAGAAAAAGACCTCACAAAAGCGGACAAAATAAGGGAAGCAAGTATAATATTTTGGAATATAAACTTCTTCTTTGTTTATGGAATAATTAACAAAATAGTTCTTTCATTGGGATCCGATAAATTAATAAGTATTACAAACAAGGTATGCGATGAAAGCAACACTCCAGCCAGTTTCCTTGTCAAAAACAAGATATTAATGTGGTATAAAAAAAACATTCAAATAGATGAATTAATCCGAGCAATAGATAACGATGAGTTCTCTGAGATTGCGAAACGTGCAATCAAGCGCATGGTGGTAGAACACTGTGCTACTCACTTGATTGGGTACAAAGAACGTCAAAGACTTGAAAGTGGTTTGAAATTGAGAACCAACAGACTGTTAAAATGTAGCGAATAATTCAAAAACCTATTAAAGTAGGTTATGATAACAAGGAGTGAACCAGCGTAATACAAATCTTTTTATTGCGGAGATGCCCATTGGACGATCAAGCCCTTTCCGCCTACGACGCACAGTCAGGAGAGTTCGCAGAACGCTACGAGAACTTCTCCGGCGGGATTTTGGAGTGGTTCGACGTCGCCTTCCCCGAACACTGCAAGGTTTTCGATGTCGGTGCGGGCTCGGGCCGGGATCTCAGCCTATTGCTTGCGGGCGGCTGGGAGGCTTTCGGGGTCGAACCTTCGCCTGGCTTGATCGATGAAGCCCTGCGGTGCCACCCGGAACTCGAGGGAAGGCTTGCCCAGGACGGACTTCCTGCCCTTTCCACGATCGGTGACCGATCGTTCGACGGATCCTCTGCTCCGCGGTCCTCATGCATATCCCCGAAGAAGAGCTTTTCGATTCCATCTTTTCCCTCCGCCGTATCCTGAAACCCGGTGGTCGGCTTTTGGTCTCCCTCCCCATCGAACCCGACGGCACCCCAACGTGTGGAAGGGACTCGACGGGGCGTATTTTCAACGGCCTGTCGGCTGGGAAAATCGAATGGCTCCTTTCCCGGTGCGGTTTCCGCAAGATCGGGATCGGACAAAGCGACGATGCTCTAGGCAGAAAGGAAAGGCGCTGGGTCACTCTGCTGTTCTCTTTAGTGGGGATTGAGCGTGAACCGGAAAAGGACGGGTGCGCTTAAAGAGGAGGGGGTGTTCTTTTGCCACAGGGAATGGGTCGCTTAGCCACAGTCATCGCACAGGGGAAATCGCAGGAGATGAACTGGGAAGATTGGAAAAAGGAAACCAGGGAGGCATTGGAAGAACTTTTCGGGACGCGGTTTCATACCACCCATTTGAAAGACAGAAAAAAGATGATTCGAGTTGCGCCCATCCGGGATGAGGATGGGATCGCTTTTGCGGGGCTCTTGCCGGAAGAAAGCGCGGAAAGCGGGCCTTACGGCGGGATGTCGCTCGTGTGGTTTCCGATCACCGTGGAAGACGGGAACGGAAAATCACTGCTGACGTTCGTTTGCGGAACCCAGGGGCTAGCACCGGACGAGGAGATTTTGGGCCGGCCGGGACATGCCCGGAACGTCCAGGCGTTGGGCCGGGCTCTGGCTCCCTTTGTGGATTCAAAGATCTGGACGAAACCGGACCCGGCGAATATTCGGACGCTCCTTCCGGAGACCGCGGCTAACCGGTTTTCCGAATTTGACGGCGTCTTCAAAAAGTACGGTTCCCTGATCTATGCCATGGTTGAGGTGCCGTCGGATCCGGAGAAAGCCGAAAAAGTGGTTTCCGGGTTCCTCGATTTCTACGCTTCGGAGCGGAAATGGCGGGCTCTTAAAGCCGCCGCCGATGAATTCGAGAACAACAAGAGTGCCCTCCAAAAGGAGATCTTTCCGCAGGTCGAAGAAGAGGAAGTGGAAGCGCTGCTTCTCGATCGGCGTTTCGTGATCTTGCAGGGGCCTCCGGGGACGGGGAAAACCCGAATGGCCCGCTCGCTCCTCCAAAACCGATTTAAAGAGCAAGGCAAGATGGTGCAGTTCCACCCCGGCGTCACGTACGAGACCTTTGTGGCCGGGATCGCTCCGGAAGCCGGAACAGGGTCGCTCGCCTTTTCGGTTCGCCCCGGTTGGTTGGCGGCGGCGATTAAGGAAGCGCGCGAAAATCCCGAAAAGGACTTTCTGTTCGTGTTGGACGAAATCAACCGGGCCGACCTGAGCCGGGTTCTCGGGGAAGCCATTCTGCTTTTCGAGCCCCGGGAAATCGCGGAGGGGAACGCGCCTTCAGCCGATTTGCCCCAACCACTTCCGGATGGAACGAAAAGCCTTTCGATCCCGAAGAATTTCTATGTCCTGGGGACGATGAACACTGCGGACCGCTCCATCGCCATCCTCGACTGGGCGGTTCGCCGTCGTTTTGCCTTTGTGGACCTGTGGCCCAAGGCGAAGGTCATCTCCGACCAAGCCGATAGGAATGTTTCGGATCTGGCGACTCGGGCCTTCGGGGCGCTCCAGGATTTGTTCGTGCAGTTTGCCCCGCGGGATGCGCTGGTTTTGCTCCCCGGGCATGCGATGTTCCTGGCCGATTCTTTGGAATCGCTTCACAAACGCCTCCGCCACGAACTGGTGCCTCTGCTCAGGGAATACCTGCTGGAGGGCCGGCTCGGCGGGTGTGAAAGCGAGATCCTCGCGTATCTGGATTGGTTGGAATCGAGCCTGCTGGGCCATGCCGAACCCGCGTAGGCGGAATCCCCAAAGGAATCGGCCGGGGAGTCCTCTTTCGGGGCCGGTGCTGGACGAAAAAAGCCCGATCGTCGTCCTTCAAGATCAGGGAGGGCCGACACGAATTTCGCTCTCCCACTTTGGGCTGCATACGGGAAGGCAGCCGTCCTGGGACGATTGGGGGACCGCCTTCCAGGGAGCGAATGCCCCGACGCTTCAGGCTCTGGATATCCAGACCGATTTTGTCCCGGCAAAGGGCGAGATCGCGCTCAAACTCACCCCGGGAGGGACCGTGGGGGCGGTTCCCCTTTTTGCCCCGGACACCCGAAAAACCTCCGGGGGGTTGGTGATCAAGCCGCGTTTCGGCTGGTCCGGGATCGGCCGGATTTTGCACCGGATCGGCTGGGGAGCCACCCCAGATTTGTTGCCTTTTCCCCTTGTTCCTGGGAGCGCGCGGGAAGTGCCGCCCTGGGTGATCGCAGGCCCTGTGCTGCGACGACTGGAAGCGCTTTTAAACGAGTTCCGCAAAGGGTTTCATGTCTGCGAGACGGTCCCTGCCTTTCCGAGAGGACAAATCTTATGGGGGCGCTACATCAACGAAGAGGTGATTCGCGGGAGTTTCCACCGGCTTCCCTGCCGATTCCCGGACCTGGGGCCGGATCTGTTGATCCAGTCCTACGCCCGGTGGGGACTGGAAAAGGTCCGCGCGTCCCTTTTGGGTGAGGCTGTCGGTGACTCCCTGGCCAGAACGCTACTTGAATTGGCAGAAAAACTGCTGACCTCGGTTCGGGAAGTTCCGTCCAAGGAGCCTTCGGCCGGGTTTATCGACCGTCTTTCAAGGATCGGCTTCGCCCATTCGGAGGCCTTCCTGTCGGGGCTGGAATCCCTCCGGTGGCTCCAGGAGGACCGGGGCCTTGCGGAAACGGCCAAAAGCGACGGCTTGGCCTGGCGGATCCCCATGCCGGATCTCTTTGAGCAATGGGTGGGGCAAATCCTGAAGACTTGGTCGCGGAATTTCGGCGGGATCGTTCTGTCCGGGAAGGAGGGGCGAACTCGGATGCCGCTGAGTTGGAGGCCGGGGTCGTCGCGGGCGCTTTCCTCGCTGGTTCCCGATTTCCTGGTTCGCGCCGGGGATAAAGCTTATGTGGTGGACGCCAAATACAAGGCCCATTTCGAGAAGATGGAATTCGGGGATTGGAACGAGTTCTCCGAGGAGTCGATGGAGACGCACCGGCAGGATGTTCACCAGGTTCTCGCCTACGCGGCTGCCCAGGAGGCAAAGGAAATCTCCGCCATTCTGGCCTACCCCGTCAGGAAATCCGCCTGGGATCGCTTGCTGGAATCCGGGCGTGTGATCCACGCGGCGCCGATGACGACCTTCGGGAGAAACCTCACGCTGAACCTCGCGGCCGTCCCCCTGGAGTTGGGAGATGAGGCGGACCTGCGGAATGTCTGCCGGGCCTGGAGGGCGGGGCTGGAGAAAAACCAGGTTTCGCAGAGGGTATTTTAACCCACGAAGATTGGACCACCCGACTCGAGGGGTTCTTAATGGACACGTCCAAAAACTTAGAGGCCAGGAAAACTCGTCTGGCCTCTAAGTTTTCTTCCGTTTACATCCCGCGCATATGGTTCGGAAGCCACATTACCGTTTCCGGGAAAGCGGTAATGACCACGAGGAAAAGGACCATGACCGCCATGAAGGGCAACACGCCAATCATGACTTTCCCGAGGGGGATATCTTTCGAATACCCGCTGGCCACGTACATTGCGAGTCCGACAGGGGGGCTGACAAAGCCGATCATGGACAAAACAATGACAATAACCCCAAACCAGACAGGGTCAAACCCTAGGGTTAGCAATATCGGAAACAGCAGGGGAATGACGAGGCAAACGATCGCCATCGCGTCGATGACCATGCCCAAAAGGATGAAGAGCACGTAGGCTCCGCCGAGAATGACCCACTTGCTTCGCGAAAAATTCAGGATTGCTTCGGTGATGTTCGTCGCGATGTCGGTGTAGATCAGCACGTAGCCGATGAAATAGGTCCCGATGATCAGCATCATGATGGCAGCCGTGCTGGTCGCGATATTTGTGAAGATCGTGCTTAATGTTGGGATTTCTACCTTTTTGCGGGCTATGGCGATGAGCAGGGCGCCGATACAGCCTAAGGCAGCGGCTTCGCTAGGTGTGGAAATCCCCAGGTAAATAAAACCCAGGACCAGGATCATCAAGGCGATGATGCTGATCACATTCTTAAGAGAAGCTACGCGTTCGCTCCACGGTGCTTTCTTGAATCTTGGAGCCATTTCCGGCCTCATAAGGGCATAGATTGAGATGTAAACCATAAACATGATTGTCAGCAATATTCCGGGTATGACGGAGGCCATGAAGATTTTCCCAATTGATGTTTCCGTGATCACGCCATAGAGGATTCCGGTGTTGCTCGGCGGGATCAATGTCCCGAGCGGACCCGCTGCGGCGATGATCGACGTGGCGAAAACACCGTTGTAACCGGACCTGCGCATCTCGGGGATGGCGATGCTCCCGATGGCCACGGTCGTCGCTATCGATGAACCGGTGACGGCCCCGAACATCGAACATGCAGCCACGCTGGCCATGCCTAAACCCCCTGGGAAATGCCCAAACCATTTCTTCATCGTGTCGAACAGTTCTTCCGTGATGCCCGTCGTTTTTATGATCTCGGCCATTAACATGAACAACGGGATGGTCAAAAGGGTAAAACTTGTCCCTTGCTGGAAGACTATCGAGACGACCTGGTTTATCGCCGAGCGGGGCAGAAGAAACAGGATGACCCCAAGGCTGCTTGCCATCATGACAAACGCCACCGGAACGCCGGCTAGCAAGAGCAGCATGAACGCGACAAAAAGGATGATCCCGATTACATGCCATTCCATAGAGATATCACCTTCCTGGCCTGGAGAACCGGATATGTTTGAGAATAAGCATTATCGTTTCACCCAGTATTTCGAAACCATGATGAGATTTTGGAGCGAAACGACAATAGAGCCTATGGGGATGATGATCAGCGGAATCCACATGGGAGTCCGAAGGGCTGTATTTTGCGTCCAGCCCTTGGAAAAGCAGAAAAGGGTGTATTTCCCGGAGTACCAGGCAAGCAACGCAAACAGGAGAAACGCCAGGATGTCGCCCAATAACCGGAGGAATCGTTGCTTTTTTTCCGGTAACAAATTGGTTATGACATCTACCCGTATGTAGAGGTCGTCTCTGAACGCATAGGCGGCGCCGAGCATCGTCCCGTAAAGCAGGCAATACTGGGATATTTCCAATGCCCAATCGGTCGGCTTGTTGATTACGAACCGGAGGATGACGTCGTACGTAGTGATGATGGCGGCGATTAATAGAATGGCGCCTCCGAATCTGGCGAACCATTTATTTAACCCTTCCAATCTATCTATCAGAATGTTCATTCTGCAGCCCTCCAGGGGATCTCGAAACAATTTTTAACGTCATGCAATCGTCCGAATCCAGGGGCACCCGTGTGGAAATTGGGGGATTTCGCTTGCCGTACAGGTTCCTCTCAGGAGTTTCTGGGCCGTCTGTTTTTCATGACCTGTGCCATCATGTTCAGCATCGTCATTGCGGCCAGCCTTGTGGTTATGGCTGCAGGATCGTACTGGGGAGCAACTTCGACGAGGTCGAAGCCCACGATCTCTCCCAGCTGGCAGATGCCCGCCAGCATCTCGCTTACTTCGTCGTAGTACATACCGCCAGGGGAAGGAGATCCCACGCCAGGGGCTATCGACATATCGTACCCGTCAATATCGATGGAAACAAAATATTTATCGGCTTTGGGAATCCGCTCCAAAACCCCCTTTGGGCCCAACTGGTGGACCTCTTTGGAAGAAACCAGGACACTGCCGTAAGCCATGGCATCCTGGAAATCTTCCCTGCGGCTCGACCCAAGCCCTCTCAATCCTATCTGCGCCATCTTGTCGATGTGGTCCATTTCAGCCAATCGCCTCATCGGGCTACCGTTTCCGAAGCGCTGCGGTCCGACGTGGTCTGTCCAATCCAGGTGAGCGTCGAATTGGATGATGCTGACCTTCGTCCCCAGGCTTTCCAAGGCCCGGCCGACGGGGATGGTGATCGAATGGTCCCCGCCCATGATCGCCGGGACCGCGCCGCGTTCCAGGATTTTCCGTACGGCCCATTCGATGCTGTTGAAGGAATACTCGATATCCCCGTGAAGGACATCGGCGTCTCCGCAGTCGACGATCTTTATCGGCGCAGCAAGGAGCTGCTCCTTGTTCTCGGGGTCGTAGAAGCCGGCGTTGCCTCTTGCATAATGTGTCGAAACCTCCCTGATGCGGCGAGGCCCCAGGCGGGCTCCGGACAGAAAGCCGACACCGACGTCGTAAGGGACGCCAAGCACGGCAATATCGGCATCGAGCTTGTCGAAATCATCGCAGATCGGGTATTTCGCGAATGAGCATATTCCAGTAATCGGCTGGTTTATCCTTTGCATATGGAACCCTCCTAAAAGGTCGATCGCAATCAACTTGATTGCTTTTTACGAAGGACATCTTTTTTTCAAGCCAGAAGAGAGGGGAAATGATGTAAAAGTTCACCCTCTCTTCTGGTTAAGCCCTCTTTTCTTTTAATAGGGAGTTCCTTCAACTTGCGGAAAGAGGTCGTAATCCACTCCTTGCCTGGAGGCAGGGACAGCGCAATAGAAAAATACATGCGGTTCGTCGGAAATGCATTCGACCTTCCACTTCGTTCCTTTTTGGACGTAAACGAAATCTTCCGGCTTGGCCTCAAAGGTGTAGACCTCAGGATTCCACCTTGAACCTTCACAGGTGTACCGGCCGACTCCTTTAAGAACCACAAGGAACTCGTGGTACCAGTAGAGATCGCCAAAACTCTCTCCCGGGTTCAGTTTGTTGACTCCGGCCCTGAAGCTCAGATCCTTTGCCGTAACGAATCGTTTCATCCACAAATCGCCGATATTGGGTCGCTCGAAATCACCGTCATTCCAAGTGTATTTTTCTAGCATCATTCCGCCTCTTTTCGAAACAAATAGTTGAGTATGCTCGCCCAATCGATCGATGGTCGGTTTTTAGAATTTCATCGGGTACTTCTGGAGGACTTTCCAGAAAGCAAGCGCTTCTTCGCTGCACGTGCTCAGGTATTTCTCCCGGATTGTTTTTCCTTCCTTGATCCATTTCGCTTTATCCGCGTTCGACCATTTCATCACCTTGCAGCCGAGTTTTTCCGTCGCTTCCTTGAATCCCGCCGCTTCAGCATCATGAATCATCTTGTTGGCCACGGGCGCATATTTTTTCGCCTCGCTGATGACGGTCTTCTGGATTTCGGGTGGGAAACTGTCGAAAGTGTCTTTGTTCATGACGACAAAACCGATGCAGGGGATCGGCGTCGGATAGATATATTTCAGGACGTCGTTCAGCTTGTTCGACCGCCACGAAAGGACGCCCGTCATGCCGCCTTCGACAAGCCCGGTGTTTACCGACATGTAGATTTCGCTCGTACCCATCTTTACGGGCACCATCCCGACGGCCTTCTGCATATCTATCGGGAATATCCCCGATCCACGGACCTTTGCTCCCTGCATCTCGGACAGGGTTTTCTTGTCGGCCTTGAGGAAGAGCACGTTTGGCAAGTAGTCATAGGTATAGAGGTAAACAAGGTTTTCGCGCTCAAGCCGCTTCGTCAGGATCGGCCTTCCTGCTTCCCCGGCTTCTCCCGCCTTTTTGCTGTCGAAAGACATGGGGACGCTTCCGAGGCCGATCATGTCGATTTGCCCCACCAGGTAATCCGACAGGAGATCGGTGACATCTGCGACTCCCATGGCGGTCGATGTGAATTGGTCAGCCCCCGAACACAGAGAAGCATTCGGATAGATCTTTATCTCGACCTGGCCGTTCGTCGCCTTGGATATCCTGTCCGCAAAGCCCTGGGCGATCTTTGTGTACGGATGCTCTGCCGTAGCATAGGTCGCATGCTTCAATTGCCATTTGGCTGCTGCAGTGGCTTCCGTGGCGTAGAAGCCGGCAAAGGCCACCATTACCGCAAGAACGATCACCCCGTATTTCCACATCCTCATTCTGCATTCCCCCTTCATCACGTTGTGCTTCATTGTTAACCCAGCGAAACAACTTCCAAACAAGGAGCGCCGCCTGGAGAAAAAGAGGAATCGGGTATGGTACATGAAAAGCCTAGCATCTTGAGGCCTTGAAGTAATCATCTTCAAGAGCCAGACTTATAGGTCTAGTTTGTTTTTTAATAATTGTTATAAGGCGATGGGAGCCCCTATGGAAGCTTAAGTGCTAAAAAACCCGGAGTATTTTGTTAAGATGATACAATTTTAGGGCAATATAGATTTCAACACGGGTCTCCGGGCTTTCGAGATCGACGGGGATCAGTTGGGAAAGGGTTTTAAGCCTGTAGCGGACGGTGTTGTAATGGACATGCATGTCTTTGGCTGCCGACTTTAGGTTCCACCCGTGTTTCAATAGGACTTCCAGCGTCTCCAACTGCCTTAACGATTCGTGCTGGGGCAATTGCATGAGCCCTCCCAGATACTGATCTATATAATCCCTGATTTCTTCCTGGTTTGCCTTGTTGTTGGCCGTTGCGATCAGCAAGCGCATGATCCCCAGCTTTGTCCATACAAACAGGGCATCCTGGACACATGAGGACCGGATGAAATCGATACATGTCTTTGCCTGCTTGTAGCTGTTGCTGACATTCAGGATGTCGTTTACGGGCGCGCCTATCGCAATAGAGATGGAAGAATTGGAATCTTTGAGCCAGGTGGATTTGAACTGGCACAATAGACTTTCCAGCCGGGAGATGTTCTCCTCATAATCTGGGTATAGGCTAATCAAAGCAACCATTTTCCCGCTTATGCTGGTGTAATGGATTCTCCCAAAGTGAATTTTTAAAAAATGATATATCTGAGAATACAATTCCTCTCTTGCAGAAGATAAGTTCTTATGGGACTCTTGGCTTATATTTTTCTTTTTGTCCTCGTAAGAAGCAATATTATCTTTATCCACAACCATGACAGTGTAGGGAGGGAAAAAGGAGGCACCCAAGAAAATCGACATCTTTTCATCTATGGTATCGTCGTCTTGATGGATATGATGGAAGACCAAGTCTTTTAAAAAAGAATTTTTATACTTGAGTTCGGTTTGTTTAATCGCCGCTTCTTTCTGAAGAAATAAAACGATCGCAGCCTTGGAAAAATTGATAGAAGCGTGCCAGCTTAATGGGATTGTTTTTTGCTTTTCGATATTCAGGACGAGAACTCCGTAGTTCTCGCTGGTAAGGTCCAATTGGAAGACGTGGAACAAATTGGAAATATCGTAGATCGATTTAGAAATAACAGATTCGTAGAAAGCGCTATTTTCATCTGTTACATAAATCGCTTTTTTTTGCGCGTGCAGGTATATTATTTCGGCGTTGATAAGGGTTTTGAGATGTTGCAAAATTTGGTTTATTCCTTTTCCTAAAACCATCATTTCAAGAAAAGATCCAGCTACGTAATCCTGGTAGTTAAAATCATTTAAAAGGCCATCCTCTGCGTTTCTTTTGCTTTTCGATAAACTGTCCATGATCTCTATCATTACCTGGGAAAAAGAACAATCCATAGGCAAAGAAATAAGCGGAAATTCAAGATCGTCCGCTATTTTTAATACTTCTTCGGGTAATCTGTTGATAAACCTTCCCAGCTTTATTCCCAGAGCGGAGACATTCTTATTGTTCAATTCAATAATCAGATCTTTCATTTCAAGAGGGTTATCGCGCATAACATAGGCGGTCGTCATCAAGAATTCTTCGCCCAACATCCAGTTTGCGATATCCGGAGTATCAACGACGTTGATTCTCCTTACCTCTCTTCGTTCGGCACCGCTGGCTCCGGCAACAAGAGTACATTTTTCCATTATGGGAAGTCGAAGAAGATCGGCAACGGTAATGCTGTTGATAAGCATGGGAAGCCCCCCAGAAAACTTAAAAGAGATGGCGGTGAGTGGTATATACTGAAAACATCAATGAAAAATAATGTTGATAAAAGAACACGCTGGCACTGATGGCGAAATAGCGATTTGTAGAAATTTTATCACTGCTTGACAAGGGATGAGAGGGCAGTTCTTGATTTTGACTGGTTGTATACGAAGAAAGGGGCTCTGCCAGGCAGGGGCTTCCTTCTTCCAGTTTCAGGACTGTGAATGTGAACGCAAAGAATTAGTACCTGTCCCTCGTTTCCCATGCCTACCGAGAGGAAATCGATCAGGACGGAAGCGTCAGCGACACAAAGCAAACGGCATTTCTTCATTTTTCCCCTCGAGGTTTTTCCGTAACTCGGCAACCGTGATGTTCAGCAGGTCTGCAGCCTTGCTTTCAGAGACGAGGTTTTCTACCAGGGCTCTGAAAACAAGCCTTTGCAGCCTGGAGGGTTCTTCGAAGGGGACCTGTTCCCCCGGTTCGGTCAGGTCGAACCCGGAATTCTTGAAGAATCGAAAGCACTTTTCGGCATACCTGTCCGAGACGATTCCCAGCTCTTGCGCCCGGTGAATCCATCCCCTCATGCTCAAGCCGTATTTCTTTTTAAGGCTTTCCAGCTCATGCCGACCGAGCGTCTTTCTCTTCAGCCCGAGTTCCCGGAAGGCACATTCGCTGGGGACGAGAAAAGCCCCGGCAAACCGGTCGAAGAAGTTTTCGGGATAGCCCCCGTCTTCTTCATCGATCAGGAGATGCCCCAACTCGTGGGCGATGGTGAATCGTTCCCGATCCCCCGGGATGCCTTTCGCCACGGCGATGACCGGGACGTTTTCCCCCACGGTGAAGACACAGCCGACCAGGCCGTCAATGGTGTCGAACACCCCGACCTTGATGCCGAACGACTCCACGAGCTCGGTCAGATTTCCGATGGCGTCGTTCCCGATATTCCACTCGGCCCGCAATTGTTCCGCAAGGGTTTCCATCTCCTCCAAGCTGGAGATTTTGCGCCTGCCGGTTTCCAGGGGTTGATGCGCCTTTTGCTCGCTCGGGAAATAGCTTTCGATTTCCTCGTACCGTTCCAGCCATTCGGCGATTTTGCCGTTCATCGCCTTTATTTGTTTTTCAGGCAACTCTTTCTTGCACCTGAACCGGGCCTTGATGCTGTATTCCCTGGTCCCTTGCCTAAAGAAATAATCGGGTTTAACCTCAAGCGCCCTAGCAAGCTTGATCAGGGCACCGGATCCCGGGGTGTCCAGCTCTCGCTCGTATTTGCTGATGGCGTTATGAGACAGTCCCGCCTTGGCCGCCAGCTGGCGCAGGCTCAAACACCGCCCCTGCCGGGCTCTTTTCAAGCGAACTCCCAACATGAACTCCGCCTCCCTTCATTGCAGTTTACATTATAGCTTAAAAACATAAAATGCGTAAACTGAAACCGACAGGGGGGTCGATGGTTCGAGTTCTATAATTGGGAAAGACTGCAACAGAAATTGGGTACCTGGGCTCGTAACTGGGAAGGTTCTCAGAAGGGAGGGGTTAACGATGAAAAGAGGAGTTTTGCTCGCGGTGGCCGTAACCCTCATGCTTGCTGGTACGGCCTGCGCCGGGAATGTCGGCCTCATGATCGCCCCGGTGGAGCCCGTGAAAGTCAACAACGCGGTGGTCCAGGCCATTTCGGAGGCGTTCTCCTCGGAATTCCCCGGTGACAAGATCCTGCCCTCGGTGGTTGCAAGCCAGGACGTGGCGCAGGCCCGGGAAAAAATGTCACTCGAGATGACGGCAGGAAACTGGGACTACGGGGCGATGGTCGGGCTGGAAATGACGCGGGTGACCGGTACGGTGGTCTTCTTCAAGCGGAAAATGGCCGTGACGGCCTACGCGACTGTCGAGATCGCCTCCAAGGACGGCTCGCTCTTCAACCGGAAGTTCGAGGGCAAGGCCGTCGGGGATGCCTCGGCAAATGCCGGGCCGCTGTTTCTCCAGGCGCTGAATGAAGCCCTAAACGCCTTCAAGGAAGCCTTCAATCGGTGAAACCGGCCGGGAGGTCCGAGCGATGCAAAACTATTACGCCGGCAAGCTGAACGCAGCGAAGCTTTTCCAGGTCTACGAAACCGGTATCGAGAGGGTCCGCCAGTATCTTGAGGCGGAAATCGACTTCGTCCGGAAGGATCTTCGCGGGCATGAACGGGTCCTGGAGCTCGGTGCGGGCTATGGCCGCATCATGAAGAAACTGGCCCCCTACGCCGCCTCGATCGTCGGAATCGACATCTCGGAAGACTCCATCGCCTTCGGGAAGGAATACCTGAAGGACTCCCCCAACTGTTCCCTCCTGGCCATGGACGCCCACAGCCTTGATTACGAAAGCGAGTTCGAACTCGTCATCTGCCTCCAGAACGGCCTGTCCGCGATGAAGGGCGATCCCCTGGACCTGGTCCGCCGGGCCATGGCTGCCCTAAAGCCGGGAGGAAGGGCCTATTTCAGTTCCTATAGCCCCAGGTTCTGGGAACACCGCCTGGCCTGGTTCCAGGAACAGGCCTCCCGGGGGCTCCTCGGCGAAATCGACAGGGAAAGGACGAAGGACGGGAAAATCATCTGCAAGGATGGTTTCACGGCGACGACCTTCTCCGCCGCCGACCTGGCCGAACTGGGGAATAAGGTCGCTTGCGCCTGCCGCATCGAAGAGGTCGACGAATCGAGTATTTTTGCTGTCTTTGAAAAGGACGCCTAGGAGCGAAAAGAGGCATGGGGTCAGAGCTTGATTTCGACCGTATGCATACAAAGAAAAGGACGGAACCCGGTCTAAAAGGCCTTCTCCGGCGTGTCAGCGACCGAGAATTTTGTGCAAGCGGCTGTTGATCAGGCGGTTCAGGCTGACGCCGGTCTCCGCTGCGTGTATGGCGAGTTCCCGGTGCATTTCCGGGGTCGTCCTCAGGAGAATCTTGCCGGAATGCCGCCTTTCGGTCAGGGGACGAGGCACCGGTTCGTTGTTTTCATGCAGGTCGCGAACGACGCCGTGAACGAGGCTTCGAATTCCCGATAGCGCTTCCTCGGGTGTCGGCGCGAGCCAGGAAAGGCTCGGGAATTCCGCGCAAAGACCGATGTGCTCTTCGTCTTCCGGCGACCATAGAACCCGATAGGTATAACGAGCAGTCTCAACCATTCTCATCACTCTCTTTCGCTTTCGCCAGCCGGCCAATTGCTTTCAACACTTGCCGGACCTGGTAAGGTTTTGCCATTCCGTTCTTCCCTCGCTGGATATTCACTCGCGGGTCTCCCGGCCAGGGGGTCTTGAAAATCCTGTCCACGCGAAAAAGCTATCACTATTGATATCGCTTTTCAAGGGCAGCCTGTTCAAACCGCGGTTCTTGGCCTCGAAAAAGAGAAACCATTTTCGCGAGCTCACGAAAATGGTTATCAGGAGAAGATTTGTTTCGCAGATGCGTGAATTCAAGACCTGGCCCCGGGGTCAAGGGGCCGGGATCATTCGCCCCTGAACCTCTCCTCCAGCCTCCTCAGCGCCACGCCCCAACGCACGTTACGGTCGGGGATGCCGGCCACCCGGAGTTCGTGCAAAAAATGCACATACCGATTATTTAGAAGAAACCTTTCCCGGTTTTTTGCGGGACGGTGCGGCTTCCGGAGAGAAGGAGACCGTAGGCAGAACCACGGGTTCGTAAGGTCCCTTGCCGGTGATCGTCGAAAGGCAGTCTCGTACGGAAGAATACAGAACGCTCACGCAATTGGAGATAATTTCGGTTTCGAGGTTTTTGTCCAATTCGCCCTGGGGCAGCCAGCGAAAGTGGCCGGTGCACGCGATCTCGTATTCGAACAGCCGAGGTTGTGCTTTCGTTCGCTTGTTGGAAGAGACCGTCACGGTGACTTCCCAAACCTTCTTTTCCGGGTCTAAGAGGGCAGACTCGGACGTAACCCTTTCCAAAAGCGTTTCAGGGGCTTCCTCCTCTTTTCCTGCGGGAGGATAAGCCCGATAGGTGATCAGCGGGAAAAAATAGGAGATCAGCTCAAGAGGCGATTTCCGTAAGGTCGTGTTTGATCCCGGGCTCATTGCCTTCTCCTCCGGACAAAGGTTTGGATAGCTTGGACTCGCGTGTTTTAACCGGGAGCGATCCCCAGGTGCCCGGCTGCTCGATCTTGTGTCCCCTGTAGCTCAGCGTTGTCTCCTGTGGCCCTGGAACATCGGCTGCCAGGACTTTCCATTCACAAATCCCCTGATCGATAGGTTCCATTCGGATGCAGAGTTTTGAGCCAAGGGCAAAGGCCAGCTTGACCATGCTCTGCAGGGTGAAATTGCTGTCCCCTCTCAGGATTTTCGTAATGTAGGCGGGGCTGACGCCGATTCGTTTTGCCAGCTCCGTTCTGCTGATGTTCAGGTGCTTCATTTCTCGCGCCAGCTCTTCCATGAATTCCAAACGGAAGTCCTCCAACCAGAAACCCGGGTCTTTTTCAGCCTGGGCGAAGATGTTGTTCGAAATCGGATTATCCATCCTGTTTCACCTCCACAACTACGTACTCAAGAGACCGCTCCGAAAGTCCCCCTAAATAGGCGTCTCTTCTGGAAACTGCGGCTGCGATACACTCCTGGGGAGTCTTGGGGCTGTCCTTGTAACAACCATTCGTGCAAACGATCAAGCCCTCGGGTTGATAAAAAAACAGGACTCTTAGGGGGTTGCGTTTCAATTCGAATATTTTGGGGCCCGGATCGGATTTCTTTAACTTGATCTCTCTCACGACTTCCTTGTCGTGACGGATCAGGCCGCTTGCCAAACGTTTCAACAATGCCGTTATCGCATAGGCTTTCTGCCGCATGAGAGCGTTTTTGGAGCATTGTTCCTCGAAGAAAGCCGATAGGGAATCTTCACCTGTCGCATCGGGCAAGCTGAAAATCCTGTACTTGGAGTCCGGAGGAACGGGATGGATGAAGACGCGCATGTCTTAACCTATAGGTTAAGAGCCCATAAGAACAGTTTAGCGACTGGCTTCGGGATGTCAAGAGAACCTGGCAAGTTATCTCCTCCAAACCGTATCTGGAAAGGTCAGAGCGTCTTCATGTAAGGATAATATTTATATAATTACACACAGGCAATACACTGCTAAGGGGTAAAAGACAAGCCTGAAAACGCCGCTGCTGGCAGCGGCGGGATGGGGTCAGACCTTGATTTCGACCGTATGCATACACTTTGGGTCAACCTTGGGGAGGATCCCTTCTCCAGTTTTCCAGGGCCCGGGCCATCTCGTTGCGGTAACGGGTCACCCGGTCCGGTTCGCTTCCGTGGGTTTCGGTTTCGCAGAAGGGGCAATAGCCGCTCCACTCCTGCCTGCCGCCTTCCAGCAGCCGGGCGAAGGAGCGGTAGACGTAGAGAGGGCCGCCGCAGTGGGGGCAGGCTTCGACTAGCCGGCCCTTCTTCCATTCCCGGAGGATGCAGCCGATGGGCAGGCATTTTTGGACTTGGCCGTACTTGAAGGAAATGGAGAACCCCACGAAGGGGACACACGTCGCCGACTTGGCCGGGTGGGACAAGAGCCCGTCCAGGTGCTTGAGCAGAACCGGGACGGCTTTCAGGAACAGCCCGAGTTCGCCGTGCTCGAGGCTCTCGGGTTGGGTCGTGAGCTTGAACTCTTCCTCGTCAATCCAGTTGATGTCGTCTTCGTTTTCGTTCATGGGCACTCCTCCCGTCGGTTTGTGTAGGCCCATGATAGGACGGAGGGGCGACAGGATAGGACGGAGGGAGGGGGTCCGGGCCGGTACCGGGGTTTGACACCCGTTTAAACACGTCTTATCATACGTATCGTTAGTTGCTGGAGGCGAGGCAATGAAAGCCTATTCGTCAAGGGAACTCATACGAATGGTGGAAGCGGCAGGCTGGGTTCTCGCTCGTTGTGTCGGAAGCCATCATCATTTTATTCATCCAATGAAGCGGGGTATCGTGACGATCCCCCACCCAAGGAAACAACTACCCTTGAAAACGGCCTTGAGCATTTTGAAGCAGGCCGGTTTGGAAGGAGGGGGCCGGAATGGAGAAAAAGGATAGGTACATTTTTGCGGCAGTTTTTTCGCATGAACCTGACGGGATTGCCGTGGAGTTTCCCGACCTTCCCGGTTGCCTGACTTGCGGCAAGGATGAGCTAGAGGCCCTCCGGATGGCCGAGGAGGCGCTCGCCGGTCACATCCTCACGATCGAGGAGCAGGGTTGGCCGGTACCAGAACCGACACCGGTCCGGAAGATCCGGGCCGATGAAGGGCAAAGCATCGTCCTCGTGGCGGCGGACATGCCGCTGGTGAGGGAGGCGGCGAGAAACCGCGCGGTCAAGAAGACCCTGACGATCCCCCAATGGCTGGACGAACTGGCCCGCGAGAAGGACGTGAATTTTTCCCTGGTGCTGCAGGAGGCCCTGAAGGAAAGGTTGCGGGTGTCCAGCGGCAGGAAGAAGACGAAATGACTAAACCGATCGTCGAGGACGCTTACTGGATCGCCAGGGCGAAAGAGGGAGAAGCTTCCGGATTCATCGGCAAAGGGGCTTCGGAGGAGATTCTGGAGGGGCTTCTGACCCGGGAAGAGGATAGGGAACGCGACAAGAAGGCAAAGAGAAAACCGTAACGATTGTTTGGGTGGGCCCAGCGGAAAGGCTGGGCCCTTTTTGTGCCCGGTTCTCGTACGACCACGATGGTTGCCCTTCACCCCCCTATCCTGTCGCTGCTGGGGCGTTTATTGGGTTAGCGGAAATAACTTGCACTAAATAATCCGATGCGGGGGGTGTTTCGGGTGGAGCCGATCGACGACGAAAGGCAGGAATTCGAACTGTTCCCAGGGAATGAAGAGGAAGAAAGCGAGTTCGTGGAAGAAACCGAAACGGAAGAGGAAGACGAAGAAGAAAACGAAGAAGAAGACGAGGAAAACGGATTCCTCCTTGATCGGGAGGACTGGAGGATTGTCCGGGGGCTGAAGAAGGTCTTGTGGCAGCTGGCCCGATCCGCAAAGCTTTCCTCGGCACGCCAGCTCGAGGCGGTGGCCGGGGTTCTGGGTTTCCTTGAAGATATGCCCCGGGCCGAGCGGGAAGACGATATCGAGATCAGCCTCCACGGGCGTCGAAAAAAGTTCAATAACGGCGTGGAAATTTTCCGCTACTGGACGATCCGGATCGAGGGGCAGGTGCTGGAGGCGACGTCTGCCGGGTCGTATTTCAACCCCGCAACGGGCGGCGACAGCTTCACGAGCCAGTATTGGTGCGTGGAACCGGGCTGTGACCCGATGTTCTCCGATTACAGGGACGATCTCTGGATGGTGCCCTACCTTGGCGATCTTGCAGACGAACTGGCGGAGATGAACCTGAAGAAGGACGGGGTCGAGGTGGAGATCATCATTTGCGGCGAGAAGTTAGAATAAGGCCGTCGGGATTTGACGGGGAACGTTTGCAGATAGGATTGAAATGTCTTGGGAGGTGGAAAACATGACACCGATTATCGATGTCCTGGTCGAACACGGTCTTTCCCTGGCCGGGGGCGAACGGATCGCCGACGTCCGGGTCGGGCTGGGCTACACGGCCGTGAAGCTCGAATCGGGGAAAGCGGGGGTCGGGGCTATGCTGCGGTACCTCGTGGACGGAGGGGGATGTTCCCTCCTCCCCTACGCGGGGACCCTGGCCGGCAAGGAGGCCCGCGAAATCGTCCCCATGCTTCGATCGGAAAACATCGTGGAGGCTTCGATCGGGCTGGCGACGATCAACGCGCTCGCCCAGTGGGAAGGGCCCGCGGGCTCGACGAACGACGACCTCGTGGAATTGCTCCATATCGGTGCGGGCGACCGGGTCGGGATGATCGGCGATATCACTCCAGTGTTCGAAAGGATCCGGCGGCATGCGAAGGAGTGCGTCGTTTTCGACGAGGGGAAACCGGGCGAGGCAGGCATCACGGAGACCACTTTGGAGGAGGACCTCCTCCCGAAGTGCGACGTGGTCATCCTCTCCGCCACGAGCCTGCTGAACAAGACGTTCGACCGGATGATCGCCCTGTCGGGCGGGGCCCGGGAAATCTGCGTCATGGGCCCGTCGGCCCCGATGCTTCCGGAGCTGTTCCGAAGCCGGGGTGTGACGCTGCTCTCGGGTCGCCGTTTCACCGACCCTGACCGGTTGATGCGCGTCGTCAGCGAGGCGGGAGGAACCAAAAGCTTCGGGCCCATCAGCCTTAAGGTGAATATCCCGCTGAAGAGGAGGTAGGAATCTTGGAGTTGTCCGCGTCCTGCGAGAAGAAGCTGAAAATCTACATGGAAACCCACGGAGTCGAGGGAGAGCACTTGGTGTTCGGCCAATCGTGCCACTCGGTCGAGGAAGCCGCAGCGGCGGCAAATGCCCGACCCGACGATTTCGTGAAGAACATTTGCCTGGTGGACGCCGACGGGAACCTGGTGGTGGCGATCGTGAAGGGCGAAGACCGGGTCAGCACCACCCGAGTGGGAAAGGCGCTGGGGAAGGAAAAGCCCAGGACGGCCACGCCGGAGGAGATCCTGGAGCGAACCGGCTACCCCTGCGGCGGCACGCCCTCGTTCGGCTACGAGGCCGTGTTCCTCGTGGACGAGCGGGTCATGGAAAAGGAGTGGGTGCTGTCGGGCGGCGGTTCCGAGAACAGCCTGGTCCGGATCGCGCCGCGTGAGCTTCTCCGGGCCAACGGCGGCCGGGTGGAAAGGATCCGCCGGTAAGCAAGAGGTTAAAGCTCTGACCCGGTGCAGGGGACCGGAGACAGGAAAAAGGGGCCCTGGGAGGCCCCTTTCAGTTGCTTCCCAAAACAGCCCTTTTCAGGGGACCAAGTTGTAGACCAGCGATCCCGTCGCGCCCGGGGAGCCGCCAACAAAGAACCGGTACAGGCCTGGGGGGAGTTGGAAAAGGGGATTCCCGTTCCCATCGATCATGTAGGTGTTTTGTGTAACCGAATAAATGTTTTTCCCCAGCTTTTCGCTGTGATAGCCATTACTCGGGTTGTCGTGCTGGAACTTGACGATGGTGGCCGTTTTGCCGGCCGGTACCGTGAACTCTCCCGGCACGAGAGTGGCCTGGATTGCTCCGCTACCGGTGGTTACGGAAGCGTAAACGGTGTAGGGGCCTGACGCAGCCGCAACCGAAACGGCCAAGGCAAGCACCAGAAGTGCGAGAATGAGACCAAACGCATGGAGCCTTCCCTTCATCCGAAAATCCCTCCTAATTTCTTTTGTGGACCCGTCGCTGTCGTTCGCTCTGCTTCGCCTCGAGGGGACAGATTTTGGAAGCCCCTAGAGTTTCCCCCAGATTTTGTAACGGAAGGAATACCCTTCCGATTCGGCTGCCTTCTTGACGGCCGATCTCACACGCTTGTAGTCGAACGTGTACGAGTATTGCTTGCCGAAGAGGTTTGATTGTTCGTCGATCACGCCTTCGAGCCCCTCCATCGTTGAGGTTGTGCTGGTTTTCTTGAAGCTGAAGCCCGGGCTTAGGTCATCCGACCCGCCGGCTCCAAAACCCGACTTCGTTTCCGCCAGCCGTTCGGTGAAGGACACTTCCCCAGCTGCTTCGTCCACGCGGAAGCGAGCGGTGTAGGAAAGCTTTTGCTTGGAAAGGAAGGCCTTTCTCTCGGCGATCACCGCGTCGAGACAGAAAACATCCTTCTTCCTCTCGAACATGCCGGGCACTCCCTGGAGCTCTTCCTGCAACTTGTGCAAAATCGCGTCTTCAGTCAACTCTGCACCTCCTAAAGAAAGGTCTGTCTGTTGCCGGGAAAAACGGGGCCTAGCGGTGAGCCGGGGCCTTCAGGTTGTAGAACTTCAGGAGATGATTATCGGCGCCCGCCGAGGGAATGATCCAGGCAATCCCGTTGCTGCCGCTGCTGACGTTCATCATGAAAAATTGGACCCCGGGAGCGGAGGACGGTTGGAAAGTGATGTTGTTGCCCGGGACGACGTAGGAGGGAACCGAGGTCATCTTCACGTTGAAGATGTAGGATCCGCTGGAGTTTGGGTATGGCAAGGTCACCTGGCCGCTATAATTGGGCGGTTGGCCTCCTGTGTTCTGCAGGACGACCATCCCCCTGCCCTGGGGAAAATCCAGGATCCAGGGTCCGGCGATATCGACGACCTGTGCCATGGCGGGGGCGACGGAAAAGAGCAGAAAACAGGCTGCGATCAGGGAGCAAATCTTCTTCATCAGGACAACTCCTCTCGAATGGTTTCTATCTTTACATTTTTACAGTTACAGGAAAGGGATAAAGCTGTCAACCGGAAAGTTTCGTGATCCCGTACCTGGTCGGTTTGGCAAACCATTTTTCATCGTAAACTTAAACCGGGGTTTGGCCCCGGAAAAGAGGTGGGTTGCTTGTATCCGCGGCTTTTGATCGACACGGCCAAGATTCGCGAGAACGCCGCCGAGGTGGTTCGGCGGGCGGGGAAGATGGGGATCGGGGTATTCGGCGTCACGAAGGGGTTTTGCGCGGATCCGAAGGTTGCCCGGGCCATGGTGGAAGGGGGCTGCCCTCTCCTGATGGACAGCCGGTTGAAGAACCTGCGGCGGCTGCGGGAGGCGGGTTTCACCGAACCGCTCATGCTGCTGAGGATTCCCATGCTGTCGGAACTGGAGGAGCTTGTGGAGGTGGCGGACGGGACGGTGATTTCGATGCCGGAGACCGTCCTTGCCCTGGAGAAGGCATGTGAAACCGTTGGAAAGTCCATGGACGTGATGGTCATGGCCGACGTTGGCGACCTGCGGGAGGGGCTGTGGCCGGACGAGATGGAGGCCATGGGCAAAACACTCGCTTCCTGTCGGCGGGTTCGCTGCATGGGAATCGGGACGAACATCGGCTGCTTCGGCGGGGTCCTTCCGACGCCGGAGAACATGAACCTGCTGGTCGAGTGCCGGGACAGTCTGGCCGCAGGGCTGGGAGGTCCCGTGGAGGTCGTTTCCGGGGGCGCCACCTCCTCCCTCGAGCTGGTCGACAACGGGCTCATGCCCCGGGAGGTCAACAACCTGAGAGTTGGAGAGGCGATCCTGCTGGGTTTCAACACGGGCCGCATGCAGGCGATCCCCGGACTTCACCGGGACGCCTTCGTCCTGGAGGCGGAGATCGTGGAGGTGCGCACCAAGCCGAGCAAGCCCATCGGGCTTATCGGGGCGGACGCCTTCGGGAAGGTGCCGGTTTTCGAGGACCGGGGGCGGCGTCTCCGGGCGATCGCGGCCGTCGGCAAGCAGGACGCGAAAATCGACGGGCTGACGCCCCTCGACCCAGGGGTGTCGGTCCTTGGGGCCTCCAGTGACCACCTGACCCTGGACGTGGAGGATTGCCCGGAACGTCCCGTCCTGGGCGGCGTGGTGCGTTTCACCCTTGACTACGGAGCCATGCTTGCCCTGACCACGTCGGATTACGTGGAAAAAGCCTACGCCTGAGGCGGGTTTCTCAGTTTTGCTCCCCGCCTATGAACCGGTAGACGGCGGCCCCGAGAAGGGCCCCGGCTATCGGTGCGATCCAGAAGAGCCAAAGCTGGGAGAGCGCCCACCCTCCCGCGAAAATCGCCACGCCCGTACTCCGTGCCGGGTTTACGGAGGTGTTCGTCACCGGGATGCTGACCAGGTGGATCAGGGTGAGGCAAAGGCCGATGGCGATGGGGGCGAAGCCCTGTGGGGCCCGTTTGTCCGTGGCGCCCAGGATGACGATAAGGAACATCGCCGTCATGACGACCTCGGTGACCAAGGCCGCAAGCATGGAATACCCACCGGGAGAGTGGGCCCCGTAGCCGTTCGACGCGAAACCTGCCGAGGCGTCGAAGCCGGCTTTCCCGCTGGCGATGACGAAGAGGACTGCCCCCGCCGCGATTGCTCCGAGAACCTGGGAGACGATGTAGGGGAGCAGTTCCTTTGCGGGGAAGCGGCCGCCGGCCCATAGTCCCACGGAAACCGCCGGGTTGAGGTGGCAGCCCGAGATGTGCCCGATGGCGTAGGCCATCGTCAGCACCGTCAGGCCGAAGGCGAGGGAGACGCCCGCCAGGCCGATGCCGACTTCGGGGAAGGCTGCCGCCAGCACCGCGCTGCCGCATCCGCCGAGAACCAGCCAGAAGGTTCCGAAGAACTCGGCTCCGTATTTTTTCATCCTGTCCTCCTTTCAACCGGCCGTGGCGCCGTCAGTAGGTGACGGCCCTCGGGAGCTTCTTCGCCTGCTCCACCCACTCCTTCACCCGTTTGATCGAAGGCAGCTGGCGAACTTTCTTCGATTTCTCGTTCACCTCGACCATTTTCTGGAGAAGGTTGTCGGGTTTCCTTTGCGCGAGTTCCGGGACCGTGTCGACACCGGAAGCCTCGAGCAGTTCGGCGTATTGCGCGCCGACTCCCTTCACCCGGAAAAGGTCCACGTGGTTGACCCACTTCAGGATCTGGCCGGCCGGGATTTTCGTCATCTTGGCCATTTCCTCGCGTCCCTTCGGGGTTGAGCCCTTTTCGAGCAGGCTTTCCGTCGTGGCGATGCCGGCTTCCTCCAGTTTCTTCGCGTAACTCTCGCCGATTCCCTCGACTTTCTGCAGCTTTGCCATCTCTTTAACCTCCTTAGAATGACGTAGCAGGTTGTTGCCATGTTATTCCTTTATCATGGATAATTCAACCCGTGTTAAGGGCTGGTTCCTTCCGTATATAGGCGGATACGGGAAAGCTTTTCGAGGGATAGAATGAAATAAAGGCGAAAGACTTTACATGCCTGTCTTTCAGGCAAGGGGGTGTTTTTCGTGAAGAAGGGTTTTTTCGTTTTGCTGGCAGCGGGTTTTTGCCTGTGGGGAGCCTTTTCCGGGAACCCGGCCCTGGCTGCCGTCCCGGCGGAAGGATGCTCCGCTTCTCCCGCCGTGCCGGAAGAAGCCGTGAGTAAGGCGATCAACCGCTTCTCGGCCGCCTTGCTGGAGCTCTCCGCTGGAAACAACGACGGCAACCTGATGATTTCCCCGGCCTCGGTCCACCTGGCGCTCGCCATGACCGCCAACGGGGCCGAGGGCGAAACGAAGGCGGCGATGCTGGAGGTCCTGGCCGGACGGGGGCTGTCGATCGACCGGCTTAACAGGGCGAGCCGCGACTGGGCGGCCCTGCTTTCCCGGACGGGAGAAAAAACGACGTTGGGGATCGCCAACTCGATCTGGTTCGACAAGGGCTATTCTCCGTCCAGGTCCTTCCTGCAGCGCAACAGGGACTTTTTCGGCGCCGAGGCCCGAAACCTCGATTTCCGGGACAAGGGCGCCCCGGGGGTCATCAACGGCTGGGTGAAAAAGGCCACGCGGGGCACGATCGAGAAGATCATCGAGTCGATCCGCCGGGACGAGGTGCTTTTCCTGGTTAACGCGGTCTATTTCAAGTCCGACTGGCAGGTTCCGTTTGAAAAGAACGACACCCGGAAGCAGGTTTTCCATGCGCCGGGGAAGGATGTCGAGGTGGAGTTCATGCACCGGACCGGCAGGATGACCGTCATGTCGGGCAACGGGGCCACGGGTGTCGCCCTTCCCTACGACGACGGGCAGTTCGCCTTCTTTGCCCTGCTGCCGGATGGGCAGTCGAGTTCCCGCGAATGGCTGGCAAAGCAGGACAAGGCCTCGCTCTTCGACGATATCGCCAGGATGATGGGCCAAAAGGCGGGTTTCACGGTGGAGCTGGCCCTGCCGAAGTTCGAGTCGAGCTACGAGGACACCCTGGAGGACGAGCTGGCACGGATGGGCATGGGGATCGCCTTCGACCCGGGGCGGGCGGATTTCTCGGGAATGAGCGAAAGTCGAACGAAAGACCTTTTCATCGGGACGGTCCGGCACAAGACCTTCGTCCGGGTCGACGAGAAGGGCACCGAGGCTGCGGCCGTGACCTCAGTCGGCATGAGGCTGACGAGCATGCCGCTCATCGAAAGGCAGCTGGTTTTCGACCGGCCTTTCCTTTACGGGATCATGGACATGAAGGCGGGCATCCCGCTTTTCGTCGGGATCATGGACAACCCGGCGGCGAAGCCCTGAGGCCAGGATAGGGCAAGTAGATGGAAAAGGGGCTCCCCTCGGGGAGCCCCTTTGTAACTTCTACGACTGCACCGGCTTCGGCCTGTGGACGTAAACGCTGCAGGGGGAGTGGGCCACCACCTTCGCAGCCACGCTGCCCAGGAAGAACCGCTTCAGGTTGCTCATGCCCCGGTGGCCGATCATGATGATATCGGCGTTGTTTTCCTCGGCGAAATGCACGATCTTCTCGTAAGGAATCCCGGGAAGCACCGTGATCGACATCCGGGGGATGCTCGTTCCGCTCCTGGCGACTTGAGCGCGAACGAATTCCTCGAACTCCTGCTTCACCTTTTCCCCAACGGTCGGCAACTCGACGCCGTATCCCTCGACGAACACCCTGCCCCTCTCCTCGGTCCCGATCACGTGGAGGAACAGCATCTCGGCTTCCGCTTCCCTGTTGGCGTAATGGACCGCGTAATCGATGACCGCCTTGCTTTCCTCGCTGCCGTCAACAGCGACGACGACCCGTTTCATGATCTTTCCCTCCCTCCTGGCTTTTCACTTGAGATTTAATCGATGATAGGAAAAAGCCGGGAGTCGAAGCTGGTTTGCAACAATATTATAATACTAAAATGACACATTAGCACATGGAATTAGCGCGCGGTTTTTCGCCAGGCTTGGAGGCTGGCTGTAAAATTGGATGGAGAGAATGGAATGAAACCCGAGAGGGGGGCGAGAAGTTTGAGGACGATCGGCTTGCTGGGCGGACTGACGTGGGAATCCACCCTCGAGTATTACCGGATCCTGAACGAACGAACGGGCGAATGGGCGGGCGGCCTGCACTCGGCGAAGATCCTCATGGTGAGTTTCGATTTCGACGAGATTGACCGGCTCATGGCTGCCGGGCAATGGGAGAAACTCGGGGAACGGCTTTCCGAGGGTGCGAAAAAGCTTGAGGCTGCCGGGGCGGATTTCCTCCTGATCGGCTCGAACACGATCCACAAGGTCTGCGGGTCCGTGGAAGCGGCCGTGAAAATTCCCCTGCTCCACATCGTGGACGTGACGGCCGAAGCGATCCGGGAGAAAGGGTTCGACAAGGTCGGCCTGCTGGGGACGGTTTTCACGATGGAACACGATTTTTACAGGGAGAGGCTGTTGAAAAACCACGGAATTGAAACGGAGATCCCCTGCCGGGGAGACCGCCTCTTCGTGAACGACGTCATCGACAGTGAATTGAGCTTCGGCATCCTGAAGGAAGAGTCCCGGCAAAGGTTCCTGGAGATCATCCGGGGCCTGGCGGAAAAGGGATGCCAGGGGGTCATCCTGGGCTGCACCGAAATCCCGCTTTTAGTCCAGCAGGAACACACGCCCGTTCCTCTCTTCGACACGACCCGCCTCCATGCCGAGGCCGCGGTGCGAAAGGCGCTGGAAAAATAGGCGGGCACGAGCGGAAAGGGGACAGGCCGATGAGGAAAAGCAGCCTTGCTGCATTGCTCCTGGCAATTGCCTTTTCAATCCTTTTGGCGATGCCCGCGGGGCCAGGTCTTGAATTCACGCATCTGGCTTTACGATGCGTGAATTCAAGACCTGGCCCCGGTTCTTGACCCCTGCGATTTTGCTTCTTTTAGCTAAATGTCGGTGATCTCGTCGCGCTCTTGGGGCGATTTCATGATTTTCTCGGCATCGGCCTGGTCCAGGTAGGTTGCCGTGTAGCGGACGTTTTCCTTCGAAAGCTGCTTGCCGAAGGCCCGAAGGTGATTGCGGGAGCCTTTTTCCAGGTTCGCGTAGACAAGCTTGAGGTCCTTGTTGTCCGTGAGGGCAATCGCTTCCCTCAGGTCCTTGATGTCCATTTCCTCGACTATGGCGCCGACTTTTGCGGCTTCTGCCCGCGAGGTGAGCCCCTGCTTCAGCAGGTCGTCGTAGGCCTTCTGGAGGGTCGGATCCGAGAACTTTCCCCTTCTATCGGAGCTCACGGGGTCGGCCAGTCCGTATCGATCAAGAAGGATCTTGATGGAATCCATGTGATGCTGCTCGCTTTTCGCAATGTTGGAGAAGGCCCGGGTTCCCCACTTGTCGTACAGGCTCAGGTAAAGATCGCGTGCCAGTTTTTCCTCTTCCCTCATCAGGAGCAAACCTTTCTTTTCGGCTTCGGAAAGGCTGGCCTTCGGGATTTCCGCCAGCGCGGTCTCCAAATGGTTGTCTCGTGCGGCTGCGCTTGCGGGAATGAAGGTTGCGAACAGTCCCCCCGCCAGGAATATTGAAAGTACCGCGAGTGCGATCATTTTTTTCATGGTTATCCCCTCCTAGGTGATTTGAAACAAATATACAGGGAAGGGGTAATTATCACATCGTGAATTATACGGAGCCGAAAACCGGTAATGTCCCCGAAGGGCGAAAAACTCAACACAAGAAGGGGGGATCCGGCCGGATCCCCCCTTCGGTTTGCAGCTAAAGCGTTCCACGGTAGAGCGACCGTCAGTAGCTTGCCACCGCCGGATTGATCTTGAAGTTCAGCTGCAGGCCCTTTCGCATCACGGTGAAGGTGTTTTCCCCCGCCACGAGGAGGGGCCCCAGATCCTTCGGATCCGCCAAGGTCTTGCCGTTGCAGGCCACGATGATATCCCCCACCTGCATTTTCGCCTTTTCCGCCTCGCCGCCCGGGGCGAGTTCCGCGATGGCAGCGCCGGTTTTCCCGTTCAAGGTGGTGATTTCCGTCGGGTCAAGGCTCCTGAGCGTGAACCCGAGCTTGGGAGGCTGCTTCTGCACGGCCGCAGGGGCGCCGGCCGGAGGAGCGAAGTTGAGGGTCGCCGGTGGCTTGGGAAGGCTCTCGAGGGAACGCATCTTGATCTGGACCGTCATGGGCGTGCCTTTACGCAGGAGCTCGATGTCATACTTTTCGACGCCCTTGTCCGGCGCGATTGTCGGCCAGACTTTCTCCTGGAATTCCGTGTTGTTATCCACGGGCAGGCCGTTGATCGACAGGATGAGGTCCCCCACCTGCAGGCCCGCCTTTTCCGAGGGCCCGCCGATCGCCACCCACTGGACGACCCCGCCCTTGGGCTCTTTAAGCTTGTTGGCCTTCAGGTCCTGCTTGGTGGGGTCGACTGCGGCCGAACCCACGTCCCGGAGATCGAGGGGGGCTCCTGCGGCGGCGGCGAAACTGGCCAGGACCGAGAACATCTTCTCGGCGGCCTCTCTTGTTTTTGCGGCGAGGAAGATGCCATCGCCCTTCGCCGAGACCTTTGCACCCACGCCCCACTTGTAGGCGCTTTTTTCCGTTGGGATTTCAAAAAGCCGGAGGAGGGTGAGGGGGGCAAACGGGATAGAAACGGGGGAACCCACGGCTGCGCTGAAAGTGATGGCCTCCCTGGAGAGGTTGACGTTCTTGATATCGCCTCCCGATGTGGCGACCTGGTTGCGAATTCCGGAGAAGGCCTTGAATCCCTCCTCGAGCGTGTTGAAGTAGGTGGGGACGAAGTCGTAAACGACGTATCCCACCGGTTCTACGGCCGTGGCCGGCGCGCCGGCGGCGGCAATCAGGAAAAGCGCGATGAGGGCAAGGATCGTTTTTTTCAACAAGGAAGCACCTCGTTTCGAATTTTCAGGATTGATCGTTCGGATTATTTCATCCGGAAGGCCCGTTATCAATAGGCCGGCGAAACGGTTTCCCTCCGGGTAACCTCACCGGTCCCGGTTGCCTGGAATGCATGATTTCAAGACCTGACCCCGGTTTATGGAGAGGGTATAATGCGGGGCGAGACCTGATGAAACGGGGTGTTTGCCATCTGGAAAGGAAAGCTTCCGCGGGAGGTTTTCGAGATTGGGCAGCAGGGGTATGCGGCAGCGGAACCGGTCGTCTACCCGGAGGGGCTGGAAGTCATCGATTGCGGGCTGGGGACGAATCCCCTGGGAATGCCCGAGAGCCTCAGCCGCTTCCTGGAAGGGGCCGGGGGCTGCAACCTCTGCGATTACCCGGCACCCGAACCGGAGGACTTGAAATCGGCGATCGCGGCGGCCCACGGTTCCTGGGGCATTTCCCCGGAGCAGGTGCTGGTCGGTGGCGGTTCGATGGGCGTGCTGGTGACCCTCGTCCGGCTTTTGCTTCGCCCCGGTTCGGTGATGTCCGGCGTTTCTCCCCAGTTTACCGATACGGTCCTGCAGGCCCTTTACAACGGGGCTTCGTACGACCCGGCCCCGCTGGAGGCCCCTCACTACACGATTGAAACGGGCCGCCTGCTCGAAGCGCTCGGGAAGAAACCGGAGGTCCTCTACCTGGACCGGCCCCACAACCCGACCGGCCAGGTGCTGCCGCTGGACGACGTGGCCCTGCTGGCCCGGTCGGGCATGGAAACGGGCACGTGGGTCATCTCGGACGAAGCCTACGGGGATTTCATGGCGGACGATGAATCGGCGGCCGTCCTGGATTTCCCGAACCTTGTCACCTGCCGCTCGTTTTCCAAGGGGCCCGGAGCCGCGGGCATCCGCGCGGGTTTCGCCGTGATCCGGGACCCTGAGCTGGCGGTCCTTTTCCGCAAGGTCCAGCCGCCGTTCGTGATCGGGGCGCTGGACGTGTGCCTGGCCCTTGAGATCCTGAAGGAGCCGGCCTTCCTTGCGGAAACGCGCGCCTACGTCCATATGGCCAAGACCCGGGTCCTGGACGTGGTCCGCCACAAGCGGGGCTGGTTTGCGGCCGACACGGACGACCGGGTCCCGATCTTCCTCCTTTTCCAGGAGTCCGGGAACCTTGTCCATCGCCTCGCGGCCGTCGGGATTTCCTGCGAAGGGGGAAGCGGTTATTTCGGCATGGACGACCGGTCGGCCCGCCTTCGGGTGCCGGCCCCAGCCAAGCTGGAAGCTTTCCTCGATCGCATCGCAAGAGCCTGAGACGATGCAGAAAAAAGGGGCCCTCCCGGGATGCGGGAAGGGCCCCTTTCTCGTTCCTAGGCCGTCTTGCCCTGGCTGTGCTGCCTGATCTTGTAGATGCCGATGGTGAAGAGGGCCACACCCTGCAGGATGAAGAAGACCCAGCTGATGGTGCCGTAGCCCTTGGCGATCAGGCCGATCAGGCCGAAGTTGGAAATGGCCAGGCCCATGAGGGCAAGTCCTGCGCCCACGGCCCCCCGGGCCACGTTGCTCATGCCCGTGCCCCTCCTGGCCACGAGCGTCGAGTTGATCCGCTCGTTGATGGAGTGGAAGAACCCGACTCCCGTCTCGATCATCGTGCCGAAAAGGACGATCAGCCAGACAGGAAGCAGGAACTTGTTCCCCATCTGCTCGATGATGGAGTTGACCGGGATTTCCATGCTCAGCACGTCGGGGTAGAAGCCGACGGTGACGACATAGAAGAAGAGGGCCGGAGCGATGCAGATGATAGAGGCACAGATGCCCGAGATGATGGCTTCGCGGCGTGTTTCGAGGAAATTCAGCGCGAAGAGCACGGTGGATGTGACGGCGATGTTGTAGAACGCGTACTTGAACCCGCCCAGCTGCCACCCCGGCTTCACGACGTCCGCCGCGAAGTTCGCGGAAATGGCGTCACCGAACCGGGTCAGGCCGATGTAGAGGAAAATGAAGTAAACGATGTAAAGCAGGTAGGACCACCATGACAGGGCGACCTCGATGGCCTTGCTTCCGCTATAGGTGAGGTAGGCCACGCAGACCAGGAAAAGTCCCGAGCCGAGGAGCGGCGGAAGTCCGAAGGTGTCCCTCAGGATGCTGCCCGACGCGGCTCCCACGACGCCCATGATGAGGAAAAGCAGCCCGATGAAGGCGATTTCGTAGATGATCCAGCCCGGGCCGATGAGTTTCTCGAAGAAGGTTCGGTAGTCATAGGCCTTGAAGACGCGGGCGAACTCGAAGCTGAGGGTGAAAAGCGCGACCCAGAGGACGGTGGTCAGCCCCATGCCCATCAACCCGCCAGTGGGGCCGTACTGGACGAAGAATTCGACCAGCTCCCGTCCCGTGCCGTAGCCTCCTGCGATCAGCACCGACTGCATGATGAAGCCGGGCAGCAGGTATTTCTTGTACCAGCCGTAATCCATGAAAAAAGTCAGGAAATTCTTTTTCTTTTCCTCTGCCATTGTGTGATTCTCCTCTCCTGTTGATCCGTCTCGTCTCGTTGAAGCGCTTTTTTGCCGACTTGTGCGCCAGGAAAACCTGCCCGCTGCAGTGCATCCCCCCTGTATAAAAAAAGGGCCCCGCCTTTTTTTAGGCGGGGCCCGTCCTGTGCGTCGATGCGGCTACCAGCCGCCGGTCGCAGGAGGGGTCCCGTCGGGATAGCTAAAATAGTTGAACCAGTTGGCGCCAAGCTTTACGGAGAAACAGCTTTTCACGGGAACTCACCTCCCTGAACCTTCAGATTGGAATGTCGCTAAAGTTGCAGCAAATCTTATGGTGTGAAGCGCGAGTTGTCAAGCATACAGGATTAAGCAAGAAAGCCTGTATAAATAAGATGCTCTAGGGTTTTTCGTACATTACAGCAAGGCCATTCGCTTTATTCGCGTTCTTGTTTTAAGTCGTTCCTGATGGCCCGGATGTCCGCGTAAAGAGTGTAGCGGCTCTTGCCCATTTCCCTGGTCAACAAGGGAACCGCTCCCTTCAGCTTGAAGAACCCCCCTGCGTCCAATTCTTCCATGCACTTCAGTCGCTCTTCCCGGTCAAGGTAGCGCAGAGGTTTGCCCAGTTTTTTCCGGGCTCTTTCAAGGAGAGCCTGCGCCTGGTCGTTAGGGGCGCTTTCGAATCTCTCGCCCCGGGGCCCCGAAAAGGACAGCGGGACCGTTTCCGTCAGGAATTCCGCCATGTCTTTCAAAGTCTGGGCGCGGGTCATGTCGTAGTTGATGCACAGGAAGCCGATAAGCCGACCGTTTTCGTCCCTGATGAGGGCGGCGCTCGACCTTAGGGTCCGACCGTTTTCGGCTTCTGCCGGATAGTTGACGAGGGTTTCCACGTCACGCACCTCGGGGCTGGTCATGAGGAAGCGCCCGAGCTCGGTCAAGGGGGTGTCGAGGGTCCGGCCGGTCAATTGCCCGTTCTCGATGGCGACGATGACAGGTTTCTCCCTGGAAAGATCGTGGAGCAGAACCTCGTAATCCCCTCCCAGGGTTGCGCCGAGAAGCTTGACGACAGGGATCAGCGGTTTCAGAAGAGGGTGGCATTTTCTTTGCATGGAGGCCTCCTGGGGTCTCGGGAACGTGGCGTTAAAGCGTAACCTCTGTCCCGATGCCGGCGGCCCGGGCCTTTTCCACGATCGCGGCGGCCGAGACCACGTCGAGCGTGGCGAAGCCGACGGTTTTCATGACGGTGATCTCATCGGGGCTCGTTCGTCCCTTTACCCGGCCGAGGATCAGTTCGCCCAGTTCGCCCGCGATGTTGTCCGAAGAGAAGAGTCCCTCCCCCAGGGGGATGAGGAAGTCTCCCGCCTCGGCCATGACGGCTTCCCGGTTGTCCACGAAGATCCGGCCCGCCCGGCGCAGCAGCTCCAAGGGAATCTCCCGCTTGGTGGGGGTGTAGGACCCGACACCGTTGACGTGGCAGCCGGGCTTGATGCGGTTGCCGTCGAAGACGGGGTTGCCGGAAGTGGTGACCGTGGTGATGATGTCCGCTCCTTCAACCGCCTCGTCGGAACTTTTCGCTCCCACCAGTGTCGTGCCGAAGCGGTCGGCCAGGGGCTGGTTTTTCGTGACGAACTTCTGGACCCGCTCGGGATCCACGTCGAAAATTCGGACTTCACGCAGGTTCCTCACGGTCATCAGGGCCTCGAGCTGGGCCGGGCCCTGCCCGCCCGTCCCGAACAGGGCGGCAACCCGGCTGTCCGGGTTGGAAAGCAGCTCCGTGGCCGCGCCCGAGATGGCGGCCGTGCGAAGCTGGGTCAGCGTGGTGCCTTCAACGATGGCCGTAACCAATCCTGTGGTGCCGTCGATCAGGGCGACGGTGGCCGGTACGACGGGAATCCCCTTCTGGGCGTTCCCGGGGAAGAAGGAGACCATCTTGACCCCGGCCATGTTCAGGCCGCCCACGTAAGCCGGCATGAACATGCACTGTCCGGACTTGTCCTCGGTGTCCAGGTTGATCCGAAGCGGGACTTTTGCCTTTCCCTCGGTGTGGAGCACGAAGGCCTTCTTGTCGGCCTCGATGGCGTCCCTCATGGTGAAGAAGGACAGGATCTGTTCACGAGAAAGGAATAGCATATTCTCGACCTCCCTTTAAATCAGGCTTCCTGCTTCAAGGCCGTTGCGGAGAGGGCTCTTCGGCAGGGTGGCTCCAAATACGATGAAACAATGCCATAAATCAACAAAATTGTCAATAATACACATATGTTGATGAAAAGAGGGCCTCCCCATCATGATTTACGGACGTTCCGGATCGCCTCGAGGATCATCCGGCTTTCCGTGAAGGCGCTGAAAAGGAGGACGAGGTACTGGAGGCCGAAGATGACGGACTCCAGGTAGAAGAATTCCCTGGGGTTGCGGGCAAAGAACAGCAGGGGGGTAAGCAGGGCGGAAGCCCAGATAAGGCCGTAGCGGATTCGTATCCTCCCCTTCCCCGCGCGGGCCCGGGCTTCGTCGGCGATTTCCAGGAAGACCAGGGCCAGGGTGACGTCGGCGGCGCTCCAGAGCAGTCCCTGGATCCTGGTGGAGCTCATGTAGGCCGAAACGGTGAAGTTGGTCCCGATCCACAGGAAGAGCCTGTCCAGGATTCTCATGGAACGATCCTTTCCGCCCGGCACAAACGCCGGAGGATTCGAAGGCCGAGAAGGGCCGCGGCCCATTCGAAGGCGATCCAGAGGAAACCGCATATTCGGATGAAGAAGCGGGAGATCCGGCTCGCCGCGACGATTCCCAGCCGATAGCGCCCCACGACGGAAACAAGCTGCGCCTGGTAGAGAAAGTAAAAGGCAAAGGGGAGAACGACCAGCAGCACTGCAGCGGCGGAAAAGCGGCCCGGTATGTCTTCCTGCCCTCCCATGGCCCTGTCGATCCTGGCGATGTAAAGGATGATGAGCCCCTCGATGATGACCCATAAAACGCAGAAGAGGTTCCACAGGGAGCTGCGGTAGAGGAAGAGGTCCATTTTCCGGTTGCGGGGGAACAAGGCTTTGAAGAGGGGCTCCCCGAAAAAAACGGTACCGGCCAGGAGGATAAAAAGAACGGCACAGGCGGTGACGAACCTCACCTGGAGCTTTTCCTCCCCCCGGACTGCGCCTGCCGCCCATCGGGCATAGACGAGGAAAATTCCCTCGGCGAGGAGCCAGGAAACGGCCATGACCCGGAAAAAGGGCTGTTCCATATCCCCAAGCCCCCTTTATTAAGGGAACAAAGACCTGCAAAGAAAGTTTAGCGTGTCCCATCCATGAAGACAACGGATTGTTGCGTAAAGGAATTAAAAGGTCTAAACTAATGCCATATTAAAATGAACATTGGGAAGTGATGCCGATGAACCCGGTCCAGGGAAAAAGGGCTGCACTCTTCCTCTTCGGCAAGAGTTTTTCCATCCTTACGCTGTTTCTTGTCTTTGCCTTCTTCATCGGACTTGTCCAGCCCGCCGAGAGTTCCGTCCGGATCGAGTTTTCCCCACTCTATGCCATCTACGTCCATTTGGCCTACACGTCGCCTTTCGTCCCGGACGGCCGGAGCAATTTTGCCGCTTTTGACCTTGAGGGGGTTTTCCGGAAAGTCCAATTCACCCGGTCGGCGGCTCCTGCGGCCGGGCCGGGGGGGAATTTTTCCATCGCCCAACCGGATAGCGGAGGCCCGGGTTCCCAGGTTCACGGGAAGGGAAATCTTTCCGGGTTCCGGCTGAACCTCGTGGACGACGGGACGGGGCCGAAGTTTCCCCGGATTACCGAGGGCCCCAAGCCCTTCGACGTGGTCCTGACCCTGGCCGGCGCGGTCCTGGGGCCGGAATCCGATGTGCCGATGGGGCTCGTTGGGAAACCGAATGATCCCCCGGACAAGGGTGAACAGGTGCCCTTGGTCTTTGAAACATCCTTCGGCCTTCACACCCTGCGGTGGGAGTACCAGAACGGCCACGCCTACCTGGAGAACGAGCGGCTGATCCTGTTGGTTCCGTGGGACCGGCTGATGGCAGGCAAGGATTTCGCGATCGAAGTGCAATACGAGGGGTGCTTCGAAGAGGAGAAGGGAACCTGGGAGTTCCGCTTCGTCCCGGAAAGTTCGCTGAAGTGAACGAAGGAGGTGGAAACCAATGAACAGGCGTTCCAAGTGGGTCCTTGGCCTGACGGTTTTCTTTTGGGTCCTGGCCCTCGCAGGGATAGCGAGAAGCGCCGAGTTCTCGGCCGACATGGTGACCCTGCAGGGAGGACAGGAATCCGTGGCGAAGACCTTCTACAAGGGGAACCTCTATCGCATGGAAATGGAACAGGGAGGGCAGAAGTCGATCTCCATCGGGAACATGGCCGAACGGGTGGTCTGGGCCCTCGATCCCGCATCGAAGACCTACTTCGAGTTCCGTGGGGACCAGGCGCAGGCACCGGGCAGCTCCGAGGTAGACAAGGACGTGGTGAAGGAAATCAAAAAGCTCGGCACCGAGACCATCCAGGGCTACCCCTGCGAGAAGACCCAGGTCGTCTACAAGGATCCCGCCATGGGAACCATGACGATGTGGTTTTCCCCGAAGCTCGCGGTTGCCCTGAGGATGGAGTACCCGAACAACAGCATGACCATCGAGTACCGGAACATCAAGGAAGGGGCCCAGGCCGATTCCCTTTTCAAGATCCCCGCGGGCTACAAGAAGATGGTCATTCCGGGGATGTAGCGTCCCCCATCCAGAAATAGTCCTGTCCCGGCTTTTCAAGGCCGGTCATGCCGAAGGGGAAGTCGCTCGCGAACACGAGGCCCTTCCCCTTTTTCCATTCCAGCATGTCGCGGTTGCCCTTCTTGACGAAGGGTTTTCCGTTGTAGAAGCCGAAGAAGTTGGATTCGTATATCGAGAAAGTTTCCCGGAGGGGCAGCCCCATTTCCGCCACCAGCCGGATGATGAACTCGCTGTCGGTGATGCCTCCGGCAGCCTTTGCAAGCGCTGCCACTTCCTTCTCGTTCCCGTTGACCCCGGCCACCAGCTCGGCCTTGCCGGAAGCGCGGAAGGGGTGACAGTTGGAGTCAGACACGCTGCCCGTGCTGGCCTCCCGGGTATGGAAGAGGATCCAGTCGTAATCCGCCGTCTCCATGACCCGTGCGATCGTCTCCACTCCCAGGTTCACGCCTTTCTCGAACCGGGTGACCCGGCCGTCCTTCAGCAGGGCGTAACCGTTGCCCTGCCCCCCGTCGCGGAGCTCGAGGTCCCGCAGGTACTTTTCGAGAGTGGAACAGCCCGGGATCGCGGTTAGGGCTTCCTTCAGCTTTTCTATGCCTTCGCGGTTCGCCAGCAGCATCCTGCACATGGTGAATTCCCCCAGCCCATTGTTGAAAGACTTGGGGCTATTCTACACGACCGCTTCGCTTATTTCCCCAGCGCCTCGGCCACCTGGCGGCCCAGGGCCCGGCACTTTTCCAGGCTTTCCGGGTCCGGTTGCCACTTGGCGAGCACGCCGGGTGCCGCCAGGGGGATGCCCGCACCTTCCAGTTCCTTCTCGATGCGCTTGACGTTCTCACCGCTCCAGCCGTAGGAGCCGAAGGCGGCCCCGACCTTGTTCCTGAACTTCAGTCCCTTCAGGTCCTCGAGGATGGGGGTCAGGGTCGGGAGCAGACCGCCGTTGAGGCAGGGCGACCCGACGACGACCGCTCCGGACCGGAAAACCTCCGTGAGGACGTCGTTGCGGTCGGAAAGGGCCATGTTGAAGATCCTGTAAGGGATCCCATGCTCCGCCACGCCCTCGCCGATCGCCTCGGCCATCTTCATCGTGGCCTGCCACATGGTGTCGGCCAGGATGACGGCCCTCTTCTCCGGGACCTGCTTCGCCCACTCCATGTACTTGTGGACGATCTGCAGCGGATCCTTCCTCCAGATCACCCCGTGGCTCGGGGCGATCATGTCCACCGCCAGGCCGAGCGCGAGGACTTCCTCGATTTTTTTCGTCACGAGGGGGCTGAAGGGGGTCAGGATGTTCGCGTAATACTTCAGGGCTTCCTCGTAGAGCTCTTCCTGGTCCACCTGGTCGTTGAAGCGGAAGGCCGTGGCGTAGTGCTGCCCGAAGGCGTCATTGGGCAAGAGCAGGTTGCGGCCGGCAACATAGGTGAACATGCTGTCGGGCCAGTGCAGCATGGGGGCTTCCACGAAGGCCAGGGTCGTCTCGCCCAGGACGATCGTGTCGCCGGTTTTCACAGCCTGGAAGTCCCAGGCCTGGTGGTAATGCCCCGGGATGCTTTCCAGGCCCTTGCGGGAAACGACGACCTTCGCCTGGGGTGCGGCCTGCACCAGGGCCCCCAGGGCGCCGGAATGGTCCGGCTCGGCATGGTTGGCCACGATGAAGTCGATCTTCTTCGGGTCCACCATGGATCGCACGTTCTCCAGGAACTTTTCCGTAAAGGGATTCCATACCGTGTCGACCACGGCGATCTTCTCGTCCATGACGAGGTAGGAATTGTACGTGGTGCCCCGGTGGGTCGAATACTCGTGGCCGTGGAAATGCCGGATGCCCCAGTCGGTTACGCCGATCCAGAACACCTTTTCCATCAATTTCTCGATCATCCCAGGATCACCTCCCGGAACACAGGATACATCGAAGCTACGCGTCAAAGCAATGCCTGCCAATTAATGCGAATCGATAAAACGGTGGTACGATAGTTTAAAAGCGCCGGGCTGGTCGGGCGCTGTTGATGTGTGTCCAAAGAGAGGTGAGGGAGTATGAAAAGGGTTGTCGTGGCGATCGACCACAGCGCGGTCAGCCGGAGCCTGATGGATTATGCCTTTCGCTACGCGGCGGGGGAAAGGGATGCCGCCCTCCATTTCCTCCACGTCATCGAACCCGAGAAGACGGCCTGGCATTCCTTCCTGGGTAAGGTCGAGGAAACCATCCTGGTTAAGGTGGACGAAGAGGTCAGGAAATATGTTCGCGAGGCGGTGGCGACTTCAGGGCAGGTTGTTCCCAACTGGAGCGTTACGGTTCGCCCGGGTGTGCCTTATGAAAGCATCCTGGATTTCGCCGATGAAGTGGGGGCCGAGATGATCATGATCGGCCACCGCGGCATCAGCGACTTGAGGCGGTTCGTCATGGGGAGCGTGGCCGCGAAGGTGGTCGGCCACGCAAACTGCAGCGTGTACGTGCATCGCCCGAGGGTCCTGGCCGAGTAGGCATTTAACCGGAGGCAAGGGGCAGCACAGGTTCCGCGGGCCCGAAAAGGCCCGCGGTTTTTTTTGCCGGCGGGCTGGAAATTGGATGGCGATATAAGGGATCCAATTGGGGGTTTTCAAGAAGAAAAACTTGGATATGATTCATTATTGGATGGTTATAGACTCTCGCGCCGCGAAAGGAGGAGGTTGAGCGATGATGCGACTGGACCTGGAGCGGGGCTCGGGAACGCCCCTTTTCATGCAGATTGCCGCCGCCCTTCGCGAGCGGATCATGAGCGGTCTTCTCCACGAGGGGACCCCGCTTCCCCCGGAGCGTGACCTGGCAAGGCGCCTTGGCGTCAACCGCAGCACGGTGGTGAAGGCTTACGGGGAGCTCAAGGCGGACGGGTTTCTCGAAGCCCGGGTCGGGAGGGGGACCGTCGTGTCCGCGCTGGAAACGGAAAGGGGAAAAACGGCTGGAAGGGTCGAACCGCTTGAGTGGGACTCGTTTTTCAATCCCGATCCGGGGTCGTGCGGAGACCTGTTCAGCGAGATGCTCTCGGTGAACGGGAGGGAAGGCGTGATCTCCTTCGCTTCGGGTTTTCCCGATCCCGGCCTGTTCCCCTCCGAGGTTTTTGCCTCGCTCCAGCGGGAGTTGCTCGCCGCGGATCCCAGGGCCCAGTTCCTGCCGAGCCCGGTGGAAGGATTCGCCCCCCTGAGGGAAAGCGTCGCGGAACTGATGGCCGATCGGGGTATCGACGTCCCTCCGCGGGACGTGATGGTCCTTTCAGGTTCGCAGCAGGGGCTGGATTTCACGGCCCGGACCTTCCTTTCCCCGGGGGACACCGTCCTTGCCGAAAAATCGACTTTCTTCGGGGCCCTGGAAATCTTTCGTTCCGTCGGGGCGCGTGTCGTGGGAATCCCCATGGACCGCGAGGGAATGAGGACGGACCTCCTGGAAAGCGCCATCCGCCGGCATAACCCCAGGCTGGTCTACACCCTGCCGACTTTCCAGAACCCGACGGGGACGACGATGTCCCTGGAGAGGCGGCACGAGTTGCTGGAAACCGCCGGGCGATTCGGGCTGCCGGTGGTTGAGGACGATCCCTACGGCGAACTCCGCTACGAAGGATCTCCCCTGCCCCCGCTCAAGGCGCTTGACCGCAACGGCTGCGTGATCTACCTGAGCAGTTTCTCGAAAGTCCTTTTCCTGGGGCTGCGGGTGGGCTGGGTATCGGCCCCGCCCCCTGTCATCGAGCGGTTTTCGAGATTGAAGCAGATGACCGACCTGCACGTGAACACCCCGTCCCAGATCTTGCTGGACCGGTTCCTGAGGGGCGGGCACTACGCCCCGCACCTGGACCGGGTCCGGGATGCCTACCGGCAAAAGCGCGACCGGCTGGCGGAATCCCTGTCCCGGTACAGGGCAAGGATCGGTTGGGACTGGGAGTTGCCCCAGGGGGGGTACTATCTCTGGTGCGGCCTGCCGGGATTCTTCCCGATGAGGGCTTTCATCGCCCGGGCGTCGGAAAACCGGGTGGCCTTCCTGCCCGGGCAGGCTTTCTGCACCGACGGGGCCACCAGGCAAAACCGGATCCGGCTGAATTTCACCCACGTACCGGTGCCGGATATCGAGGAAGGAGCCCGAAGGCTCGCGCGGGCAGCGGAAAAGGCTAGGGAAAACGGTTCCGGTGATGCCGACTGGATGGACGGGCAGGAACCGATCGTCTGAACAGAGGGAGGACTGGGTAAAATGGGGTGGATCGGGATCAGGCAGGTGGACGCGTTCACGGAAGCGCCGTTCGGGGGGAACCCGGCCGGCGTGGTGACCGTCGCGGATTCTCTCGATGAGGGACAGATGCAGCTGGTTGCCCGGGAGATGAACCTGAGCGAGACGGCCTTCGTGGCTCCCTCGGACAAGGCCGATTTCAAGGTGCGTTTCTTCACCCCGAACTCGGAGGTGGACCTTTGCGGGCACGCGACGATCGGCAGCTTCGCGGCTCTTCACGAGGAGGGGCGGCTGGATTCCGCCAGGACGGTCTTCACCCAGGAGACGAAGGCCGGGGTCCTGGAGGTCGAACGTTCCTTCCGTGACGGGATGCCGGTCTTCACCATGACCCAGGCGAAGCCCCGCTTCCGGGACACCGGGGCAAGCCGGGAAGAGATCGCCCGCCTTCTGCGGGTGGATGTTTCCGAGCTCCTGGACGTGCCGCCCATGGCGGTTTCGACGGGCCTGTGGTGGTTCGTGGTCGGGCTCAGGCGACTGGCGACGGTGCAGTCCCTGTCCCCCGATCTTCCGGCCATCCGCGATTTCAGCGAGCGGCATGGCCTGATCGGCGTGGTCCCCTTCTGCCTCGAAACCGTCGATCCCGGTGCCGACCTGCACATGCGGGCCTTTGCCCCCTTCGTGGCCATCGACGAGGACCCTGTCTGCGGGACCGGTAACGGCAGCGCGGGGGCCTACATCGGTACCCACAGGCTGGTGGATTTCCCGGAAGAGGTCGACCTGGTGAGCGAGGCGGGCATTGAGGTCAAAAGGCCGGGAAAGGTGTTCGTTTCGCTGAGGCGCGAGGGCGGCGAAATATCGTGGGTCAAGGTCGGCGGCTCGGCCGTCACGGTTCTTGAAGGCACCATGAGAATATAAAGGAGGGTTTCTTATGAAGACGATCGGTCTTGTCGGGGGCGTCAGCTGGGAATCGAGCAAGGATTATTACCGGATCATCAACGAGGAGGTTGCAAGACGCCTCGGGGGACTTCACTCGGCGGAGTGCGTGATGACCTCCCTGGATTTCGACCCGGTGGCCAAGGCCATCAACGCGGGGGATCATGACACCTACCGGCAGCTGGTGCTGAAGTCGGCCGGAAGGATGAAGGGGTCCGGTATCGATTTCGCCCTGATCTGCTCGAACACGACGAACGCTTTCGCGGAAGACGTGGAAAAGCTGCTGGGGGTTCCCGTGGTCCACATCGCCGATGCCATGGGCAAGGCCGTGGTGGAAAAGGGGTTCAAGACGGTGGGCCTCTTGGGGACCCGTTCCCTGATGGAGGCGGACACCGTCAAGGGACGCCTCGAGAGGAAGTGGGGGCTCTCCGTGATCATCCCCGACGTGGACGACCGGGTCACGGTGAACCGCGTGATCTTCGAGGAACTCTGCGCAGGGAAGATCGTCGATTCATCCAGGGATGAATATCTCGAAATCATGGGAAAACTTGCGGCCCGGGGAGCCGAGGGGATCCTCCTGGCCTGCACCGAGATTCCCCTGCTGATCCAGCAGGAGCACACCGCACTTCCCGTCTTCGATTCCACGGAGCTTCACGCCCTCATGGCCGTGGACCTGGCCCTGGAGGCATAGAACGCTTGAGGGGTGAACTGTCCCGGGGGGCCGGGCTTTGAACCGGGAGGTCTTGAGGATGAACCGCATCGATTTTTTTAGGCGGCTGGGAAAGCTCCTGCTCGGCCTGTTCCTCTTTGCACTGGGCATCGTCGTGACGATGAAGGCGAACCTGGGCTTCGGCCCGTGGGAAGTCTTTCACCAGGGGGTCAGCGTCAGGGTCGGGCTGAGCATCGGCAACGTTTCCATCCTCACGGGCCTCTTGATCTGCGTCCTGGTCGTCCTGGCGGGAGAGAAGCTGGGCCTTGGCACGATCCTGAACATGGTCCTGATCGGCGTGTTCATGGACCGCATCCTGGCACTCGGGGTCATCCCCCGGATGGAAAGCTTCCTGCCGGGACTTCTCGTTATGTTCACGGGCCTATTCACGATTTCCCTTGCCTCGTATTTCTACATCGGGTCGGGTTTCGGCGCGGGGCCCAGGGACAGCCTGATGGTGGCGCTGGAAAGGAAAACCGGCATGGCCGTCGGCCTGTGCCGGGGAATCGTCGAGGGCAGTGCGGTCCTAGTCGGCTGGCTGCTGGGTGGCCCGGTGGGGCTGGGCACTGTCCTGGCAGCCTTCGGGATCGGTTTCTGCATCCAGGTGGTCTTCCGCCTGCTGAACTTCGACGCGAAGGCGGTTCGCCACGAGACGCTCAACGCGACCTGGAAAAAGCTTCTCCCGGGCGACGAAGGCTGAGCCGGGCGATTTCCAGGGCGGCTCAGCCGCGAAAGAGTTTCCCCAGGGTCCCTCCGGGTTACACCCGGAGGGACCCTTTTGCATGTCGACAATATCCGGTTTGACAAGATGAAGGGTTGTGCTGAAATTATCAGATATGTAGCCTTTATTGCGAAAATTAAATGCAAGGTGGGGCAGCCGCCCGGTGCAGGGAATGCCGGAAGGCCGGAAACGGGGCCCTTGTTTGGGAAGGGGGGACTGACATGGGAAAGAATGTCACGGAAAAGATTCTAGGGACACACGTGGCGGAAGGAGAACTGAAACCGGGGGCCAGGCTCGGACTCAAGATCGACCAGACCCTGATCCAGGATGCGACCGGAACGATGGCCTGCCTGGAGTTCGAGGCGATCGGGATCGACCGGGTTCAGACGGAAGTCTCCGTCACCTACACCGACCACAACCTGATCCAGGCGGATTACCGGAACCCCGACGACCACCGCTACCTCCAGGACGTGGCCGCAAAATACGGGATGATCTGTTCCCTCGCGGGGAACGGGATCTGCCACCAGGTCCACCTGGAACGCTTTGCCAGGCCCGGCGGAACTTTGCTCGGCAGCGACTCCCACACGCCCACCGCGGGCGGGATCGGCATGATCGCCATCGGCGCCGGGGGCCTGGACGTGGCCCTGGCCATGGCGGGGGAACCATTCACCCTGGGCATGCCGAAGATCGTCCGGGTAGAGCTTTCCGGGGCCCTCCTTCCCTTCGTCTCGGCAAAGGACGTGATCCTCGAGGTCCTTCGCCGCATCGGGGTGAAGGGCGGCGTGGGAAAGGTCCTGGAATACGGGGGCCCGGGCGCGGCGAGCCTGTCCGTTCCGGAGCGGGCCACCATCACCAACATGGGGGCGGAAACCGGTGCGACCTTTTCCATCTTTCCCAGCGACGAGGTCACCCTCCGCTGGCTCAAGGTCCAGGGACGGGAATCCCAGTGGGTGGAAATAGCTGCGGACGCCGACGCGGCCTACGATTCGACGATCGAGATCGATCTTGCGAGCCTCGAGCCGCTCGTGGCCTGCCCGTTCCAGCCGGACAAGGTGGTTCCCGTGAGGGAGTTGGCGGGGCTGCCGGTGGACCAGGTCATGTTCGGATCCTGCACGAACTCCTCGCTCCGGGACATCCTGGCGGCGGCACATTTCCTGAAGGGGCGGGCCGTCCACCCCCGGGTCGACGCGGGCTTTTCGCCGGGGAGCCGGCAGGTCATCCTGGAAGGAAACGACCGGGGCGCGATCGCGGACCTGGTGAGGGCGGGCGTCCGTCTCCTGGAGGCCAGCTGCGGGCCCTGTATCGGCATGGGTTTCGCCCCCCCGACCGAGGGCGTGTCGCTTCGGACCATCAACCGCAACTTCCTCGGCCGCTGCGGGCACTCCACCGGGAAGGTCTACCTGGTGAGCCCGGAGGTGGCGGCAGCCTCGGCCCTAGCGGGCGTGCTGAAGGACCCCCGGGACCTGGCCGCGGAGCTGGGCCTCGAGCCCTTCGTGTTCGACCTGCCCGAAAGGCTGGTCGTGGAGGACAACCGTTTCATCATGCCCTCCCCCGCTCCGGGCGAGGTCGAGATCCGCAGGGGGCCCAACATCGCCCCGTTCCCCGAGTTGAAGGCCCTGCCGCCGGAGCTCGAGGGGACCGTCCTCCTCAAGGTGGGGGACGATATCACGACCGACCATATCATGCCCGCCGGCGCAAAGGTCCTGCCGTTTCGCTCCAACATCCCGGAGATCTCGAAATACGTCTTCGAGGTGGTCGACCCGACCTTCCCGGACAGGGCGAAGGCTGCGGGCGGGGGGTTCATCGTCGGGGGGGCGAACTACGGGCAGGGATCCAGCCGCGAACATGCCGCCCTGGCACCCCGGACGCTCGGGGTGAAAGCCGTACTGGCCAAGAGCTTCGCGCGGATCCACCTGGCCAACCTGGTCAACTTCGGGATCCTGCCGGTCGTTTTCGAGAACCCCGCCGACTACGACGCTCTTGGCCAGGGGGACGTTCTTTCCTTGAGGCTGGACACCTTGGCCGGGGAGGAGCCCTTTGTCGTGACGAACCGGACGAAAGGAACCGAAATGTCCTGCCGGACGCCCGTCGAAGCGGAGGACCTGGAAATCATCCGGGCGGGGGGCCGCCTCAACTGGGCCGGCACGAAAAAGGGGCAAACGGGGGCCTGAGCTCGAAAGGGCGGGTTCCGCGGCCGGAAAAGCCGAGAGATGAATGAGGAGAAGGAGGAATGCGGAATGAGTCGTTTCCCTGGATTGGAATTGGAACTTTACCCCGCCCCCGAAAGGGGTGAGCGGATCGGGTTTGAAAACGGGGCCCTCGCGGTTCCCGATGAGCCGGTCATCCCCTTCATCGAGGGGGACGGCGTCGGCGTGGACGTCACGCCGGCCATGCGGCAGGTCCTGGACGCGGCCGTCGAGCGGGCCTACGGCGGGAAAAGGCGCCTGGCCTGGTGGGAAATCTATGCCGGGGAAAAGGCCAGTACCCGTTTCGGTTCGGCCCTTCCCGCCGACACGTACTCGGCCCTGCGCTATTTCCGGGTCGGCATCAAGGGCCCCATGACGACTCCCGTCGGGTCCGGGATCCGGAGCCTGAACGTGGCCCTGAGGCAGGAACTGGACCTTTATGCCTGCGTGAGGCCGGTGCGGTGGTTCGAGGGCGTGCCGGCCCCCCTGCGCCACCCGGAGGCCGTCGACATGACGATTTTCCGGGAGAACACGGAGGACCTGTACGCGGGCATCGAATGGGAAATGGGCACCCCGGAATGCGCAAAGGTGATCCGCTTCCTGGCCACGGAGATGGGGGCCGCCATCCGCGAGGATTCCGGCATCGGGATCAAGCCCATCTCGGAAACCGGTTCCAAGCGGCTGGTCCGCATGGCCATCCGCCACGCCCTGGAGCGGGGCGACAAGTCGGTCACGCTGGTCCACAAGGGGAACATCATGAAATACACCGAGGGGGCCTTCCTGAAATGGGGCTACGAGGTGGCCTTCAAGGAATTTGCCGAATTCTGCATTTCCGAGGACCAATTGGCCGGGGAATACAAGGGTGTCCAGCCGGTGGGCAAGATCGTCGTAAAGGACCGGATCGCCGACGCCATGTTTCAGCAGATCCTCCTGCGCCCGGAAGAGTACGACGTCCTGGCCATGACGAACCTGAACGGCGACTACATGTCCGATGCGCTTGCCGCCTCGGTCGGGGGCCTTGGGCTTGCCCCGGGGGGCAACATGAACGACGAGCTGGCGCTCTTCGAAGCGACGCACGGGACAGCGCCCAAGTACGCGGGGCAGGACAAGGTCAACCCCGGGTCGA
>Ga0209269_1000222_pt1 | contig 73040 bp, 68 predicted proteins | sample MTBAKMMethaMetaG_FD_187455 | JGI IMG/M metagenome (GOLD analysis project Ga0209269, IMG submission 187455) | Enrichment culture microbial communities from Arthur Kill intertidal strait, New Jersey, USA, that are MTBE-degrading - MTBE-AKM (Arthur... | ecosystem: Environmental > Aquatic > Marine >...
ATGGGGCCCGTGGCGGCGATGCCGGTGAGGCCGCTTCCCGAGATGGCGCCGATGATGGCGCAGCTGACCGCGGCGACGACCCCCAGGCCGCCCTTGATCCGTCCCACGAAGACGTTGACGAAGTCAAGCAGGGATTCCGCGATGCCGCTTTCGCTCATGAGCGACCCCGCGAAGATGAAGAGAGGCACGCAGAGGATGACCGGGTTCGTGATCTGGTTCAGGCCCCACATCATCATGCCCTTCATCGTGACGTCCCCGGCGGTGGCCATGAACATCAGCCCGCCCCCGAAGCAGAAGGGAAGCGGAACGCCCATGGTCAAAAGGCTGATGACGATGACCAGGGTAAAGATGACGAGTGTCGTGATTTCCATTTTCGGACTCCTTTCCCCTGCCTAGGGTTCCAGTTCCATCGGGGCGTCCGCCACGTAGGCGGGGGCCTTGTGGAACTGTCCCAGGTTGTAGAAGCCTTCGACCAGCGTGTAGAGGGTGATGAGGATCATGGCGATGAACAGGGCGATTTCCGCGTAGATCAGGGGGATGTAAAGAGAGGAACTGACGCGGGGGACCCGAAGTGCGTACTTCAGGTAGTCGTAGGCCCAGTAATCCAGCCAGAGGGCGACGCCGAAGGAAAGAAACGACGCTGCCGACCGGATCAGGTAGATGCTCTTCAGGCGGTTCTTGACGAAGACCTCCAGGACCCGGCAGACGATCTGCGTCCGCTGGATCGAGGCGTTCGCGGCCCCCACCATGTAGAGCCACACCGTGGGAAACAGCAGGATCTCCTCGATGCCCATAAGCGGTGCCTTGAACACGTAGCGGAGAAGGACCTGGGCGAAAACGAGAAAGGTGATGGCAACCATGAGGAAGAAGAGGATGAATTCCTGGACGCTCTGAGCCACTCCAAAAAGACCTTTCGGTTGATCGGACAAGCAAACCCCCCCAGACAAATGACGATAAGTTTCTTTAGACGCAAAAAGTTTATTATCGCGAAACAGAGCTGTCAATAATCTTCAGACGTGGATACATTATGTAGTTAAATTAAACACAGTTGGTTTGCTATGTTCATGGTTAACAAGGTGTTGTTGGTGTTCGAGAAAAGTTCCGTTGGCCCACTTGCTGATAGGATGAAAAAATCATCATGTTAAAATAATGGCAAGTTGTTGCAAAAGGGGGAATGCCCATGTACGCGGAGAGGAAGAAACCGATGAACCCCTACCTGGGGGGCGCCCTGGCCGGAGTCCTGTCGATCGCTTCCGTCGGGTTTGCAGGAAAGTATTTCGGGGCCTCCACGACTTTTGTCCGGGCGACGGCTTTCCTGGAACGGATTTTCAGCCCCGAGAGGATTGCGCAGATGCCCTATTTCCTCAAGGACGGCCCGAAACTCGACTGGCAGGGCATGTTTGTCATAGGGATCTTCCTGGGAGCCCTGGTCAGCGCGGTGGCGACCGGGACGTTCAGGTTCCAGCTTGTTCCCAAAACCTGGAACGTGCGGTTTGGCCCGGCCTGGGGAAAACGGGCGATCGTTGCTTTCATTGGAGGGGCGATCGCCATGTTCGGTGCCCGGCTCGCCGACGGGTGACCCAGCGGGCACGGGCTGAGCGGTTCGCTTCAGCTGGCTGTCAGCGGGCTTGTCGCCCTTTTCCTGTTCTTCGCGGTGGGGATCGTGGTCGCGCGGCTGCTTTACGGGGGTGATGAGCGATGAAACCGGATCTTCTGTACGGCCTGGCCACCGGGATCCTTTTCGGGATCCTCCTCCAGCGGTCGGAGGTCATTCGCTACGACCGGCAGCTGGGCGCCCTGCGCCTGAAGGATCTCACGATCGTCAAGTTCATGCTTTCCACGGTGGTCGTGGCGATGGTGGGAACCTACATCCTCAGGGACATGGGGCTCGTGAAGCTGTCGATCAAGCCGATGATCCTCGGCGCGGTCATCCCGGGCGGGATGTTGTTCGGGCTGGGCTGGGCGCTCCTGGGGTATTGCCCCGGGACCTCGGCGGCGGCCGTCGGGGAAGGTCGCCTCGACGCCCTGTGGGGGATCCTGGGAATGCTCGTCGGCGCGGGAATCTATGCGGAGGCGTACCCGACGCTCAAGGAAACCCTCCTTAAATGGGGCGACTACGGAAAGATCACCCTGCCCGAGGTGCTGGGAGTCAACCACTGGATCGTCATCGCCGCCTTCGTCATTGCGACCCTGGCCTTTTTCGGGTGGATGGAGAAGGAGTCCCTGTAGCAAGGCGAAACCGGCATGGGAAAAGATAATAGAAGGGAATTCCCTGGAGGGGATTCCCTTTTTTCTTTTGAACCGAGGCTTGACGGCGGGAGAAAAGCTCTCTTAAAATGAACCCTTGAATGCATTCGTGATGAATACATCAAAAGGGGAAATTTAGATGGAAAAACTGACCGCAGAAGACCGGGCTTACCGGGAGATCATCCAGCTCATCCTGTCGGGACAATTCAAGCCGGGAGACTTCCTCCTTGAACTGGAACTGGCCCCGAGGCTCAAGATGAGCCGGACGCCGGTGAGCAGGGCCCTTGGCCGCCTGGTGGCCGAGGGATTCCTCAACAAGATGCCGAAGAAAGGTTGCTATATTCCTTTCCCGAGCCCGGAAGACGCCGAGCAGGTTTTCTTTGCCCGGATGGCGGTCGAAAGCGAGGCAGCCGCCTCGGCCGCAAGGAAGGCCAGCGACCAGGAAATCCGGAAGCTGAAGAAACTCCTCCGCATGGACGAGGAAGCCGTCACGAAAGGCTCGAAGGAAAACTTCGCGCAGATCAACGAGCAGTTGCACCTCGGGATCGCGAAGGCATCGAGGAACGCATACCTCGAAAAGTGGGTCGTCAACAGTTTCTGGCGCTCCAATATCTACATTTTCTATTTCGACAGCTTCTACAAGACCCCTGACCGGGCGGAGATCCCTCCCCAGCGAACCCCTTCGCAGCACGCCGCGGTCGTGAAGGCCATCGAGGAGAGAAACCCCGAAGAGGCGGCTTTCCAGATGAGGGAGCACATCCGGAACACCTACGAACTCCTGCTTCTCGGAAGGTAATAAAAGGAAAACAAAGAGACTCTTGCAAGAAGGGGAAGCCCGTTGCCGGGCTTCCCCTTCTTGCTTTGTTACCCCTAGCACTAATGGTCCGTTGTTGACAGGATGGAGAACAGATGATATGCATTTATCAAGTATACGTAGATTATCCATAGATGCATACATAAAACGATTTGGGGGGACCTTTAAATGCCTGGGAAACGAGTTGTACAGCTGGGTTACGGAATGCAGGGGAAAGCTTGTCTCCTCGATCTCTTGAAGGCCGATAGGGTCGGTGAGATCGTCGTCACAGACTGCTACCCCGGCTTCGAGGGTGATATCGCGGCCCTGGGCGAGCCCCGGGTGAAGGGCGTTAAAGTGGATGCCTCGAACAGGGAGGAACTGGTTTCCGTGATGTCCGGCGCCGACGTGGTCGTCGAACTTCTTCCCGGACTTTTCGCCCTGCCGGTCGCCAGGCTTGCGGCCGAACTGGGGGTCAGCCTCGTTTCGGCGATGTACCTGGCGAACCCCGGCGAACAGGACCCCGTGAAACGTGAAGCCAACCAGGAGGAACTGGCCCGGATCGATGCCGCGATGAAGGCGAAGGGCAAGACCATCCTCGAGGAGTTCGGCATGGATCCCGGGATCGACCTCGTTTTGGGGAGGAAATGCCTGGACGGGCTGGACGAGGTCCAGGCCTTCCATTCCTACGGTGCCGGCTTCCCCGAGAAGGAATCATCGAATAATCCCATCCACTACAAGTTCACCTGGTCGGTCATCGGGGTCATGCGTTCCTACCTTCGCCCCGCGGTCGTCATAAAGGAAGGGAACGAAATGGAGGTCAAAGCCGACGAGATGTTCAGTTCGGCGAATACCCACATCCTCGACCTCCCCGAAATGGGCGGTCCCCTGGAATGTTTCCCCAACGGCGACAGCAGTCATTTCGCCCGGGCTTTCGGGATCCGCGAAACGGTGAAGGACATGGGCCGTTACATCTGCCGCTGGCCGGGGCATGCCGCCTTTTGGGAAATCATGGCCAAGTGCGGCTTCCTTTCGGACGAACCGATCCGTGTCGGGAATTGCGACGTGGCCCCGACGGCCTTCTGTGCCGCCCTGCTCGGTTCGCAGGAGCAGTTTTTCTACGGAAAGGGCGAAAGGGACGTGGCCCTGGTCCGCACCGATGCGAGGGGCCTGAAGAACGGCAAGCCCTGGAGGGTCGTTTGCCAGGTCGTCGACAAGCGCGACCTCGAAACCGGCCTGACCTCGATGCAGCGCACGGTGGGGTTCCCCGCCTCAATCGGCGCCCGGATGATCCTGGACGGCCGCCTGGGCAAAAAAGGCATCGTCAGCCCCAGCGAGGTTCCGTTCGAGGAGTTCATGAAGGAGCTAGGCAAGCGGGGCATCACCTGGACCCGCGAGGAAGGCCCGTGGGACGGCAAAATGGAACCCTAGGCATCCCCTTCATCAAGGGGAATATGGGCGGAAACACGATCGCTCTCCTTCCGGGGGCCGAAATTCCCGACGAAGCGCTTTTGGAGACCGTGCTCTTCGTCCTCCGAGACACGCACCTTGGCTGCCACGAGGCGGGGGTGGTCTATCCGCCATCGGGATCCGGCCGCCTCCCGCTGAAAATCGTGGGCCGCTCCTCCAGGAAATTCCTGACGGCCTGCGGGGGATTGACCCAGGTGCTGGGAGCCGCGATCGGGTCCGGGCTTCTGGCTGAAGTCATGGGTTTTGGGCCCAGCGGTCCTTCGCGGGTTGTCCTCGAAACCGAGGCGGGCGAGGTTTTCCTTTCGGTCGGTAGGTTTGAGGGCAAGGTTCGGACCGAGACCGACATGACCCCCTTCATGGAGGAAATCCGGCAGGGCGGCGTGGAGGAGATCCGCCTGGAAGGAACAAGGGCCGTGCGGGCGGGAAAATTCCTCGTGGTGTGCGCCGACGATCTGCTGGACCGTTTCGGGTCCGGAGAGATCGTCGCCCTTGCCCCTCGCGTCAGGAGTGCCCTGGCGGAAATCCAGTCGCAATTCCTTGCCCGGTATCCCCAGGCGAGTCTTGACTACGCGGTTTACGATCTTCACCCGGAGCGTCCGGGGAATCTCGGGCGCCTGGTGTTTCCCCACTGGCTTCCCGAGGGCCACGTGGAACCCGCCTGCGGGACTGGAACCGTTGCCGTCTGCTCCGTGCTGGCCCTCCTGGGCAGGCTTTCCGGAAGTTCGTCGAGCAAGGGATTGGAGGTCCGGTTTGAATCCGGTGGCGGTCCGGACCTTGGCGGGCCCGACACCACGACGGTGTTTATCGGCCTGGCGGGCGGCGAAATCGGTTCGATCCGCTTTTCCCACAGCCAAGTCGAGATTACCTCGAGAGGGAGGGTGATGCTGGGAGACCGATTATGATCCAGAGATGAGAGACCTGCCAAGTTCAAGCGAAGCCAGAGGAAGGAGTGAGTTTTTATGGAGAATATCGCTGCAAAGGGCATCATTTCCCTTCTGCCCATCGTATTGACCCTTTTCCTTGCCTTTTTTACGAAAGATGCCATCTTTTCCCTCGTCATCGGGTGCGTAGCGGGCGTCGTGATCGCGGGCTTCGACCCCGCCACCGGTCTTTCCAAGCTGTTCCAGCACGCGCTGGGCAACGGGGACTTCATCTGGGTCATGATGATCGAGATCGCCATCGGGATCATGATCGCCTTCTACCTCAAGGCCGGGGTGATCAGCGCCTTCGCGGACTGGGCTTCCACCAAGATCCGGACGCGGAGGCAGGCTTCCGGGTTCGGCTGGGTCCTCGGGGTTTTCATCTTCTTCAGCGACTACTTTTCTCCCCTGTTCAGCGGCCCGATCGCGCGTCCCCTGACCGACAAGTACAAGGTTTCCCGCGAGATGCTCGCCTACGAGCTCGACTCGGGAAGCGCCCCGGTCTGCACGATAATCCCGCTCAGCGCCTGGGCGGTCTATATCGCAGGCCTCCTGAAAGGTCACGGCCCGATCGCCACGGCCGAAGAGGGGATGTCGGTTTTCATTCGATCCATTCCCTACAATTTCTACGGTTGGCTTGCCGTCATCCTCTGCGGCCTGATCGCCTTCCAGTTCCTCCCGAACTTCGGTCCCATGAAAAAGGCCGAAGAGAGGGCGTTAAAGGAAGGGAAGGTCATCCGTGACGGAGCCACGCCCCTGAGCGGGCCCGAAATGGAGCAAATCCAGATGGCGGAGGGCAAGACCCCGAACCTGATGGTCTACCTCTTCATCCCGGTGATCCTCATCATCGGCATCGCCCTCGGGACGTTCTTCGTCCTCCACAGCACCAAGACGCTTGAGGCTTTCTTCGTGGCCGTCATGTACCAGGCCGTCGTCCTGTCGGTCGGCGGGTACTTCAAGGACCTCAAGGACGGCATGGACACCGTTTACAAGGGGATCAAGGCGGTGCTTCCCGCCATCATGATCCTGGCTCTGGCCTACTGCATCAACGACATCTCCAAGGCCCTGGGAGCCCAGAAATTCATTTTCACCATGGCCCAGTCCTGGATGACGCCCGCCATGCTGCCGCTGGCCACCTTCTTCGCCGGGGCCCTGATCTCCTTCTTCACCGGCACTTCCTGGGGGACCTACGCCATCCTGACGCCCTTCGTCCTTCCGCTGGCCTTCCAGCTGTCCGGCGACGTCATTTCCCCGCTGGTTCTTGCGACCATCGGTGCCGTGGTGGGCGGCGGCTGCTTCGGCGACCACTGTTCCCCGGTTTCCGACACGACCTGCCTCTCTTCCTTCGGTGCCGGCTCCGACCACATGGACCACGTTTCCACCCAGATTCCGTACGCCTTTACGGCAGGTGTCCTGGCGGCCGTGGTCTACGGCGTGCTGGGAATCATGTCCGTCTAGGGAAAGTTCGTTCAGTGAACGGAGCGGGGCCGGCCGGTTTTCCGGCCGGTCCCGCCGCACCAATCCTTCCATTTTAGGAGGAAACGCCATGAACACTCGAAAAGCCGAGATCGGGATCCTTTGCTGGGAAGCCGGGCAGGTTCCCCGCGGGCTCGTCCAGCTCGAATCGCTCGTCGGAAACAGCACGAACCCCGAATCCTACGCGTTTCCCGTGCGATTTTGCCGGGTCAGGGGCGCCAATATCGAAACGATTCTCGAAAACCCCAGCCTCGCCGTGCTCCAGGCGATGATCGCGGAAGCGAAGGCCATGGTCACGGATGGCGTTCGCGCCATCACCACAAGCTGCGGGTTCAACGCCATTTTCCAGGAGGAGCTTGCGGATGCCGTGGACGTTCCGGTCTTCACCTCCAGCCTCCTTCAGGTTCCCTTCGTCCAGAAAATTATCGGTATCCGGGGAGAAGTCGCGATCATCACGGCCAAGGCCGCGGCCCTGAAACCCGGTCACCTTGCGGCGGCGGGCATCACCCGCACCGATAGCGTCCACGTCCACGGGCTCGAGGGATGCACCCAATGGGGCAAGATCTTCACCTCCCCCGACGAGGACATGGACCTGCAAGCCGTGAGGCAGGAAATCCTCGGGGTTGCCCTCGAGGCGCTCGACAGCCATCCGCGAACCCGGGCCTTCGTCCTGGAATGCACGGATTTGCCCCCGTTTGCGGCGGAAATCAGGGAAAGAACCGGGTTGCCGGTCTTCGACTTCATCACCCTTGTCAACACCGTCCACGCTTCGCTTTGAGCGGGGCGTGATGAACTGGAGGTCTTTTTGAATGAAGCGCGTTCTCGTATTCGGGGCGGGGCGGGTGGCCCGGCCCTGCGTCCAGTATCTCCTGAAGCATGAGGGAATCGCCGTGACCGTGGTGGATCTTTCCGGGGAAAACCTGGAACGGGTTGCGGAAAACCACCCCTGGTGCACGACCGTCGAGGCCGATGCGGGGAAGGAATCGGCGAGCCTGGTCGCCTCGGTGAAACCGGACCTGGTGATGAACCTTTTGCCGCCCGCATTCATGGCTACCGTGGCAAGGCAGTGCCTCGAAGCGGGTGTGCATTTGGTCCACCCCGCCTACCTCGATGCGGAAACCGTGGCCATGGACGGCCAGGCCAGGGCTGCCGGGTTGACCTTCCTGGCGGAACTGGGGCTGGATCCCGGGATCGACCACATGTCGGCCGCCCGGACCGTGCGGCATATCCGGCAGCAGGGCGGCAAGGTGGAAAGCTTCAGCTCGGTCTGCGGGGCCCTGCCCTCGGCGGAGGCCAACACCAATCCCTGGGGGTACAAGCTCAGCTGGGCGCCCGCCAGCCTCATCGGGGCCAGCAAGCGTGACGCCCGTGTGATGCTGGACGGAACCATGCACGAGTGGCCCGCGGGCAAGACCTACGAGCACGTGCACCTGGAGGAAACGCCCGGGCTTGGCTGGTTTGAGGTCTACGCCAACGCGGACTCCCTGCCGTACCTCGATTGCTACGGAATCCCCGAAGCCCGCACGATCTACCGGGGAACGATCCGTTACGTGGGCTGGTGCGAGACCATCGTGGCCATGAACGCCCTGCGCCTGGTGGAAACCGAAGAGCAGGACTTCACGGGGATGACGTTCAGGGGATTCATGGCGAGACAGGCCGGCGAGGCCGACCCCGCGAAGGCGGAGGAAGCGGTGTGCAAAAAGCTCGGCATCGGGCGGCACTCTGCGGTATTCGAGCGTTTTGCCTGGCTGGGACTGTTCGAAGACCGACCGCTGCCGTTCACGCACGGCTCGGCGCGGGACGTCATTTCCTCCCTTTTCGGGGAAAAGCTGGTTTATTCCGAGGGAGAGAGGGACCTGGTCATCCTGAAGGACGAGACGGTCGCCTTCTACCCCGAGTCGGGCCGCCGGCTGCGCCACACGTCCACGCTGGTGGATTTCGGGATCAGGTGCGGCGATACCTCCATCGCAAGGACAACCGGCCTGCCCCCGGCAATCGCGGCGCGCTTCATCCTCGAGGGCCGCATCCGGACTACGGGGGTCCTGACCCCGGTCCTGCCGGAAATCTATGACTCGGTCCTTGCCGAACTGGAGAAGGAAGGCATTGTCCTGGAGGAAAAAGAAGAATCACTCGACTGAGGCAAACGAAGAGCGGGGCCCCGGAGAACCGGGAGCCCCGCTCGTATTTTTGTGCCCTATTTTGCGTCTTTCCGGGTGAACCGGCCCAGGACGTCTCCGTCGCCGTCCTGGAAGTCGAAGGCGAAAGCACGCCCGTCAAGTCCCACATCGAAGCGGATCGCTCCCGCATCCTCTTCGTCCAGGCCCGAGGCTTCCATGGTGAAGTTGTCACGGTTCCAGGGCTTCAGAATGAATTCGAACCCTTTGGGTCCCAGCCTCAGGACCAGTTTCCCCTGCCGTTCCATGAGCAAAGCCGTGCCGAAGAGGGGGCTTTCGTAGGTCCCGGAGTAGGCAGCGTTTGGCAGGGGCGGGGTGATTCCCTTTGGCCGTGATGCCTTCCCCGCATCCTCGGCGAGTTTCTTTTTCCAGCCTTCGAGGGCCGTCCCGAGGCGATCCGGAGCGCCCGCTTTACCCGTGTAGAGGTCCATGAACACCAGTCCCAGCGTGTCGGGTGCGGGGGTAACCAGGTTCGAGAGGATGACGATGCCGAGGTCGAGCCTGGGCGCCATCATCACCAGGGTTCCGCTTCCGGTCGTGGCCCCGTTGTGCCAGACCAGGGGGCAGGGATCGTACTCGGATTTCACCCAGCCCAGGCAGTAGGCGTTCTTTCCCCCGGCAATCGGCGTCTGGGGCTCGTGGGTGAAGGCCAGGTTTTCCTTGCCCACGACCGTTTTCCCCTCGAAGGAACCTTCCCCCAGCTGCATGCGGACCCACTTGGCCATGTCGAGGACGTTCGAGTTGATGCCCCCGGCCGGGCCATAGACGTAAGGCCAGTCGAAGAGGGGCCAGTCTCTCGCGATCGGCTTCAACTTTCCCCCGTCGAGCATGTGGAACGTTGCCGCGTTGCCCGACTTGAAAAGGGCTTCCTGGGAAGCGGAAGACTCGGTCATTCCCAGCGGATCGAAAATCCGCTCCTGGAGGTTTTGTTCCCAGCTCTTTCCGGTCTTGGCCTCCACGACTGCCGCCGCGGTCACCCAGAGGTTGTTCACGTACGAAAATTCCGAGCGGAAACTATAAACAGGGGCAATGTGGGCGGTTGAACGGACGATGTCCTCACGCCGATAGCCGATCATGGCGAGGATATCCCCCGCATAGGGTTTCATGCCGCTATGCTGGGCCATCAGGTCGCGCACCTGGAATTCTTTCGTCACCCAGGGGTCCGCCATGGCAAAGTCGGGCAGGTGCGTGACGACCCGGTCCTTCCATCCGAGCTTCCCCTCGTCCACGAGGGAGGCGACCAGGGTCGCCGTGAAAGCCTTGGAGGTGGACCCGACCTGGAAACGGGTGTGGGGATCCACCGGTTCCTGCCTCCCGGTTTCCTTCACCCCGAAGCCTTTCGAGTAAACCACCCGGTCTTCCTGGACCACGGCCACGGCCATGCCGGGGACCTGGAAATCGCGAAGGGCTTTCTCGACCTGCCGTTCAAACTCCCGGAAGACCTTTTCCAGTTCGGGCCCCGACAGGGGCTCGGGATCCCCGGGTGCCATGGCCCGCGAGATTCCGGAAGCGACGGGTGAAAGAAGGATCGCGGCGAGCAGTAGACTCGAAACGAAGAGATGGCTGTATCGCTTTGTCTTCAATGGGAATCACCTCGGTTCATATTTTACCGCTTCAGTTCGTGATTCATATCGTTTACTATCGTGCATGAGAGTAGAAGGAGGGGGTTCAGGTGAAGAAAACTATCTTCGCGCTCCTGTTTTGCCTCGTGCTATCCTGTGGCGGCAGCGAGGCCTGGGCCTCGGGCGCAAAGGCCGTTACGCCGCCTGTCGGCAGCGTCCTGCGGCGTGCGATCCTCGCGCCCCTGAGGGTCTATCTCAGGGAGAACCTGCAGGTGGAGGCGGTCTTCGTCGTCCGTTGGCTCAAGGTCAAGGACGGGTGGGCCTGGATCGAAACCGACCCTCAGTCGAAGGACGGGAAGGCCAGGTACGAACCTTTTCATGCCCTGCTCAAGCGGGAAGACGCGGCCTGGACTATCGCGGAAATCCCCCCGATGGAGGAAGATTCCCCGCCGATTGACGGGGCGTATTTCAGGAAGCTCATGGAAACGAACCCCGGCCTGCCGCCGGAGGTCTTTCACTGGGAGAAATGAAACCGGAAGAGGAGGCACAATCGAGATGATCAACACGCTGAAAAGGAAACTGGACTTCGGGCAGCCGGTGATCGGCCCGTTCCTGACGCTCAACTGCCCGGACCTCGTGGAACTGATGGGGTTGACGGGTTTCGACTTCCTCATCATCGACACCGAGCACGGTCCCATGGAGGCCGAATCGATCCAGAACCTGATCCGTGCCGCTGAACTGAGGGGCATCACCCCCATCGTCCGGGTGTCCGACACCCGCGACATCACGATCCTGAAAACCCTGGACGTCGGTGCCCACGGCATCCAGGTTCCGCAGGTCAACTCCCCTGAAGCCGCACAGGCCGTGGTCCGCGCGGCGAAATACTTCCCCGTCGGGACCCGGGGAGCGGCCATGCCCCGCGCCGCGGATTACGGGCTCCGTCCCTTCGACGAGCACCTGGCCTCGGCGAACGACGAGACATTGGTGATCGTGCATTGCGAGAACAGGGCCGGCCTTTCCTGCATCGAGGAAATCGCCGCCACCCCGGGGGTCGACTTGATCTTCGTCGGGCCGTACGACCTTTCCCAGTCGCTGGGATTCCCGGGCCTGCTGGACAGCCCGCAGGTCGTCATGGCCGTCGAACGGGCGCTCAAGGCCGCCAGGAACGCGGGAAAACCGGCCGGGATCTTCGTGACGAGCGAGGAGGAGGCCTGCATGAGGCTGGACCAGGGGTTCCGCTACATTGCCTACAGCATGGATTCCATCCTCTTCGCGGGGACCTGCAGCCGCGTCGTGAAGACCCTGAAGAAGCACATGGGGTGCAAGACCGAATAGGGGGGATTTCCCATGGGCCGGAAAACCAGGACGATCCTTGCCCTCCTGTTGCTCCTCTGCTTCCCGCTGCTAGCTGCGGCCCAGGAAGTGCACAATTACAAGGGGGAGTTCACCCCCCGCACTCGGGGCGAGGAATTGCTGAAAACCCTGGTGGACTACACGGACCCGGATTCCATCGAGCTGGTCCTGGACGGCGAACCGGACGAAAGCTGGAACGTCCGGAACCTGTTCTTTCACGTCAGGGGCGGGCGTTTCGCAGGAAAAATACGCGTGGAGGAGATCGCCCTTTCTGCCTCCTTCGTCAGCCTCGTCCCGCCCGGCGAAGGGCGGAAACTTGCGGTGAAGCAGGCCATGCGGAGCAACCTGCAAGTGATCCTGCTCGAGTCGGACGTGAACGGGGCCATCAGGATGTTCACATCGGAAAAGGACGGGGACTGGAAGGATGTTTCCGTCAGGTTCATCCCGCCGCGGAACCTTGAAGCCCGGGGCCGATATCACCTGAAAAACCCGGGGCTTGTCATCCTGGCGGAGGTTTCGACGGGCCTGGCCATACGGGAGGGGCGGGAGATCTGGCTGGAGGACACGCGGCTGGAGATCAACAACGCGGAGCAGACCGCCACCGTCAGGGAAGCCATCGAGAAGCTCCAGCCCGTCGTGGACATCCGGAAATTTCCCTTTCCCGTTACCCTGGCGGTGCTGAAAACCGGGAACGGGCGCCTGGAGATCGCGTCGAGGACCCGTCCCTGCCCATTTGACGGGATCTCCTACCGGTACAGCCGCTAAGGCGGAAAGGAGACCTGCAATGTCGACGGAAGCCAAGCCCATAGTGTCAAAAGAGGAAACTTTCGACCGGCTGGAGATTCGCCTGGGGCGGGTCCTGTCAGCTGAAATCGAGCCCTCCTCGCCGAAGAAGGCCTACCGGATGGTGGTGGACTTCGGAAAGTTCGGGAAGAAGACCAGCGTGGGGCGGTTCACGCAGCATGCCCCGGAAGAACTGGTCGGTCATCTCGTCATGGGCGTGCTGAACTTCGAGCCCCGGCAGGTGGGGGACGTCGTCTCGGAAGTGCTTATCCTGGGGGTCCAGTACCCGAAGGCCGAAAGCGGCGAAGCGACCTTCCTGGCACCCGCAGCCGAGGCGAAGATCGGGGGGAAGCTGTTCTAACCCAGGGTCTTGGCCAATAGGGACGTAAAAACGACCATGCAGAGGAGGGCCATGGGGTAGGTTGCCCCGTATCCAGTGCTGCACTCCTCGCCCCCTGTGGCGTCAATTGCCGCACCGAGCCCGGGGGTGCTTGTCATGGCACCGCATATAGCCCCCGCCAGGAGAACCCAGTTGAGTTTCCAGACGAATCGGCCCAGGAAGAACCCGGCCAGTTCCGCAGCAAGGGCGGAAAGGATTGCGATGCCCACCAGGAGAAGCCCGTGCTGCATGAGGGCATCAATGATCTGGGGACCGGCCATCAAGCCGACGACGGCCAGGAAGTAGGCCAGCGAGAGCTCGCGGATGGCCGACAGCGTCTTTTTTTCCATTCGCATGGGAAGGGGACCGATTCTCCCCAGGGCACCGAGCGCGAGGGCTGCGATCAAGCCGCCTCCGGTGCTGCCCAGGGAGACGCGGTTTCCCATGATGGGGACCGTAACGCTGCCCAGAAGGATCCCGAAGATGATGCAAATCACGAAGGACACCAGGGAGAAGGGCACGGACTCGGGAAGGGGCTTCCCCTTCTCTTCGGACCCGCGGAAACCCTTGTAAAGCGAGAGCAATTCCTCCCTTTCCTTTCTCACGTCGATTCGGAAAATCACGGGTGCCAACTGGACGAAAAAGACGACAGCCAACGCCCCGAAGGGGTAGGCGATCGTGTAGCCCACCGTGACCAGGGGGTTTCCTCCCGTGGCCTCCAGGGCTGCCCCAAGGCCGGGTGAACTGGTCAGGGCCCCGGTGTACGTCCCCGCGATGAGGAGCGCATCAACGCCGACGGCCATGCGGGCAACGAGGTAGGTGACGAGCGCTCCCACGGCGGTGACGACCAGGCTCAGGAGGATGAATTTCATCCCGTATTTTTTTACAACCATGACGATGTCCTCCGCGGAAAGCAATCCTACCGCCACGACGAAGAGCATGAGGTTCCAGTTGAACAGCTCAAACGAAACCTTCACGTTCAGCATGCCCAGGGCCAGGCCGGTTACGAGGACCCCAGAGGATCCCAGGCTGACCGACTTGAACCTCACCTGCCCCAGGAGAAGGCCGGAAACGACGGCAAGGCTCAACATGAGAAGCTGGTTTTTCAAAAGGGTGTTCAGGAATTCGCCCATGTGGATCCCCCCGTGTTCTTGATGAACCTGTGCTCCGTGCTTTTCGTCCTTCCGACCGGACACGGTCCCGCCCGATCTTATTCGGAAATGCCCTTTGGAGGCAACCCTCACTTGCATGGCGTTTCATTCAACCGCATCCCATCCCGAATCAGCCGGCGTGGAGAGTATGGGGAAGCACGACCTTACTAAATTTTTTTATATTTACATAATTTACATAAACTTGAATTCGCAACCTTGCGTCTATAAGATGGACCATGGAAAGAGATCCATAAATTATCCAGGTGGTGATGGAGATGAAGGCTTGCCGAGTAGCTTCACGTGTTGTCAGTGTTTTTCTCTTCCTTTCCGTTTTGATGGCGGCGTTTTCGTTCATGCCGCTGGCTGGGGAGGCAGCGACCAAGCTGCGAATGGGCCATGAAATGCCCGAGAACCATCCTTATCATATCGGGTCGGTGAAGTTCGGGGAAATTTTGAAGCAGAAGACCGGCGGCAGGATCGAGGTCGTAGTTTACCCGAGCGGCCAGCTGGGCAACCAGAAGCAGCTGGCGGAAATGGTCGCAGCAGGCCAGCTGGATCTCTGCCTTGTCTGGCAGGGCATCATGGAAAGCTACGACAAGAACACCGGCGTCGTTTCCCTGCCTTTCATCTTCGACAGCTGGAAGCACACCTGGAAGGTCGTCGACGGCCCGGTGGGACAGGAAATTTTCAAGCCCCTTGAAGCCAAGAACATCAAGGTCGTCACGGTTTTCAACAACGGGCTTTACAACGTGGTTTCGCGCGTTCCCGTGAAGAGTCCTGCCGATATGAAGGGCATCAAGCTCCGTGTCCAGCCTTCGGCAGTGTTTGTCGAGACAGGCCAGATGATGGGCGCAGTCGTCACCCCGATGGCGTTCGGTGAAGTCTATTCCGCCCTCCAGCTCGGGGCCATCGACGCCCAGATCCAGGGTCCCATCAACGTCCGGAAGAGCAAGCACTACGAAGTGGCCAAGTACACCTGCCAGAACGAAATCTCCTTCCTCCTGGAACCGATGCTGATGAACGCGAAAGCCTTCTACGCCCTCTCGAAGGAAGACCAGAAGATAGTGCTGGATGCGGCGCATGAAGCGGCCGTGTGGCAGAGGAAGTTTGCGGAAGAAGAGGAAATCAAGGACACGGTTTACCTGAAAGCCAACGGGATGCAGTACTACAAGGCGGACAAGAACCAGTGGCGTGCAGCTACGATGCCCATGTACGACAAGCACCCGGAGTGGAAGGCCACCGTAAAGAAAATCAACGATCTGAAGTAAGGCAAGGAACGTGCCCGGCTGCTGAACTTGGAAGATTGGCCGGGCACGTTTATTTCCGGAGGTGCAGACTATGGCATTGAAAAAAATGGACGCCCTGGTCATAAAAGTTACGGATATCCTGACCATCGTCATGATGTTTTTGTTGGTCTTCATGGTGTCTTTCCAGGTCCTGAACCGGTTTATTCTGCATTGGCCCGCTGCCTGGACCGAGGAGATGGCCCGGTACAACTTCGTCTGGGTGTCCCTCCTGGGGGCGGTCTCCGCTCTCCACTACAGGAGGCAGCTTTCCGTCGACATCCTCACGGAGAGCATAAAGTCCCCCAAACTAAAAAGAATGCTCAGCATCCTGGCCGCTCTTTTTGTTCTCCTCTTCAGTTTTATCCTGACACGGACGGGTTGGCAGTATACAAAGGCCAATTTTAACGTCAATTGCGAATTCGGGGCTTTTCCCCTGGGAATCATCTACGCAATACTCCCGATCACCGGACTGCTGCTTATTTACGTAAGCGTAAGGCAGCTTATTGAAGAATTCAGAAAGGCCCCGAGGTAATCGCCATGGAACTCCTGATTTTCGTTGGATCTTTTTTCTTTCTTTTGTTCATCAACGTCCCGATCGCGGTGTGCATGGCCCTGTCTTCGGTCTTCTATCTTCTTGCGAACGGGGACCTCTTCCTGGTTTCGATCATCGCCCCCCGCTTTTTCGCAGGGATAAACTCCTTCTCCATGCTGGCAATTCCCCTTTTCGTCCTGTCGGGGGATCTCCTTTCTTCAGGGAAAGCTTCCAGGGTCCTGTTGGACGCGGCCAACAGCATGGTGGGGCACTTCAAGGGCGGCTTGTCCACGGTCACAACCCTGGCTTGCATGTTTTTTGGCGCCGTGTCGGGTTCAGGTGCGGCAACGGCTTCCGCTATCGGCTCCGTCGTGGCCCCCGAGACTGAGCGCCTGGGCTATAACAAGGGTTACATCGCGGCGATCATTGCAGCGGCGGGTCCCCTGGGAATACTCATTCCTCCCAGCATTCCCATGGTCGTCTTCGGGGCGGCCACGGATACCTCCATCGGTGCCCTTCTCCTCTCGGGCGTCGGTCCCGGAGTCCTGTTCGGTGCCATCATCATTGCCTACGGCTACTGGATTTCCGCGAAAAGAGGGTACGGCAGCATTTCCAAGTTCAGCTGGCCCAAGGTCGTACGCGCCTCCAGGGATGCCGGTTGGGCCTTTTTAACGCCGGTCATCATCGTCGGGGGAATTTACTCGGGTCTTTTCACCCCGACGGAGGCGGCGGCCGTGGCAGTCCTTTACAGCCTGTTCGTGGGCATGTTCATTTACAAGGGTTTCGGGCTCAAGGAACTGCCGGGCATTTTCCTCAAGAGCGCCATCGCCTCGGCGGCGATCATGTTTGTCGTAGGCGGCGTCGTGATTTTCGGGTGGGTTCTAACCCGGGAGCAAATCCCGCAGACGATCACGAAGGCGATCCTGGCCAACATTACCAGCCCGGTCGTTTTTCTTATCGTCATGAACGCAATCATGCTGGTGGCGGGGATGCTCATGGACCCCTCCCCGGCGATCATCCTTTTTGCGCCTCTCCTGCTGCCCGCAGCGCTGGCTTTCAACATCAACCTTGTCTACTTCGGGGCCTTGATGGTTTCGAACCTGGCCATCGGGCTCATCACTCCACCTGTGGCGCTGACACTCTATGTCTCGTCCCAGATATGCGAAGTCAGTATGGCCAGGATCATAAAAGAGGTCCTGCCCATAGTCGGCTTGCTCGTTGTCGGGCTCGTGCTCCTTATTGTTTTCCCGGACATCGTCATGTTCCTTCCGAACCTCTTCTTCAAGTGAGGACCGGTTGCGATCTGTATCTCAAACGGGTGAGATGAATGTCCCTGTTCGTAAAAGCGGAAGGGAAAAAGCTTTACGAAGTGGTGATGGCCCAGATTAGGGAAGTCATCATCAACGGGCAGCTGGCCGCAGGCGACCTGTTGCCCCCGGAAGGGGAACTCGCGAGCAGCCTGGGGGTAAGCCGGACCACCATACGCGAAGCCCTGCGTGCCCTGGAGATCCTGGGGATAATCGAGACCAGGAGGGGAGTCGGGACCGTCGTAAGATCCATCACGGCCAAGGAAGTCATGGAAAAGATCGGGATAGTCCTGGCGGATATCAACGACGTTTTGTTGAAGCTTACGGAGGTTCGGGCCATCATCGAACCCGAGGTCGCCAGGCTCGCGGCCCGGCGCTGCGACCGGAAATGCGCGGAAGAGATGCAAAAGGCGCTGGCAATGATCGAAAAGGACATCAACAGCGGCGGGACCGGGAACGAGGGCGCAGTGATTTTCCACAAGGTGATCTGCGATTCCATCGACAACGAGATATTGAGCCACTTTGTCTCGGAAATCCTGGAGATCGAAAAGAAGAGCCGGGAGGTCACCTTGCAGGTGCCGGGCAGAAGGCACAAGTCCCTGAAGGAGCACGAGGATATCTGCGAGGCGATCATCGCGAAGGATGCAGGGAAGGCCGCGGACTTGATGAAGAGGCATATCGACAACGTGCACCTGGTGCTGAAGAGTATCCGGAAGGACAAGGCTTCGTGAGAGGGGGCGTTTTTCCCCTTGCGTGAACTTGTCTGACAAGTAGACATCAAGACGAGCGGGTAAATGCCGGTAGGAAAATTTCCATGGAAGGAGAGGGTGTTCGTGGTTTGTGAGGACAAGATGAGAGGGGTAGTCTATGCCCTGATCGAAAGATCGACGAAGGGCATCTCGCCGGATGTGCGGGCGTTGCTGGAGAAGGCCCTGGAACGGGAGAGCGATGAAACCCCGAAGAGCATGCTGCGGGCGATGCTGGAAAACGAGAAGAAGGCAGGGGAACAGGGGAAGCCCGTGTGCCAGTCCCCCGGTTTCCCGACGGTGTACGTCAGTTTTGGGGACAACTCCCTGCCGGGGCAGGACCTGAAGAAGATCTGGGCGGAGGAATTGATCAGGGGGACTAAAAACCAGCTGCTCCGGCCGAGCATGGTCCACCCGCTCACGCGAGTGAACCCGGGCGACAACTCGGGAACGGGCGTGCCGAACTTCGAGTTCGACTATAACCCGGGACAGGAATACCTGGAGATGATCGTGAGCTTCAAGGGATGCGGGGCGGAACTGGCGAACGCCATGCAGATCTTCACGGTGGCGAAGCTGGAGAAGGACAAGAACTACGCGGGACTGAAGCGCTGGGTGCTGGACACCGTGATCAAGGGAGGCGGAAAGCCGTGTCCCCCGGCGGCCATCGGCATCGGCCTGGGCGGGCAGATGGACGTGGCCTGCAAGCTGGCCCGGAAGGCGGTCAGCGTCAGGCGTTGGGATGACGTGAACCCGGATCCCATGTACGCGGACCTCGAGAGAGAGCTGCTGGAAAACGTCAACAGCCTGGGCATCGGCCCCGCGGGAACGGGTGGCAAGACCACGCTCCTGGCGGTGAAAGTGGAGGGTGTTTCGACCCACACCGCCATCGCCCCCGCGGCCATCACGTTCCATTGCTGGACCGCCCGCAGGGCCGGGATACGGCTCTACGCGGACGGCCGCGAGGAAAGGTTATTCTAGGAGGAGAAGACCATGGCTGAAAAAATCCTGAACATCCCCTTGAGCGAACAGGACATGCGGGAACTTAGGGTTGGGGACGTGGTGTACCTCAAGGGCCGCATCTTCACCTCCCGGGACATGGGACATTTCACGGTGAAGCAGCTCCTTGAGGAAGGGAAGCCTCTTCCGGTTGATTTCGAAGGAGCGGCGGTTTTCCACGCAGGCCCCGTGGTGCGCAAACGCGAGGACGGCGGGTACGACCTGGTGGTGATCGGCCCGACGACGAGCATCCGGATGGAGCCTTATCATAAGATGGTGGCGGACCTGAAGATTCGTGCCATCATCGGCAAGGGAGGCCTGGCGGAAGGCAGCCTGAAGCAGTTCGAAGAGACCGGGCAAGTCTACCTGCAGGCGGCTCCCGGCTGCGCGGTCGTTCTTGCGGAGGGCGTCAAGAGGATCGAGAACGTTTTCTTCCTCGAGCTGGGTGTGCCGGAGGCCCTCTGGGTCCTGGATGCCGAGAAGTTCGGTCCCCTCGTCGTGGGGATGGATGCCCACGGAAAGAGCGTCTACGCCGAGATCCGCAAGGAAGCGGACCAGCGCAACGCCGCACTTTACGGCTAAATCATCCGACCAAGGAGGAACGGAAAAATGGAATATCGCATCGAGAAGGATTCCATGGGGGAAGTGAAGGTTCCGGCGGACAAGCTTTACGGGGCCCAGTCCCAGAGAAGCATCGACAACTTCCGGATCGGCTGGGAAAAGATGCCGGACGAGGTCATCAGCGCGTTCGCGATCCTCAAAAAAGCCTCTGCCCTGGCCAACCTGAAGCTCGGGGTCCTTGACGAGTCCCGGGCGATGGCCATCGCGAAGGCGGCGGACGAGGCCCTGGAAGGCAAGCTGGCCGGCAATTTCGGCCTGGCGGTCTGGCAGACGGGAAGCGGGACGCAGTCGAACATGAACGTGAACGAGGTTCTTGCGAACCGTGCGAACCAGATTCTGAACGACCCGGAAAAGAAGGTTCACCCGAACAACCACGTGAACAAGTGCCAGAGTTCGAACGACACCTTCCCGACAGCCATGCACATCACGGGTGTCGTCGAGCTGGAGGACCGACTCCTGCCCGCCCTGGCGAAACTGAAGGCAACCCTGGCCGAGAAGTCCGCGCGATACATGGACCTGGTGAAGACCGGCCGGACGCATCTCCAGGATGCGACACCCCTGACCCTGGGCCAGGAAATCAGCGGCTGGGTGCGGATGCTGGAGCGGGACGAGGAGATGATCCGTTCGAGCCTCGAATTCCTGCGGGAGCTGGGGCTGGGCGGAACGGCCGTGGGGACGGGCCTTAACGCCGCGGTAGGCTACGACGTCGAAGTGGCTGCGCAAATCGCAAGCCTGACCGGCAAGGCCTTCCGGACGGCGCCGAACAAGTTCCATTCCCTGACGAGCAAGGACGAACTGGTGTTCGCCCACGGGGCCCTGAAGGCCCTGGCGGCGGACCTCTTGAAGATCGTCAACGACGTTCGGTGGCTGGCGGCGGGACCGCGCTGCAGCATCGGCGAGATCCGGATTCCCGAGAACGAGCCGGGCAGCTCAATCATGCCGGGGAAGGTCAACCCGACCCAGTGCGAGGCGGTTTCCATGGTCGTGGCCCAGGTCATGGGCAACGACGTGACGGTGGGTTTTGCGGCGAGCCAGGGGAACTTCCAGCTCAACGTCTACATGCCGGTGCTCATCTTCAATTTCCTGCAGTCGGTTCGCCTGCTTTCGGACGCCATGGTCTCCTTCAACGACAACTGCGCCGCGGGGCTGGAAGCCGACGAGGAGAAGATCACCCATTTCGTCACGAACTCCCTGATGAACGTGACGGCGCTGAACCCGATCATCGGCTACGACAAGTCGGCCGAGATCGCGAAGAAGGCGCACAAGGAGGGAACCAACCTGAAAGCGGCCGCCATGGCGCTGGGTTACCTCACGGAGGCGGAGTTCGACAAGGCGATGGACCTGAAGGCCATGTGCCGCCCGAAGAAAGCTTAAGGAGGAAAGAAAAATGCTGACGAAGGAAGAACTGATCGCGAAAGCTGCGAAGCCTGCCCAGGACGCCATGGAGCTCCATCCTTTCTACAAGGGTAAGATGCAGACCGCACCGAAGTGCTGCATCCGGGACCTGGCCGACTTCGCCATCTGGTACACCCCCGGCGTGGCGGCTCCCTGCAAGGCCATCCAGAAGGACGTTTCCCTGTCCTACGAGTACACGAACCGGGCGAACCTGGTGGCGGTGGTGAGCGACGGCACGAGGGTGCTGGGACTGGGCGACATCGGCCCCGAGGCGGGCATGCCGGTCATGGAGGGGAAGGCCCTTATCTTCAAGTACCTGGGCGGGGTGGACGCGGTGGCGATCTGCCTGGACACGAAGGACCCCGACAAGATCATCGAAACGGTGCGGCTTTTGGCCCCGAGCTTCGGGGGCATCAACCTGGAGGACATTTCCCAGCCGAAGTGCTTCTACATCCTGGACGAACTTCGCAAGGACTGCAAGATCCCGGTCTGGCACGACGACCAGCAGGGAACCGCCGCGGTGAACCTGGCGGGACTTTACAGCGGCCTGAAGATCGTCGGTAAGAAAATCGATGAGGTGAAGGTGCGTTTCTTCGGGGCCGGCGCGGCCAGCATCGCCACGGCGCGGATTCTCATCAGCGCGGGCGTGAAACCCGAAAATGTCATCATGGCCGACAGCAAGGGCACGCTCCACAAGGGCAGGACGGACCTGGACGGCCAGTACGACGTGAAGAAGCACTTCGCAGAGATCACGAACCCCGAGGGGATCACGGGAGGGCCGGAAGTGCTCTTCAAGGGCGCGGACGTCGTCTACTGCTACACCAAGCCGGGCCCGGACGTGGTGAAGCCCGAGTGGGTCAGCACCATGGCGAAGGACGGGATCCTGTTCGCCTGTGCGAACCCCATTCCAGAAATTTGGCCGTGGGAGGCAAAGGAAGCCGGCGCCCGCATCGTGGCAACGGGGCGCTCGGATTTCCCGAACCAGATCAACAATTCCCTGGGATTCCCCGGGATCTTCCGCGGGACGCTCGACGTGCAGGCTTCGACGATCACGGACGAGATGTGCATCGCCGCGGCCCAGACCCTTTCCGCCTGTGCGGAGAAGGTCGGTCTCCGGGAGGATTACCTGATCCCGACGATGGACCAGGCCTGGGTTTACCCCGAAGTGGCCGTTGCCGTCGGCATGAAGGCCATCGAGCAGGGGATCGCCCGGAAGACCTTCACCCGGGAGGAACTGCTGAAGATCGCAACGGACCAGATCCAGTACGCCCAGAACATGACGGCGTGCCTCACTAAAAACGAGTTCATCAAGCTTCCCTAAGCTTCCCTGGTGCGGCAGGGGGGCCCGTCCCTTGAAGGGGCAGGGCCCCCTCGTTTTAGTGAAATATGGTGGACTTCTCCCTGGAGGGATGGCGGATGGCGGAAAACGGGAAAGGCATCTCACGGCAATGTGCCGATTTCATCGCGCGCCTTAAGTACGAGAACCTGGACGAGAGGACGGTCCAATCGGCCAGGAGATACCTGCTGGACTGGCTTGGATGCGTTCTCGCAGGATCGACGACTCCTGCTGCGTCCATGATTGGCGGCCTGGTGGAGGAAATGGGAGGGAATCCCCACTCCACATTGATCGGAAGTTTCCGGAAAAGCTCCGTTCTCCAGGCGGCCATGGTGAACGGGTATAACTGCCACATTCTCGAGATGGACGATGTCCATAAGGAATCCATAACCCATCCCGCGGCTCCCGTGATCTCGGCAGCCTTCAGCCTGGCCGAGAAGCTGGGATCTTCCGGTCGGGACCTGCTGACGGCCATCGTAGCGGGTTACGATGTCATGATCCGCATCGGGGAGGCGGTCACGCCGTCCCACTACCGGATCTGGCATACAACGGCGACCTGCGGGGCATTCGGGTCGGCGGCGGCCGCTTCCAGCCTCCTGGGGCTTGGCGAAGCGCAGGCGCTGGATGCTCTCGGCAATGCAGGATCCCAGGCGGCCGGCCTTTGGGAGTTTGCCACGGACAAGGCAATGACAAAGTTCATGCATTGCGGAAACGGGGCGAGAAACGGCCTTTTTGCCGCCCTGATGGCGAGCCGCGGGTTTACCGGTGCCCAAAGGATCCTCGAGGGAGACAGGGGGTTCTTCCGTGCCACCTCGAAAGAAAAGGACGAGTGGGAGCACTTCAAAGACCTGTTCGGGACGTTCCGGATCAACGATGTGAGCATAAAGCCCTACGCTGCCTGCCGCCACGCGCACGGAGCCATAAACGGCGTGCTGGAACTCAGGGCACGTCACGGGCTTGCGCCGGAGGAAGTGGATTCGATCGTCGTGGAAACGTATTCCAACGCAACTCGCATGGCGGGCAATACCGGTTACGGGAGCGAACAGGAGGCGAAATTCAGTACCGCCTACTGTGTCGCGTGTGCCGTGGTTCGAGGAAAGGTCGGTCCGGCGGAATTCTCAGAAGAAGCCAGGCAGGACCCGGTTGCCAGGGAACTGGCGGCAAGGGTGAAACTGGTGGTGGCGGACGACCTGGACGCGCTCCATCCCCAAAAATGGCCATCCCGTATCTGCGTTAAGACGAAGGCGGGGCAGGAATACAGGAATTTTGTCGAATACCCGAAGGGAGACCCGGAGAACCCGGTGTCAACCCCGGAACTGGAAGAAAAGTTCTTTGACCTGGCCGGGCTGGCACTGACGAGAGAGCAGTCTTCGATCCTTTGCGAGCGATGCCGGGATATCGAATCGCTCCGGGACGTGAGGGAGTTCTTCTCCGGGTTCGGGGAAGTTCCGCAGGCTTGAAGCCAAAGACGGTAGGGGGGCGTGCAAGCACGCCCCCCTACCGTCTTTGGCTTATGGATTCACGAAAACAGCGCAAGGATGATCGTCTCGATCTCGGGCCGGAAAGTGTAATCCCCTTCCTTCCAGGCATACTTGACCCGCCTGTCCTTCCCGACTGCAAACGCGGCCGTAAAGGGCAGTTCCCACGAGGCAACCCCGTTGAACTCCCCGGCAGTCCTCCCTATCCGTCCGTAGGCGGCAACAATTGGCTCCGGGAGGCGAAAGGCAAGCCCGAGCTTTTTAGCATAGGAATTGCCCATATCGGACAATAACTCAAACTCGAGGTTCAAGAGGCCCTTGAGTTCACGGTTTTTTGAAGGGAGCATGGGGGAAATGCCGACCAGGGACCCTCCCCGCTCCTGTATTTGGGAGATCTTTTCGTTGTATGCCTGCAACTGCAAGCGGCAAAAAGGTCACCAACTCCCACGGAAAAAGAAAAAGGCCAGGGGGCCGGTTTCCAGCAGGTCAGCGGACGAAACGTTGACTTCCGCCTGGTTCGGCAGGTTGAAAGCGGGCAGCGTGTCCCCGACTTTCGGGGTCTTGCGTTTCATGATTTCTGCCGATAGGGACTCCCGAAAGAGGCGAACCTGGTTTTGCTCCGCCTGCGACGGGAAAGTGGGTGAAGGTGTCCTGCGAAGGATTTCGAGATTTTTTCCCAAGTCCATGTCGTTTCCTCCGGGTGGGCGGGGATTTTGTTTTAGTTTAATCAACGCTGTGTTACTGTATATTTCTTCTAGTCGCCAGGGTTGGCATGAGTCTTGAAGCCTGCGGAAACAATGCAATTATACCGTTATTTAAAAATTCGGAGATTTTTTAGAGGGCGAGAGGCGCTTTATGCGAAAAAGACATTTCCCGATCCAGTATAAAATCATGCTCCTCATCGTGACCATCATCGGCTTGTCCCTGGTGGTCACGGGGCTGATTGTCGAAAGGGCGGTCGTGCCCCGCTTCGAGAAGCAGATCGCCCTTCACGCGAGGGACCTGGCCTTCACTGTCGCCGAAATACCGGAAGTCAAGAAGTACGTTGACTGGCCGCAGGCGGAGCATCTCCTGGAAACCCTTCTCGAGGAGAGCGCCATGAATTCCAGCGCGAAATTCATCCTTGCGATCGGGGGAGAAAATGCGGAACCGGTCCTTGCCGGGGATCCCTACTCCAACTTGCCCGAGGTGACGACCCTGGGCCCGACGGTGCGGGCTTACGTTCCAGTCAGCCGGGAGGGGAAAAAAGTCGGCGCCCTGGCCGTCTATTTTTGGACGAACGATATCAATTTGCTGATCTGGAACCTGCGGGAAAAAATCATCATGGCGATTATCTTTGCCATGGTGCTTGGCATCTTCTTTGCGCATTTGCTTTCGAAAAACATAAAAAGAACGATGCTCGGGATGGAGCCTCATGAACTGGCCGCCCTCCTCACCGAACGAGAAATACTGCTCGAATCCGTGAAAGAGGGAATCATTGCCGTCGATAAAAATGGCTTGATCCTGTTTGTCAACACAAACGCCAGGTCGATGATGAACCTGCCTCCCAACGAGTCCCTGATTGGGGAACCTCATGAAAGCTACATCCCCAATTCCAGGCTGAAAGAAGTCATCCAGTCCGGGGAAGCCGAGACGGACCAGGAGCAGGATCTGGGGAAAGGACGAATCATTACGAACCGCATCCCCCTGAAAGTTCACGGGAAAATCTACGGGGCGATTGCCAGTTTCAGGAATATCGACGAGATGCAGGTCCTGGCTGAGGAACTGACCGGGGCCCAGAAACTGGCGGAACTCCTGAGGGTCCAGAACGAGATCCTGCGTGTCCAGAAACATGAATTCCTGAACAAGATCCATGCCATTTCCGGTCTTTTGCAGCTGGGAGAAAGCCAGTCGGCCCTGAGCCTGATCAGGAACGAATCGATCATTCAGCAGGAAACGATCGAATACATCACGACCCGGGTCAGGCAGCCTGCTGTTGCAGGCCTAATCCTGGGCAAAATCGGCAGGTGCCGGGAGCTGGAAATCGATTTCGTGTTTGACGGAAAGAGCCATCTTGGCCCGGATGCAGCAACGGACCCGGAATCCATGATCATTTGTATCGGGAACCTGATCGAGAACTCGATCGACGCGGTGCTTTCCCCCAAGGCAAAGAAAAAAGTCATCACACTCTACGTCACCGACCTCGCCGGGGTATTGGAAATCCGGGTCAGGGACACAGGAATGGGCATTGAGAAAACAAACCAGCAGAAGATCTTTGAGAAGGGGTTCAGTTCCAAAAAGGGAGGAAAGCGCGGATATGGCCTTTTCCTTGTAAAGTCGATTGTCGAATCTTTCGGCGGCACGATTCATATCCTTTCGAGATATGGCAATGGGACATGCGTTACGATAAAGATACCCGGAGGTATAGAACATAATGAGCCAACCGATTAAAACCCTGATCATGGAAGATGATCCAACGGTTGCGGAGCTTCACAGGCGTTTCCTCCTCGCAATCGAGGGATTCTCCCTTGTCGGGAAGGCTAAAAATGGCAAAGAAGCCCTTTCATACCTTGACTGTTGCGAGGTCGACCTGATCCTGGCCGATATTTACATGCCGGATTGTGACGGGATGGAATTCCTTCACTTGTTGAGGGAAAGAAGAGAAAAGGTCGACGTGATCATGCTGACGGCCGCACAGGAAGGGGAAAAAATCGAGGAAGCCATGAGGCTCGGTGTTTTCGATTACATCTTGAAGCCGTTCGACTTTTCGAGATTTAAAACCACGCTGCTTTCCTTCCAGCGGCACCTTGAAGAAATAGAGAAGAAGCAAAATATGCGAAGCCAGGAAGACATCGACCGGGTCTTCTCAAGCAGGGCAATAGCTGAGCAGAGCAACCCCAACAGCCTGCCCAAGGGCATCCAGAAGGACACCGTCGAAAAGATTCTCTCGGTCTTCAAAGAGGACAACCGGAGATATTCATCCGCCGACCTCGCGGAAAAGTGCGGGTTATCGAGGGTTACCGTCCAGCTTTATTGCAAGTATCTTGTCCGAAGCGCCTTCCTCGTGGAGGAAACATGCTACCAGCAGGCGGGCAGGCCAGTAAAGAAGTATTTCAGGATTTTTTAGGCAACGGGAAGGGAAGGAACCATGGCAAAAAGAATCGTCGTCATCGGAACCGGAGGTGCCGGCCTCGTGGCTGCAATAGCAGCCAGGCAGGCGGGGGCCGAGGTTGTTCTCCTTTCGAAAACAAGACGCGGGCTGGGAACCTGCACGGCTTATGCCGCCGGCAAGTTCACCCTTGCATGCGGCGGGCTCTCTCCCGAAGAGCATTACGAGAAAACCCTGGAAATAGGGCACGGGATAAACGACCCGCTGCTTTTGAAAGTTTTGACCGAAGAGGCGGAACGGGCCATGCTGACAATCGCCGGGTGGGGTGTCCAGGTGAAGCTGGGCAGGGGGACCGCCACGGTTCGATCGACAGCCCCAAATGAACTCATGGGCGGTGCCGGCTTTATTGAAGAACTCGTCTCGATCGCGGAAAAGTCCGGGGTTGAATTCGTGGACTGGACCGTTGCAACAAGATTGCTTGTCCAGGGAAATCGAGTGTTTGGTGTCGATTTCCAGGATTGGCGTACGGGAAAAACTTTCCGCATGGGTGCCGGTTCAGTCATCCTCGCCACGGGCGGCGGCGGGCAGATTTACAGCCAAACGGACAACCCGGCCAGGATAACGGGCGACGGCTATGCGCTGGCTTTGAACGCAGGAGCGAGCTTGCGGGATATGGAGTTCGTGCAGTTTTACCCTATCGGTTGGGCCGAGCCCGGTTTCCCGAGATGGATGGCGGACGTTGCCCTGGTCGACTACCTCAGGATAACGGATTCGGACGGCAACGAGTTCCTGAAAAAGGCCCTGAAGGAATGGGGATTCAGGAACGGGCGCGAAGGCAACCTCTACGCCCGTGACCGATGCGCGCAGATCGTGGCGGAAAAAGACAGGACCGGCGGGGCATACGCCCACCTTGAGGATTTGACCGAAGACCAGTGGAAAGACCCCGGCCTGCAGTACTGCCTGACCCTGGATCCGGGCTTCTTCAGGGGTTACAGGCGCCCGATGCGCATCTCCCCCCTGGAGCATTATTTTTGCGGCGGTGTCGTCATCGATAGCTTCGGGCGGACCTCCGTTGACGGGCTTTACGCGTGTGGAGAAGTCACAGGTGGCGTTGACGGCGCAAACCGGGTCGGCGGCAATGCGCTCACCAACATCGTCACTTTCGGGCTGAGGGCGGGAATGGCTGCCGGTGAAGAGAGCGAGAATGCCTGCTGCCAGGATGAGGGCGGAGCATTCGACGGGCTGCTTGGCCTCTCTGCCTGTGCCGAAAAACCCGGTTATCTCAGGCGCGAGCTTCAGGAAAAAGCCTGGGCCGCGTTGGGCCCGATTCGGCAAAAAAACGAAATGGAAGGGTTCCTCGGGTACCTGTCGGATTTCGAGAGCAGGAAAACCAGGATAGAGTCTCCCACGGATCGTTTGCACGCGCTCGAGATGGAAGGGCTTTTCACGACGGCAAAAGCAGTTGCCGAGGCCGCCTTGAAGAGAGAGAAAAGTCTCGGGACTCATTTCCGTATCTAGCCAAAACCAACGGGATCTTTTGCATCCAGGAAAGCTTGGGCGCCACCCGGGCTCATTTGCGTCGCGGGCGGACGCTTCTGTTCAGGCGCGAAGCCGCCGGGATGCTTCGATGTTTCCGTTTTTAGACTATTTGGAGCAGGGGCTGTCGCCCTGAGGGATTGCTTTTTTCGGATTAGTGGTATATTCCTTACCGTTGGCGGATGGAGACAATAAATCTTCAGGAATGGAAGAGAGGAAACTTTTAATGTTCGTTAAGACCAAGAAGACAAGATTGTTTGAAGATATCGTCAATCAAATTAAATCCCTTATCCTGGATAACACCCTGGCCCCGGGGGACCAGCTTCCTTCGGAAACCGAACTTGCGGCTCAGTTCGGGGTTAGCCGCGTGACGATAAGAGAGGCTATACGGATTCTTGAGATATCGGGAATGCTGGAGACATATCGCGGGAAAGGAACGATTGTCACTGCAGTAACGTCGAAGGCCGCGAAAAAGCGCTTTTCCCTTTTTTCGCTTTGCCTGACAAAAGATCTTTCGAATTTGCTGGAAGTCCGTGAAATTATTGAACCTGAAGTTGCGGCGCATGCCGCTAAGGATGCGACCGAACCACAAATCAACCGCATGGAAGCGGCACTTGCAAAAATGATTCGCGATATCGACCAGGGAGGGCCGGGTGTGGAGGGGGCCTTGAAATTTCACCATGAAATTATTAAATCCATAAAAAACGACATACTTTCGAACCTTATGGATTCAATCATGACGATGATTGAACGAAGCACTCATATTACGCTGAACCTCCCAGATCGCCCGAGGATATCCTACCAGGAGCATCTGGAAATTTTGGGTGCCATCCGGGAACATGATGAAGAAAGGGCTAGAGGTGCAATGCAGGCGCACCTGCGCGAAGTAAGGGATAGGCTTGAAAGTCCTGAAGCTTGAGGGATGAGGGCGATTTTTTTTGGCCCTACTTGTATGACAAGCAGTCAAGTTGTGTTAGAATATTTTTGTTTCATATCGTAGGCTGAAATAAATAACAGAGTATTCTAAAGAAGGAAGGGTGAGACGATGGGATCCCATGTGATCGACAGTCTTCTTTTTCAGGATCAGTTCAGCACGAAGCGCATGAGAGAAATTTTTAGCGATGAAAACATGGTCCAGAAATGGCTCGACGTGGAGGCAGCCCTTGCGGAAGTGCAGGCTGACATGGGGATTATCCCGGAGAAAGCAGCCAGAGAGATTTCAAGAAAAGCAAGAACGGATCTGATGGATTTTGTAGAGATGAAAAGACAGGTCGACATCACCGGGCACCCCATCGTCCCATTGCTGAGATGCCTTAAGAACGTCTGTGACGACAATGCTGCCGAATACTCCCATTGGGGGGCTACGACTCAGGACATAATGGATACGGGCATGATCCTGCAGGTGCGTGAAGCATACGGGGAGATCCTCCAGAAATCAAAAGCTTTGTACGCCAAGCTCTGTGATATGGCAAAAAAACACAGGGATTTGGTGATGGCAGGGAGGACTCACGGGCAACACGCTTTGCCGATTACTCTGGGATACAAGATTGCCGTCTGGGCGGCGGAACTGCTGCGCGATATCGAACGCCTGGAACAGTGCAGCCAGCGCCTGTTCATGGGGCAGTTCTCCGGTGCCGTCGGCACGATAGCTTCTCTTGGATCCGAAGGTCTTGAAGTGCAGAGGCGCCTTATGGATCGGCTGAAGCTTGCAATGCCGCCAATTTCGTGGCACTCGTCACGCGACACGATTGCCGAGTTCATTTGCGTGCTTGGAATATTGACGTCCACCCTGGGAAAAATGGCAAACGAAGTGGCCACTCTCCAGAAAACGGAATGCGGCGAGCTTGAAGAACCCTTTGCAATGGGCAAGGTCGGCAGCAGCACGATGCCTCATAAGAGAAACCCCATGTACTCCGAAGGCGTGGTAAGCCTCTCCAAGAATATCCGATCAACAGTTCCGCTTGCTATCGAATGCATGGTTGGGGAGCACGAAAGGGATATGCGTCCGTGGCAGGCCGAGTGGGAGTTCATCGGACGGGTTTGCTGCATGACGGATGCAGCGCTGAAAGAATCGCTGCATATTTTCACCGATCTTATCGTCCGCCCAGAGCACATTGAGGAAAACCTCTATAAACTCCACGGGCTTATGTTGTCAGAGGCGATCATGATGGACATGGGCAAGCGCATCGGACGCCAGGAAGCGCACGAGATCGTCTACGAAGCTGCGATGGAAGCCTTCGAGAAAAACCTTCCCTTCAAGGACGTTCTTCTTAAGGACGAGAGAGTTCTTCGAAATTTCGAGGTAGCGGAGATCGATTCGATTCTCGATCCGCATAAGTACACCGGTCTTGCCGGGGAGTTTGTCGACCGAGTGATCGGGGCGAAAGCCAGTTCCTGAGCGTTTGTGTTGCATAGACCACATACACAAGGAGGGGAACGGAATGCAGAGGAAGAGTATTGTGATGCTTGTCCTTGCGGTGTTCGTTGTGTTGTCCGGGGTCATCCCAAGTTGGGGGGCCGATACGCAAACGTTCAAGCTGGCGCTCGAAATGTCTGTAGGACACCCGTACTATCTCGGTGCGGCCAAGTTCGATGAAATCCTGCAAAAGAAGACCGGGGGAAAGGCAAAAGTCGAAATCTTTCCCAATGGACAGCTGGGGACCCAGAAGGACACTGCGGAGGCCTGTGCGATGGGCGGGCTCGATTTTGCCATGACGATGACGTCCATTCTGGAAAAATACGATCCCAGGTTTGAGGCAATTTCTCTTCCGTTTATCTTCAGGGACTGGAACCACGTATTCAAGACGGTGGACGGGGAGATCGGGAAGAAGCTGAATTCCTACATCGAACCGAAGGGTATCGTCATCGTCGCCTATTTCTTGAACGGCGATCTTCATGTGACATCCCGAATTCCAATCAAGGGACCCGAGGATATGAAGGGGATTAAGCTAAGGGTGCAGCAGGCCAAATCGATGATTGAATTCGGCAACGCCCTCAAGGTCGTCGGGACTCCCATGCCTTATGGAGAGGTTTTCTCCGCATTGCAAATGGGGACCATCGACGCCGAAGTCCAGAATTTGAGCAACGTTCTCTTTGATAAGCACTACGAGGTGGCAAAGTTCATCAACGAGTCGACGCCGTTCTTCTACCTCGAGCCGCTTCTGATGAGCAAGGAAGTGCTGGACAAACTTACTCCTGACATGAAGAAAGCGGTTTTCGAAGCCGCCAATGAAGCTGCCGCATGGCAACGCAAGCTCTATATGGATAATCGCGACAAGGAGTTCATCCCCAAGCTCAAGAAACTCGGTGTCAAATTTACACCATCTCCGCAGGAGCCTTGGAAAAAAGCACTCGAGGATGCCGGATACTATAAGATCTTTGCAAAGCACCAGGAGACGATCGACGCAATCGTTGCAGTTAAATAGGGGTACCTATTACGGGGTGGAAAGGGGTGCGCTCTCTCCACCCCGTGCTTTTTGCCACGGGGGGTGTGCATGTTGATCCATAGGCTTGCTGAAGCTGTTGGGGCTGTGTTGGAAAAGGTGGCGGTCCCTGTTCTCATGGCGACGCTTTCAGTCCTTGTGTTCTTTCAGGTGCTGAACCGCTTCATCTTGCACATTCCAGCTGCCTGGACCGAAGAGTTTAGTCGTTATGCATTCGTGTGGCTGTCTTTACTGGGTGCTGCCGAAGCGACACGGACCGGGGCGAACCTGAACGTCGAATTCCTCCAGGATAGGCTGGGAGGAACGGCGAAGCGAGTTATGGTTTTTGTAAGCGACCTTTTGTCGATTGCATTTTTTGGGTTCATTGCCTACCAGGGATTTTCGTGGACGTTCAAAAACGGTTTCAAAGTCGTAGCAGACACCGTTCCTTTGCCGATGTTTTATATCCAGGTCATTCTGCCCGTAGCTGCGACGATAATCGTTTTCTTCATTGTGGATCATCTGGTCATCACCCTGAGAAAGAACGAAGGCGGTGGAAAAGCATGATTTTGCTGATGCTCCTCGTTCTCTTCGCGGGCCTGGCAGTAGGTGCCTCCATAGCGACATGCCTCGGGCTGACCGCTATAACCTACTTCGTTGCAAGCGGGGGGATAAACCTGCTCTTCCTGATCCCGCAGCGCTTTTTCGCGGGATGCAACTCCTTTGAACTGATCGCCATCCCGCTTTTTATTCTCTCTGGAGATCTAATGCTTGAAGGGGAGATCTCAAAGGCTCTCGTAAATCTTGCAAAGAGCCTGGTCGGGTGGATGCGCGGAAGTCTCGCGCTCGTCACGACGCTAGGGTGCATGTTCTTTGGTGCAGTATCCGGTTCGGGTCCGGCAACGACCTCGGCTATCGGTTCGATTGTTGTAAAGTCGATGGAAGAGGAATCCTATCCCAAGGCGTACACGTCCGCAGTGCTTTCCTGTTCCGGACCGCTCGGGACCCTGATTCCGCCCAGTATCCTGATGGTTGTTTACGGTGCCTCGACAAACACATCCATTTCAAAAATGCTATTGGCCGGCATCGGCCCTGGAATCCTCTTCGGTGTGGTCTTCATGGCCTATGAGGCATACATTGGGAAGAAGCGGGGCTATGGAAAAGTCTCTCCCTTTTCCGGACGCCGCCTGTTGGTGGCTCTTCGCGAGAGTGCATGGGCACTCCTGGCGCCGATTATCATTTTGGGCGGAATTTACGGAGGGCTTTTCACACCGACGGAAGCGGCGTCGGTGGCTGTCTTCTACAGCCTGTTTGTAGGGATGTGCATCTCGAAAACGATTTCATGGCGAAGCTTGCCGGAGATCTTGTATCGAAGCGGCGTCACGACCGGAGTCATCATGGTGGTTGTCGGGGCCGTGGCAGCATTTGGTTACTCGATAACCCGTGCCGGCATCCCGCAGCAGCTTTCCCTGGCGGCTACAAGCCTGGTGAAGACGCCCCTGGTTTTCCTTCTCCTTTCGCAGGGTATTCTTCTGATCGCCGGGATGTTCATGAATGGTTCGGCAGCAATTCTTCTGCTTGCGCCATTACTGTCCCCGACCGTAGCCAAATATGGAATCGATCCGGTCTATTTTGGTGCTCTTATGGTGGCAAACCTCGCGATCGGGATGTATACCCCCCCAGTTGCCGTTTGTTCCTACGTGGCGAGTCGCATTGCGAATGTTTCCTTCGATGAAACGAACCGCGCACTCCTCCCCTTTCTGGTCCTTTCGGTCGTGGCCATAAGTCTTCTCCTGCTCTTCCCCAGCGTTGTGACCTATATTCCCCATGTTCTTATGGAATGAAATAGGGCTTCGAGGGAGTGAAAGAGCTTGCCTGATTTCGAAAGGAGCGGCTTAAGTCGAAGGTGTGCCGAGTACGTGGCCGGATTGAGGCATTCGTACCTAAATGAAGGGGTCCGAAATATCGCCCGAAAGTGTTTTATGGATTGGATGGGGTGTGTCCTTGGTGGAGCATCGACTCCCGAGGGAGCAATCGTTCGCCAGTTCAGCAAAGCTACAGGAGGAGACGGGTCCTCGACTGTATTCGGAGATTCGGATAGGGCTGGTATCCTCAATGCCTGCTTTGTAAACGGGTGCGAAGGGCACGTCCTGGAAATGGATGATGTTCACCAGGCATCGGTACTTCATCCTGGAGTTGTAGTCATTTCCGCCGCCTTCGCGCTAGCCGAGAGCCTTCACGCTTCTGGAAACACGATGCTGGATGGAATAACCGCTGGGTACGACATCATGGTTCGCATGGGTGAGGCGGCGGGACCTACTCATTATGAAACCTGGCATTCAACGGCGACTTGCGGTGCCTTTGGTGCAGCGGCGGCATCCGCCAGGATTTTAGGGCTCTCTCCCGAGCAGACTCTATGGGCCATTGGAAATGCAGGAAGCCAGGCAGCAGGTTTGTGGGAGTTTGCTGCGGATGGTTCAATGACAAAAATACTTCATTGTGGGAAGGCTGCAATGAATGGGGTCATGGCAGCGCTTCTTGCTTCGTATGGTTTTACCGGGGCTTCTCGGATCATAGAGGGACCGAGGGGGTTTTTACGGGCTACATCGAAAGCGCCTAGTTTGGAGCCCTTCGAGGATTTGGGAAAGCGCTTCGCGATTCTCGAAACCGCCTTTAAACCTTATGCATCGTGCCGACATACACACAGCTTCGTTGATGCAATCATAAGGATCCGTAACCGCTTTGAAGGGGCCTTGCCGAGTATAAGGAAAATCATGATAGAGACTTACCCGACTGCGCTGAACGTAGCTGGAGCGAACCGGTACGACACTCCAGCCAAGGCGAAATTCAATATGCGTTACTGTGCCGCACGGGCTTTGTTGGACGGGAGTCTCGGAGTGCGCGGGTTTGCCGCAAACGGGCTGAAGGATCCTGCAATTGCAAGCCTCGTAGAGAAGATACAGGTTTCGGTAAATCCCGATTTGGAAGCAATGTATCCGGAGCGATGGGCTGCACATGTTACCGTCCAGACTGAAACGGATATCCTGCACGAGTTTGTCGAATTCCCATCCGGAGACCCTCGAAACCCCATCTCTCAAGAAGCACTCGAGCGAAAATTCATGGACTTGGCCTGCCTCAGCGTGAGCAAGCAGTCTGCGGAAGATCTTCTTTATCGGTGCCGTACTGTTTTCGAGTCCCCGGATGTCGCGTCGCATTTCAGTACCAACACGAACGAAAGAGTGCGCGTTGCCAGATTTTAAGCCTTAAGCAGGAACTCCGCCATGGCCAGGTCTTCCAGGCTGTCGACGTTGACGGATTCCCCAGGCCTCATGACGTAGGGCACACAGCCGGACCCGTAGGCCATTGTTCCGGTAAGCCAGGTTTCCGTCCAGGCCGCGTAGATGGCCCCGTTCCGGGTATAGGTTGGCGGAAGGTCCTGCCTTCGCGGCGGGACCTTCCCTGTCTCCAGGTAAGGGCACAGGGCGCCGTCCCGGATCGAGAACTGCCAGGAAGGATGGTAGTGGCCGGGAACCGGCGTCACGCTGACGACGCTTCGGGCTCCGGTCGAGACCAGCAGGTCCAGGGCCTCGTCGATGTGGCGGGCCTGGCGCAGGGGCGCCGTGGGCTGGAGAAGGACGAGGATGTCGGGACGGGTGCCCTCGTTTTCTTCAAGCCACTTGAGCGCGTGGATGACCACGGGAGCTGTCGGGGTCTCGTCTTTGGCCAGGTCCGCCGGCCGCAGGAAAGGCACCTCTGCCCCGGCTTTCCTTCCTTCTTCCGCGATGGCTTCCGAATCGGTCGACAGGAGGACCCGGCCCACCAGTCGGCTTTCCAGGCCGCTTTCGACCGCCCGGGCCACGAGGCTTTTTCCCCCCAATAACCGGAGGTTCTTCCCGGGTATGCCTTTGGATCCCCCCCGGGCCGGGATCAAGCCTAGTATCTCAAGCCGTTTTTCCTTCAAGGCCTCTCCCCCGTTTCACTCTTTTCCGTACCCTGGCGGATGGTGCCGTTCGGGTCGACGAAAACCGTTCCTTCCTTCAGCCTTCCCTCGACGCCGTCGAAGGCCCGGTGCCGGGTGAGAAGGACGACGATGCGGGCTTCGGCGAGGGCTTCCTCGAGCTCAACCAGCCTGCATCGGGCGAACCCGGCAAGCGGCTGGGGGAGGGCCCGGATATGCGGCTCCACGATCCGGACCGAGCAGTTTTCATTAGCGCACAGGGCTTTGGCGATAAAGACGGCCGGGCTCTCCCGAAGGTCGTTCACGCCTGGCTTGTAGGCCAGGCCAAGACAGGCGACGACGGGGTTTTCAAAACGTGAGACCGATTCTTCGATTCGCCGCAGGACCCATTCCGTTTTCGCCTCGTTGACCTTCCTGGCCGATTGAATAAGCAGCGTTTCCAAAGGGGCGGATTCCACGAGGAACCAGGGATCGACAGGGATGCAATGACCTCCCACCCCGGGCCCCGGTTCCATGATCCTGACGCGGGGGTGGCGGTTGGCCAGGCGGACCAGTGCCGAGGAATCGACTCCCATGCGGCTGCAAATCATGGAAACCTCGTTGGCAAAGGCGATGGAAACGTCCCTGGAGGCGTTTTCCACCAGCTTGCACATCTCTGCGGTGCGAACGTCCGTGGAATGGACCGTTCCCTTCACGAATGCCGCATAAAAACCGGCAGCGCGGGAGGTCGATTCCGGGTCGATCCCGCCTACGATCCGGTCTACCCCTACGAGTTCTTCCAGTATCCTGCCCGGGAGGACTCGTTCGGGGCAGTGGGCGACGAAGAAAGAGGGGGTTCCCTTTTCGGAGGCAAGATCCGGGCGTTTCTCCAGCAGCCGGCAGGCCATCCGTTCGGTCGTGCCTACCGGGACGGTGGATTCGATGATGACGAGGTTGCCGGGTTCCAGGCAGGGTGCGATGGAGTCGATGGCCTTCTCAACGTGGGAGAGGTCGGCACTTCGGTTTTGGTCCAGCGGCGTAGGGACGGCCACGACAAAGACTTCCGCTGGGGAAACCGTTTCAACGGGGTCCAGGAAGCCGGAAGCCACTGCCTCCTGGCCCAGGGCTTCGAGAGAGGGTTCAATGCCCTCGAGATTCCCCGACCGGATCGCTTCGATCCGTTTCGTATCGGTGTCGACTCCCCTGACCCGGTGCCCGGACCGGGCCAGGACCACGGCAAGGGGAAACCCGATGTAACCCAGGCCAATCACGCAGACCTTCATGGAGAAGCCCCCTAAATGAATTCTTCACTTCCCCCCTATTTTGCTTCGAAGTGAGTCGCTCGGCAACTCCGACCCTTGCGGGGTTTGTCGTTTAGGACTAGATTCGTTCCATGGAGATGAAGCGTTTCCACGGGAATGAATCGCTCAGGGCCTATTCCGGAGAGGATTGGGAAACCCTCCGGTCCTTCATCGTGGAGCAGTGGGGGCCCGGCCATCCCATGGCCGAGCGCTTCCTTTTCGACTGGCAGTTCCGGGGTTTCGGGGGCGGCAGGGAAACGGTGCGCCCCCTTCTCCTTTTTATCGATGGGGAATTGGCCGGTTTCAGGGGGATCATCCCCGGCCTCTACCAGGTGCCCTCCCCCGAGGGTATGCAGGTCCTGCCTGGGGGGAGCCTGGCCATGTGGAGGCTTCGGGAGGAATTTCGCGGCAAGGGGCTCGGAAGAATCATGCACGATGAAGCGGAACGGCTGTGTCCCGTCGTCACCGGGGCGGGCTCGAATCCCGAAACATCCGTTCCCATCTACCTGCGAAAAGGTTTTCGGCTGCTGGAATCCATGAACCGTTACCTCACCGTACTGGACCCGGAAGCGTGCGTCGCGTCCTTTGGCAAGCCGGCAGCGGAGGTCCCTTCCCCGGCGCGGGGGAAGGGAGGGGAACCCCTCGCCCCGTCAGGGCCCGATGCGGACTTCCTTGCCGAAATCTGGGAAAGATCTGCTTTCGAAGCCGGGTTCTTCTCGCTTTACCGGAACGCGGAATTCTGGCGATGGAGAATCCTGGAAAACCCCGGATTCCGGTACGAAACCTTCGTGGACCCGGAAGGATTCGGGTTTCTCGTGGCAAGGGAAGAAAAACTGCTTGAGCCGGCTGGAAAGCCACGAGACGGCCATCGAAGTGTCTTCCGGCTGATCGACCTGGTTCCCGCAAAGGCTTCAACATGGCAAGGTTTCGAAGACGCGCCTTTCGCCCGTTTCCTGGGGCGCTGCCTGGACTGGGCACGGGAAACGGGGTGCATCGCCGCCGATTTTCATTGCACGAGCGGCGTTTTCGGGCCGATCCTGTCCAAGGCGGGTTTTGCCAGGGAACAGGATCTCCTCAAGGGGAACACCCCTCCCCTACCGAGGTTCTTCAACGGCGGCCCGGGTCCCGGACGGCCGATCAACGCCCTGGCCAAGACCCCTAAAGGGGTTTCCTTCGAAAGAAGCTACATGGTGAAGTCCGACAACGACATGGATCGTCCAAGGAGGCTGGATGCGGATGGGAACGTCCTTTACTGAAGACCTTTCAAGCGGAAGGTGCCTGGTGATCGGGGAAGTCGCCATGGCTCACGACGGGAGCCTAGGCCTTGCCCATGCCTTCATCGACGCGATCGCCCGCGCGGGGGCCGATGCGGTCAAGTTCCAGACCCATCTTGCCGATGCCGAGGGAACACGGTCGGAACCGTTCAGGGTGTCCTTCAGCCCCCAGGACCCGACGAGGCGCGAATACTGGATCCGGACGGCTTTCACGGAGGAGCAGTGGGCGGGCCTCTCCCGCCACGCGGCGGACAAGGGGCTCCATTTCCTGAGTTCCCCGTTTTCCCCCGAGGCGGCGGCTCTTCTCCGGCGCATCGGGGTTTCCGTCTGGAAGATCCCGTCGGGCGAGACGGGGAACATCCCCCTGCTGGAAGGGCTGCTGGCGGATGGGCTCCCGATCCTGGTCTCGACGGGCATGAGCCCCATGGGGGAGATCGACGGGGCCGTGAGGCAAGTCCAGGCGGCGGGGGTTCCCGTGGCGGTGATGCAGTGCACCAGCGCCTACCCCTGCCCGCCGGAGAAGGTTGGCCTGAACATGATCCCGGTCTTCAGGGAGCGTTACGGTTGCCCTGTCGGCCTCTCGGACCACTCCGGCACGATTTTCCCGGGACTTGCCGCCGCAACGCTTGGCATCCAGGTCCTGGAGGTCCACGTGACCCTGTCCCGGGAGATGTTCGGCCCCGACGTCGTCGCTTCCGTGACGACCGGGGAACTGGCGACCCTGGTGGAGGGGATCCGGTGGATCGAACGGATGCGGGCCGCCCCGGTGGACAAGGACCTTGCAGCGGAAGGAATGGCCCCGCTGAGGAGGGTTTTTACGAAAAGCCTCGTTGCTGCCGGTCCCATCCCTGCAGGGACGATCCTGGACCGATCCATGCTTGCCCTGAAAAAACCTGGGACCGGGATGCCGGCCTCGAAACTCCCGGATGTCATCGGCCGTCGGGTCAGGACCGGGCTGGAACGGGACGACTTCATCCTGGAGGAAAACCTCGAATGACGCGCAAGATCGCCGTCGTCGTGACGGCCCGGCCCAGCTATGCACGGATCAAGACAGCCCTTGCGGCCATGGAGGCCCACCCGGACATCGAGCTTCAGCTCGTGGTGGCGGCGTCCGCCCTCCTGGACCGTTACGGAGACGCTTCCTCAGTGATCGGGAAGGACGGGTTCCGGATCGCTTCCCGCGTTTTCATGCTGCTGGAGGGGGAAACCCCCCAAACCTCGGCCATCACGACCGGCTTGGGGCTCGTTGAGATGGCGACGGTTTTCGCGAACCTGGAGCCGGACGTCGTCGTGACGATCGCGGACCGGTTCGAGACCCTGGCCACCGCGACGGCGGCGGCACTCATGAACATCCCGCTGGCCCATATCCAGGGGGGAGAGGTGACCGGCTCGGTGGACGAGAAGGTCCGCCACGCGGTCACCAAGCTTGCCGACCTGCATTTCGTCGCCACGGGCCTGGCCCGGGAGCGGGTTATCCGGATGGGGGAGGATCCCGGCAGGGTCTTCATGACCGGCTGCCCCTCCATCGACCTGGCCGCGCAGGTTGCCCGTTCTCCCGAAAACGGCTTTGATCCCTTCGCATTCGGGGTCGGGCCGGCCCTCGACCTGTCAGGGTCCTACCTGGTGGTCATGCAGCACCCGGTCACGACCGAGCATACCCTTGCCATGGAGCAGGCCCTGGAAAGCCTGTACGCGGTCGAATCCCTGGGGATTCCCGCCCTTTGGTTCTGGCCGAATCCCGATGCGGGTTCCGATGGGACCTCCAAGGCCATCCGCTGGTTCCGGGAGCACGAATCGCCCGCCAACATCCACTTTTTCCGGAATTTCCCCCCGGAAACCTTCCTGCGTTTGCTCAACCGCTGCAGCTGCATCATCGGGAACTCCAGCGCGGCGATCCGGGAGTGCGCCTTCCTGGGTGTCCCGGCGGTCAACCTCGGGACCCGGCAGGAAGGGCGGGAACGGGGCCGCAATGTCCTCGACGCCCCTCACGACCGGCGGGAGATCTGCCTGGCGGCGAAGGCACAGGTGGCCCATGGGCGTTTTGCCCCGGACCCGGTCTATGGGGACGGCAGGGCGGGAGAGCGGATTGCGGAACTCCTGGCCCGGGTTCCCCTTTCCGTCGAGAAGAGGCTGGCCTATTGAACCCGGGAGAGCCGGAAATCCTGGTCGTGACCTACCATTTCCTTTCGGGCGGGGATTTCCCTGGCGGGGGGATCCATCCTTTCGGCGCGGAAAGGTTCCGCGAACAGGTGGAACGCTTGGGGCGCACCTCCCGGTTCCTCTCACTGGAAGACCTTGAAGGCCCGGGCCTGCCGGGGTTGGGGGGATCCGCGAGGTATGCGCTACTGTCCTTCGACGACGGACTGGCCGAGCAGTTCGAGATCGCCTGGCCGATCCTGGAGGCCATGGGGATACCGGGGGCCTTTTTCCCCTGCACCTCTCCCCTGCAGACGGGGAAACTCCTTCACGTACACCGGCTCCACGCCCTTCGGGGCGCCATGGACGACCGGGACCTCCTGGTCCTTTTCCTGGACCTGGCCGGGAGCCTGGGGTTCGAAGAAAGCGCAAAGGCGATAAAAGACGGGAACCTGCCTGAGGCCCCCTATCCCTACGACGCTCCCGAGACCAGGGCCCTGAAGTCACTTTTCAACTACACGCTGCCCCTGGCGGAGCGTGAAACCCTGTCGGCCCTTGCTTTCAGCCGGGTCTACGGGGATGAAGCCCCCTGGGCGGAACGCCTCTACTTGACTCCTGCGATGATCCGGGAATTGGCCCGAAACGGTTGCCTGGGCACCCACACCCACGCCCACCGGCCCCTGTCCCGCCTGGATCGGGAGAGTATCCGGCAGGAAATTCGCGAAAGCCTCGATATCCTTGAAAAAACCGCAGGGGTCCGCCCACGATCGGTGAGTTATCCTTACGGCAACAGCCTCTCCGTTTCGCCGGAGGTTTTCGAGGCCGCTGCGGCCTGTGGCCTGAGGTGCGGTTTCACGACGGAAAGAAGGGCGAACCTTCACGGGACAGATCGGCTGCAACTGGCCCGGTTCGACGCGGAGGACCTCCCCCCGGGGAAGAGGCCGATCGCCAGTCTTTAGCCCGCTTCGGCGGGATTCGGAAGGAGTGCTGTAAATGGTCGAGTTCGTGCTTGCGGACCCCCACGCGAAGATCTTTGAGGCGGGAGGAGCGGTTTGGATGGCCGCCGGTTCCGAGCCGGCCCTGTTCGAAAGAATCGTCGAACGGGAAACCGCGAAGGGCAGGGAAACGCGTGAAATCCTCCAGGCACTTTCGCGCGAAGCGGAGGAGGGGACCTTTGCCGCTGTCGAGTCCCCCGGCGGAGCGCAAGAAAGGACGGCCCTCTTCAAGACGCTTGCCTCCACGTTCGAACTCTACTTCAGGGTCCACGGTGACCGGGTCCAGGTCTTTGATCATTTCCGGAATGCCCTGCTGTCCATCCCCGCCGACGAGCGGGTTCCCGACGAAGGCGCCTTTGCCGACCATCTCCTTTTTGCCTACGAATACCTCCCCGGGACCCATACGCTCGCCAGGGGAATCCACAAGATGACTCCCGGCATGATGGCGGAAATCGGGCCGGATCGGGTGATTCGCTTTTGGCAGGCCGAAACTCTCCGACTACCGGAAGAGGGCGGGGGCCCAAGCCCGGAGGAGGCCGTCGACCGACTGGAAGAAATCATGGAAGAACGGGTCGCTGCCTACGTCGCCTTGTACGGCGAGCCGACAGTGCTCCTTTCCGGTGGGGTCGATTCGACCCTGGTCCTTTCCTGCCTGGGGAGAGGGGCACCGGCCGTGACGGTGGGGCTCGACAGCCCCGAGTACGCCTTCGAGATGGAATACGCCCGGATGGCGGGCCGCCTGCTGGAGGCCAAACACACCCTGGAGATCCTGGAGGAATCAACCTTCCGCAGGTCGGCCCATGAAATCGTGGAGGCGCTCGGGCAGCCCACGGGAACGGTCTTCCTGCAACCGATGGCCTTCCATCGTGCCTTCAGGGATGAGCCCGCCTTTTTTCTCTACGGTGAGGCGGTGGATGCCCTTTTCGGCTTCAACAAGCTCGCGAAGATCTTCGACGACGGGCGGCTCTCTTCCCTGGAGAGGGAGGCCCTCGGCCGGCAGCCGGGGGACATGGCCGGCTATGCCGCCCGGTGCGGTCTCAGCCCGGATTTCGAAACGGCCCGCAGGGTTCTCGGCGAGGCCGTGACGGAAGGCCGCCTGGCGAATCGCCTGGACTTCGTCCTCGGGCTCTGCCCGGAACTGGCCGCGCTCGAGCCGGGACGCCGGAAAGCTGGCCACGCCGAGGCCATGGCTATCTTCACCGGTTTCGGCCATATTCGGGAGTATATCGGCCGGACACGCCAACAGGCCTTGTGCACGGGGCGAAAGGTGATGTCCCCGTTTGCCTGTCGGAGTGCCCTGGAACTCGCCCTGTCGATGCCCATGCCGGGGCGGATCCTCAGGAACGGGGTAGTCAAGCACGTGGCAAAGTCGCTCCTGGAAAAGCGGTTGCCCGGCTATCCGGTCAATACCCGCAAGGGAGGAAGCGACATACCGCGGACCCGGTTCCTGCAGGAAGGCCCGCTGAAAGGGATCTTCCTCGAGGAAAAGCTCCCGCGCTTCTGGCCCGAGGAATTTGCTGGAATTCTCCTCAGCCCGCAAAGGGAATCCAGTTTCCTCGCCCTCAACGCCCTCGCTTATGCCCTCTGGCAGAACCGTGTCCTGGAAAACCCGGATCTAAGACCGGTTCCCGGAACGCGCTCCTTCCGAGCCCAAGCGAAGGAGAAAAACCTTCCATGATCACGGTCGAGCTGGCGGATCCCGGCGCCTTCCGGGCAGAAACACCTCGCGGGTCCTGGTTTATCTCCGCATCGAACCCGGACCGGCTAAAGGCGGAACTTGAAAAAGCCGCCTTCCTTGCGTGCGGAGAAAGGGAGCAGGTAGAGAGGCTCGGCGCCCTTTGCGACGACGGGGCCCTCCTGTACGTTCCCGCCTGCGGTTCGCCACTTTGGCTTTACAAGACGATCAACGCCACGCGGGAGTTCTATTTCCGCCGTGATGAAAAGGGGAACTGGATCATCGGCGACCACTTCCGCAACATGCTCGCGTCCATCTCGGCAGCCGAGCGCCGCCAGGACGAAAATGCGCTGCTGGATTTCCTGCTGTTCATTTACCCCGCAGGAAACTCCACCCTGCTGAGAGGAATCCGGCGCCTGGTCCCGGGGGAGAGCCGGAGTCTCGATATCGGGACCGGGGAAGAGCGATCCACGCAGGCGGAAACATTCCCCTGCGAGGCGGTCGAAATGGACCTCGACGAAGCCGTCTCGGCCCTTGAGGGGGCCCTGCGCCAGGCCTTCGAGGAGCCCGTGAGGGACGAGTGCGTCCTCTTTTCAGGGGGAGTGGATTCCACGCTGGCCCTGCTCTTCCTGCCAACCGGGACAACGGCCCTGACGATCGGCATCGACACTCCTGAATTCGCCTTCGAAGGGGAATACGCGAGGGAAACAGCCCGGTTGCTTGGCTCGAAGTGGTCGCTCATCTCCCTGGAAGAGTCGGGTTACCGGGAACATTTCGAGGAAACCATCGTGAATCTCGGGCAACCCGTGCACCCGAATTTCCAGGCTGTCCTCCTGAACCGGGCTTTCCAGGAGTCCTTCGGGGTCTTCTGGGGAGCGGACACCTCGGACACCCTCTTTGGCCATCCCCAGACGAGAAAGATCCTCGACCCGGAGAGCCGGAAGCTTTACGAGGCCCTTCTGGCGGAGCCTTTCGATTCGCCCCGGGGTTACGGGGCCCTTTCCAACACGGGTCCCGACTTTCGGATCGTCCAGGACCTCTTCGGCAAAGAGGCGGTTTCCGGGCGCATCGAGGCTCGCCTCTCCCAGGTCCTGGCCGCCGCAAAGGTGCGCCCGGGGAGCCGCATCGAGGAGCATGTCCAGATGGATTCGCTGGTCGAGTTCCTTGCGGGTACCGCCTGCACCGCCTGCTGCAAGAGGCAGGCGGCCGCCGCTTTCGGCAGGGAGATCCGGGAACCGTTCTGCTCCAGGAACATCCTTAGGATCGCCTCTGCGATCCCGCCGGGCAAGAGGTTCTTTCACAACGGGGAGTCCAAGCCGGTTCCAAAGGCGCTTTTGAGGAAGCTCTTCCCGGAATATCCCTTTTACGGGAAGAAAGGGGGGAGTGACATCCCCCGAACCCGATTCTGCCAGTCGGGCCCCTTCCGCGACTTTTTCAGGGAATCGGCCTTTCCGGATCTTTTGCCCCCGCGGGGAAAAGAACTCCTTCTGGACCCCCAGAGGGACTGGAGCTACATGACCCTCGCTGCCGCCGCCTTTTCGACCTGGCAGGAAAAAGTCCTGAAGGCCCATTGGATCGAACGGGTTCCCGGAACAAGGGTTTTTTTGCTGGAACCGCCCGGTGAAAAAGCGAATCCCGAGGCATGGAAATGAGGAAAAAACTGGAGGTCCTCGTTTCGGATCCGGTAAAAAGGGTTTTTGAAACCCCTGCCCGGAAGGTGACGCTTGGAGGAGTGTGGGAAAAACCCCTTCCCGATGTCGGCCGCTTCATGGGACTTCCCCCGGAGGAGGCCCTTCGGCTGCTTGCGGGATACGAAAGAGACGGCATCGCCGTTCTTGCGGAGAAGGACACGGAAGGAAACCTCGCTGAACTCTATGCCTACAGGGGACCGTCCACCGGATGCGAACTGTTTTTCTCCGCCGGGCCAGGAAACCGCCTTGTCGTGTCGGATTCCTTCCGGGAGATCCTCGAAACCCACCCTTCTTCGTCCAGGACTCCATCCCGGGAGGGGTTCATCGATTTCCTCCTTTTCCAGAGCAGCCCTCTCCCGGAGAGCCCGATTGCATCCATTCGACGCCTGGGCCATGGGAACCTGCTGAAGGCGGGCCGGGACGGGTCCGCCACCGAAAGGCCATTCGTGCGTCTTTCAGCGGGAAGGTCGGCCGGGACTTTCCAGGAAGGGGTAGAACGGGTCGAAGAGGCCCTGTCAAAGGCCCTGGGACTTCTGCCGGCGGGAACCGTGAACCTTCTGTCCGGAGGGGTCGACTCGACCCTCGTCCAGGTCCTCCTGGGGCCAGGGCACCGGGCCGCGGCCGTGACGATCGATTCTCCCGAGTTCGCCTTCGAGACCGAAAACGCGAGGCTTGCGGCCTCCCTTTGCGGAGTTTCGCTGGAGGAGCAATTCCTCGAGGAAAAAGACTACCTGTCCCTCCTGGAGAAGGAGACGCCCCTGGGCGCCATGCCTCTTCCGCTGCCCCAGGTGGCAATGATCGCGTCGGTGTTCGATCCGGGAGTGTGTGCTTTTGCCTCGGGTTTCGATTCGGATTCGCTCTTTTCCCTGCCCCGGGCAAAGCGCAGGCTCGTTCTTGAGGGAGAGAATCCCCTGTCTTTCGCGGCCCGAAGCTTTTCCCTTTCACCGGAATCCGGCCTGGTGAAATCCTTTTTTACCGAGGAAGAAATCGCAGACCGGGTTGCACACCGGCAGGCGTATGTCCGATCCAGGGTGAGAGAACCGGAAAACCTGCCCGAGCTGGAACAGGGCTGCCTGACCAGCCTCTACTGCAGTTCCTTTTCCGTCTATCGCCACCTGGCGTCGGAAAGAGGGAAGGGGCTTTTCACCCCGTTCATGGACCGGGAAGTCGTGGAAGCGGCCTTGCGGGTGCCCCTTCCGGAGAGGGTTTTCCGCAACGGGATATTCAAGCCCGTTTTGAAAAACATCCTGTCCCGTCGCCTGCCGGGCTTTCCTTCCGACAGGGAGAAGGGGGGCTCCGGCCTTCCCCGAACACGTTTTTGCGCCGAGGGGCCCCTCAAGGGGTATTTCAGGGAAAACCCGCTCCCGTCCTTCATCCACCCGGACAAGGCGGATCCTGTCATGAACCCCACCTGGGAGTCGAGTATGACCGCTTACCGATGCATCGCCTGGTCCGCCTGGGAGAAAACGCTTAAAGCGATTCCATGGAGGGAAAACCGATGGGAATAAGAGTCGAACTGAAAGGGCCGGAAAACCAGGTCCTGGAAGTTGAAGGCGGAACCTGGCACCTGCTCGCGGACCGTGAGGCTTCCCCCGAAGAGCTACCCGATCCTTTTTTGGGGCCGGTGGACTGGGTCCGCTTCGGTAGCCGATTCGAGGAACTGACGGTGGTTTTCGTGCCTTCGGACCCGGCGGTAGGCCTTCCCTGCCAGGCCTTCAGGAGCCTCTTTTCGGGTTTTGAGCTTTTCCGGGTCGAGACGCCGGAAGGGGATCTCCTTCTAACGGACGACTTTCGGTTGGCCGGAAAGGCAAGCCGGGAAAGAAAAACGTCTGTCACATCCCTCCTGGATTACCTCCTTTTTCAATACCCGGCCGGAAACAGCACCTTCCTTCCATGCGTCAGAAACCTGGGCCCTGGAGAAGCCCTATCCGTAAACTTCCACGAAACCGATCGGCCGAGGTTTTGGCAGGCAGAGAGACTTCGGCTTCCGCCGAAGGTTTCTCCCAGGGAGGCCCTTGAAAAGGTTAGGGAGGTTCTTCCCGCCGCAGTCGAAAAGGCCCTTCAAGGGGTTCCCGAGGCGGCTGTTCTCTTTTCCGGGGGCATCGATTCGACCCTCCTGGGGCTTTTCGGTGGCCGCCGTACCATCGCGCTCCACGCTGCCATCGATTCCCCGGAACTCTCCAACGAGGAGGATTTTGCCGAGATATCCTGTCTCGAGATGAAGAGGCCCCTGGCAAGGGTGCTCTTTTCCGAGGCCGGTTTCCTGGAGGATCTGGAAGACGCGGTCCGCAAGATGGGACGGCCCTTCCCCGTCACCAACTTCCAGGTCGTTTTCCACAACCGGCTTTTCCAGCTTCCCTACGAGCTTTTCCTGAGCGGGGACACGGCGGACAGGCTGTTCGGCCACACCCTCGAGCCGTGCGGAACCTGGATGGACAATCCCTTTTCCAGCCTGGTGCGGTACTGCCCCCCGGGGCTTCTCTGCGACATGTTCGGCCGGGACCTTGTGGAAAGCCGGGTCAGGCTTTACGAGGAGGCCCTTGGAAGGATGACCGGGCCTGATGCGGGAGTCCTGTCCGATGCCCAGAAAACCGACCTCTCGATCTTCTTCAGCCTCTCTTACTGGGTCCACTACTTCCGGCCCCTGGCAGCGGCATACGGGAAGCGGTTCATAGCCCCCTTCGCCAGGAAGGGCGTTTTCGAAGCGGCGATGTCCTGCCCCGAACGTCACGGCCCGGGAGCCAGCCACCCGAAGCCGCTGTTGAGGGAGATCCTGCTCGAGGCCTTGCCGGGTTACCCGGTTGACGCGAAGAAAGGTGGCACGGGAGTTCCTAGAACCCGCTTCTGCCAGTCGGGCCCCATGAAGGACTATTTCAGGACGCATGAACTGCCGCCGGGGATAGACCCTCGGTTTCTGCCGATTTTCCAGGAACCAAAGTGGGAAACGAGCGCCCTCGTCCTTCAGGCGGCAACCTACCGGATATGGGAGGAAACGCTGTGAAGGGCAGGCCCGTCAACTTTTTTGCCCCGCTGTCGTCCTACAATCTTTTCCTTTCGTTTGCGCTCGCATCCACGGAAACCGCCGGGGAAGAAAACATCCTCCTGCTTCCCGATTACAACGAGGCGAACGAGAAAAGCCTGGCCTACCTGGGAAGCCGGATTCCCGCCTTTTCGGGTGTCATCAGGCTCGTCAGGGGGAAAAGACGCGAAACCTGCCTCACCCGGCCTTTCCGGAAACGGCAGCTTTTCAGGGCTGTAGACGAACTTTTCAGCCAGGAGCGCGTCGGGAAACTCTACGTTTTCAACGACTTGAAATACCAGAGCCAATATGCCATTGCGACTTTGGCCAGGATGCAGCCCGGCTCAAGGCGCATTTATGTCGAGGATGGAACGGCGGATTACTGCGGTATCCATACCAGGGAAAAAGGAAGCCTGAGAAGGCTCAGGGACCGGACCTTTTACAGGGAGTGGTGGAGGGAACTCCATGCTTTCGGCACCCATCCCCTGCTGGACGAATACCGTTTTCTTTTCCCGGAGCTTTCCAATTTGTCCGGATCGGCGGACGAGCGCCCGAAGCGCAGGATCATCAATTCGGGGATCCCGCGGCTTGTTTATGAAGAGGAAGCAAAGCGGTACTTTGGGCCTATCGATTCGGAGGCAATCTCCAGAAGAGAGTCGATCATCCTTTTCCCCGATGCTCTTGGATTTGCCCGGGTGCATCCCGGCTATTTCGGGGAGCTTGCCCATGCCTGTGAAAAAGCTCTTTCCGAAGGAATGAACGTCCTGTTCAAGGGGAAGAACCGGAACGATTACCCGAAAATGGGTTTCGAGGGGGACCCCCACTTCTTTGACATCCCCGCCGATATCCCGTCGGAATTGGCTTTGCTCTGGTTCAGGGAGGGTATCCGTGGAATCGTCGGGGGAAAATCGTCGGCACTTGTGACCGCCAGGTGGCTGGTTCCGGAGATCCCCTGTTTCAGTATCTGTCCGTTCACGACCGAAAAGGAATCGCGGCTCGGTTCCCTTTTCCGCAACATCGGTATCCGGTCCTGCGAAAAAGGGGAGGCCTGGTAAAAATGGAAAAATGGTTTGAACACCACTTTTCCAACCCGGAGATCGTCGTCGCGTCGACGCCGGCAGGGACCTGGTTTATCTCCGCTACCGGGGCCAAGCTCCTGGAGAAGTCCGCCATGGAGGACGGAAAACACGGGCTTTCGCCCCTTCGGACTCTCGAAAAACTCGCGCCGGAAATGGAGGAAGGGACGATCCTGTTCATCCCAACGCCGGGGTTTGCCGACCCCCGTATCCTGGCTTTCAAGTCGGTCATCTGCTCGAGGGACCTTTTCTGGGCATCGCCCGAGGAAGGCCGGTTTGTCATGGCCGACCGGTTTGCAGGCCTCCTGCCGGAACTGCCTCCGCATGCCCGGAGGCTCAAGGACAGGCGAGCGGTTCACTTTCTCCTTGGCTGCAATATCCGCGGGGATTGGACGCTCCTCGAGGAGGTCCATCGCGTCGGGCACGGGGAACTGCTCCTTTTCACTCCGGGGGAGAAGGAACCCGTGAGGAAACGCCTGCAGCGCTTTTCCTGGGATTCGACCGTGCAGGATGAACAGGAATCCCTGGATGTGCTTGAGGATGTCCTGGACAGGGTATCGAACCTGCTTGCCCCCGTTGAAAACAAGGCCATGATGTTTTCGGGCGGGGTCGATTCGATGCTCGTCTGGGCAAGCCTCAAACCTCGACTCCCGGCCTTGACGGGTTATATCGACACGGATCCGGCGGAAAGGGACACGGCCCGGGCTGCGGCTTCACAACACGGGATCGAACACAAGGTCATGCAGGTCAGGGAAAGCGAATTCCTGGAGGAGTTCCGGGGGGCCCTGAAAGACGTGGGGCTGCCGTTCATCATTTCCAATTTCCAGATGCTCTATTACAGGAAGGCCTTCAAGCAGGGATATGCCCACCTGGTCTCCGGCGAACTGGCGGATTCCATCTGGGGGATTTCCCACACCGCGAGGCTTTTCCAGGAAATCAAGACAGCGCAATACGCCAACGCCATGGCATCCTCGCCCCTTTCCCCGGAAGGCTACGGAATCCGGGTCCATCTCCTGCTGCCGGACGACCTTCCCATGCTAAACCGGGTTTACGGGGAAAAAGCGATCCTGGACCTGTTGGGGCACAACCTTTCGTATGCGCTGGAGTGCCTGGATCCGGCCGTTCCCCTCGACAGCGATTTCAGGAAAGGGCATGTGGACCTCGGGAGCCTGGCCTTTATCCTGAACGGTTCCTGGAGGAGCAACTACCGGCAGGCCGGTTATGTCCATGGGGTCGGCTTGTCCTTTCCCTTCGAAACCCTCTCGATGGTCAGGGCCGCCCTTTCCATAGCCCTGCCCGGCAGAATCCTGTCGAAGGAAGGGCAACTCAAGCCTCTTGTCCACGGGGCTCTTGCACGGAAGCTTCCTGGAGCCATTCCGCCCGAAAAGTCGGGTTCCGGCCTTCCCCGGACTCGCTATTGCCAGGATGGCCCCCTGAAAGAGCACTTCAGGGAACACCCCATTCCCGGTTTCTGGCCCGATGAATGGGGGAGCCTGCTGCAAAGCCCGACCCGGGAATCCAGCTCCCTGGTCCTGAAATGCGCTTCCCTGCAGATGTGGGAAGAAGAAGTGCTCGGAAGGGCCAGCACGTAGGAAGGCAATCGGTCTTTAGCGGAAGGGATTGACGATCTTCAGGTCCCGGATCTCCTGGCTGTCGGAAAGATCTTCGGTATAAAGGATCCTGCATCGGCTTGCCAGCGCTGCGGAGACGATGAGGGAGTCATAGAAGCCGAATCCCCACCTTTCCATGACGGCCAGGGCTTCCTTGTACAGTTCGATGGATGGGTAAACCCTGCATAGAGGGTTCAGGACCGCCTCCAGGTAGCGCCTGCAATCGGCTGGTTTCAACGGAGTCTTGAACTTTCGGGAGGCGACGTTGAGAAATTCCTGGACCACCTGGCTGCTTATGATTCCCTGTCCAGTTTCGATGGCTTCCGCGATCAGCGTTCGTGAGCGGTCCCGCTTGCCGGGATCCGTGGTGCTGAAGGAATAGACGAAAAGGTTCGTGTCGAGGAAGAAGGGGCGTTTAGCGGGCATTTAGTTCCTCGCGGGAAAAGGCCCCGTTCGCCTCGGCATAATCCAGTTCGGCCATCAGCATTGCGTAGGCCGCCGAGGTTTCTCCCTCTTCGGCGTAACGCGCAAGCCACTGCCGGAACGCCAGGTTCAGGTTTGTATGGTGTTTCCTGGCTTTTTCCCGGGCTTTCTCTATATGGTGTTCCTCAGCGCTGAACGTGATGTTTTTCAACATGGGACATCTCCCCTCGTAAGTACACGAGGATAGTGTACACCTCAGAAGGCCCTTGTTCAATGGATATCCGGATTTCACCCTCCTTGTCTTCCTTAAGATAAACTACTATCCTTGTGAATAAGACATGTCGCAAGACGGCTCCTTGCGCAGATTCTTTCCTGTTTGATTCGAAGAGAGGGGGTCTTCAAATGTGCCTGGCGAGAAGGGCTGTTTTCTTGTTCATCCTTGCGTTGTTCCTGTTCCAACCGGCTTTTGCGGCGGATGTGCCTGGCAGCAAGGACCACCCGTTGCTGCCCCGACTTCCCCGTTACACCATCGGGGATTTCCAGCAGGTCGCCTTCGGCTCCCACGATTTTATGGACCCGGAAGGCAACGATGTCAGGGTGGAGGGGCGATTCACGAAAATCGAGTACAACCTGGACGAGGGGGTCCAGCCTCCCGGCGACCTGCATGTCATCGCCAACTACGAGCAGGCGATCAAGGGTGTGGGGGGCCAGGCCTACCGGCATTCGGACTACCTGGCCTTCCTGGTGCTGAAAAAGGACGGGGCGGAAACCTGGGTTCGAGTCAACAGCCAGGGAGACGGTGAGACGTACTGGCTCACGTTCGTCGAGAAGGGCGAGGTCGTGCAGCAAGTCAAAGCGGGGGAAATGCTGCAGGCCCTGAAGACGAAAGGGAGAATCTCCCTTTCGATTCACTTCGACACGGGCAAGGCGACGATCAGGCCGGAATCCCGGCCGGTTGTCGAAGAGATCGCTAAAATGCTTAAAGGCGATCCTGCCCTGAAGGTCCGGGTGGAGGGACACACCGATTCGATCGGGGAAGCGGCCGCAAACCAGGAACTTTCCGAGAGGAGGGCCAAAGCGGTGGCGGAGGCACTGGCGACCCTCGGAGTCGACCCCGGTCGCCTGGTTCCTGTCGGGTTCGGTGAATCGCGCCCCGTGGCGGACAACGGCACCGAGTCGGGGCGGGCGAAGAACCGGCGGGTCGACCTGGTCAAGCTTTAAGGCTGGCGCCATGAAAAGGGCAGGAAAAATTCTCCTTTCCCTGTTCCTCTGCCTTGTCTTTGCACCCCTTCCCGTTACTGCGGGAGAGGGGCCGGGTTCGCTGCCGGCTGACCTTCCACTATCCATTCACTTTAACGGTTCATGGAACACCGATGACGGGAAGAGCCAGCTTTTCGAAAAAGGCTCCTGCAGCGTTCACGTCTACGGCCGAATGAAAAAGCTTGGGGGTGACAACCCCTTTTACGCCCACTATGTTCCTGGCGGGGTGACCGCTTCCTTCAACTACTCGGAAACGATCATCGCGCGTCCCTACGACGGGAAGGGCCCCTGCAAAGGCGTCGTGGGGCGAGTGACGGCTTCGGGTACGGCGGCTTTGGGCGAAGAAGTGGACTTGGGGAAGGGATCCCTATTCCTGCAGGCCTTTTCAGGCCCCCTGGGGATCGGGGCCTTCATGCAGGCCACGGGAGACCCGGGGTTGGCCGATGCGGGAATCGTGATGGAGAAGATGCAGAGCGACCCGGCACGGGCCCTGTATGCCTTCAGCCTAAGTGTTCCGGTCTCGGCCGTTGTGAAGGAAAAGCCGGGCTGTGAAACGCTAAACGCAGCGCGCCTGGATTTTCCCATCGTCCTGACCGGTATCGCGGAGATGGGACGTTCAGGCCTGACGGGAAACTTTTCATGGCCGACATCGGACCGCCCGAACGCGGGTGCTTCGGTGGAAGCGGTTGGGGAAAAGGTGCAATTCGGGCCGCAGCCGGAAGGCAGGAAGGTCGGGCACGCAACTTTTTCGTGGGTGTTCGGGCAGGTGGAGCCCACCGTTGCCCTTTACCTGGCCAGGGGCGGAGAGCGATTTGAATTTACGGGCGACGAGGCCGAGGTCCTGGCCGGGAGGAAAGTGAGGCTCGAAGCGGAGGTGTTTCCCTACCCGGACGAAGGGGCAGGGGGACAATGGACCCTCCCCGCTTCAGCCATCGCCGGGCTGGACGGTTACGACCGGGACGAATCCCGCGGCCGGGTGGTTCCCCTCCCGGAACCGGCCATGAGGAAGAAGACCGTGGAATTTTACTGCCTTGACGGGTCTTTCGCGGGGAAAAGCGTTCCCGTTTCGTACACGGCCACGGTGCGGGGCAAAAAGGTCGAAGGAAAGTCAAAACTGAAAATTTTCTCCCCGGAGGCGGAAATCCAGGTCCTCCCGGAAAAGAGGGTTTCCATCGGGAAAGTGAAGACTGGGGCGCACTGCTCGGCCTACCTGGGCCATGTCGGTGGTGGCCAATCCCTCCCCGGAATCGAGATCAAGGGAAAGGTTCGGTTTCCCCCCGGATTCGACGAGGGAGAAGCCCGGCATGAACTGGCCGTTGTCCAGCTTTTGAAGGAAAACATCCTGGAACGAAAGGGGAAGTTCGGGCAGGAGGGCGGGGATTATTTCCAATCCCTCTCCAGGGTTTATGCCCTTGACACCGGGTTCCCGTATGCCGGGTTGAAGGGGAAGGGAAGCCTGGACGTGCACGATGTTCCCGGAGACGAGATCGGGCCGATGACCCTTTCGATCCACCATGCCCAGGATTTCCGGACCACGCTCCTGGTCCGGCCCGGGAACCCGGAGGACGCGATCTGGCTTCCCCTGGCGACCGTTCCGTGGAGCTGGCGCTTCAGCCTTGAACGGGCCAAAGACAACCCCGCATGGGACGAAACCTGCGACCCGGGGAATTTCAGGCTTTCCGGCGTGACCCTCCGCCTGCCCGGGCCGCTCGAGCGTTTCAGCGGCAAACCCGAGGATGTGCCTCGTTGGGACACGGTCCTGGACGAAAATACCGGGGCATCCCACCACGCGGACGACGCGAAGTGGAAAGCGGACGTGGAGGCGTTCCTGGCGGGAAAAAACTAGGATGTGATCGCGGCGTACCCGGCCTCCTCAGGCCCAAATCGTCTTCATCCTGAAAAGCTCGGCCCCGTCCGCGGCAATCGCCTCCCCCCGAACGGATTAAACGCACGGCCTGGTCTTTTCCGCCGTTGTTGCCGAAAAGAGAAAGGGGCGGCTTGCCGAAAGCCGCCCCTTTCTCTTTTCACTTCATAAAGAGGTTCGGGACAAACGTGGCGAGTGAAGGAAAGGCGATAAGCAGGATGAGGGACAAGATCATTGCGGAGATGAAGAAGTAGATGTAGCGGAACGAAGCTTCGTATGGGATCCCGGCTACCTTGCAGGCCGTAATGAGATCCACTCCCAGCGGAGGCGTGTTGGCCCCGATCGCCAGGTTGACGCACATCATGACCCCGAGGTGGACGGGATCGACGCCGATCTGCTGCATGATCGGGAGGAAGATCGGGATCAGGATGATGACGATGGCGATAGTTTCCATGAACATCCCGAGGACCAGGAGCAAAAGGTTGAAAAGCAGGAGGATGACCCAGTAGTTGCTAGATATTGCCAGGATGGCCGAAGCGATCTTCTGCGGGATGTTTTCCACGGTCAGGACCCACCCGAAGAGGTTGGCCGCAGCGATGATGAAGAGAACCACGGCGCTGGTCTTGGCCACTTCGAGGCAGATTTCGAAGAACCGTGTCCAGCTGATCTTCCGGTAGACGAACTTCGAGAGGATCAGGGCATAGAAGGCCGCGACGCCCCCGGCTTCGGTTGCCGTAAAGACCCCCTGGAGGATGCCCCCGATGATGATCGCCGGTGTCAAAAGAGGAAGGGCGGCTCCCCGGAACGAGTCCAGGACTTCGTGCAGGTTCGCCTTGGGAAGCCTGGGGTAGTTTTCTTTTCGCGCGAAAACGTAGGAGATCGCCATGAGGGCCCCGCCGGTAATGAGGCCGGGGACGATGCCCCCGAGGAAAAGCTTGCCGATGGAAGTTCCCATGCTCACCCCGAGGACGACCATGACGATGCTCGGGGGAATGATCGTTCCCAGCGACCCGGCGCAGCCGAGCAGCGAAGCGCTGAAAGCCGGCCTGTAGCCCTGGTTTTTCATGGCGGGAAGCAGGATCGAACCGATTGCCGCGACGTCGGCCACGCCGGAGCCCGATATCGCGCCGAACAGCATGCAGGAAACGACCATGACCATGGCCATCCCCCCCGGGATATGCCCGACAAGGCTCGAGGCAAAACGCATGATCCTCGGGGTGATGTCCCCTTCCGCCATCAGTGCCCCGGCCAGTAGGAAAAGCGGGATGGCCAAGAGGGTGAAGGAGTCCACGCCCACGACCATCCTCTGGGCGGCGACAAGGACGGGCACGGTCGACTCGAAAAGAAGGTAGGCCGTTCCGGAGATGGCAATGGAGAAGGCGATGGGGACTCCGAACAGGATGCTTGCGGTGAGGATTCCCATAAGGGTTAGCAAGAGGGGTTCACTCCTTGCGTACCTTGAGGTAAAGATTGCGGATGACGACGGGCACCATGAGAAGGCAACCCAGGGGAAAAGCCAGGTAGAGAATGCCGGCCGGGATCTGCAGGGCCGTGGTTTGCATGCTCCAGGTCCGCACCACCACTTGGTATCCCCCGAAGATGCCGATCACAAGAAAAGCCAGTATTGCCATGTCTCCGGTGATTTCAAAGGTTTTGCGGACCCTGGCGGAGGAGATCCTGTCCAGAAGGATATTGATGGCCATGTGTTCCCCCCGGAACAACGCGAGTGCGGCTCCGAGAAAGGTGATCCAGACCAGGAGGGTTTGGGAGACCTCCGCGCCCCACGGAACGGGCAGATGCAGGAGGTAACGGAAGGCCACCTCCGTCAGGACTTCAATGAAGACGGCTACGATGCTGAGCGTCAATAAAACCTCGAGAGGGCGGAAAGCCCTCTCGAGGAAATTCAACTTCCGATCGGGCATACCCTATTTCCCGCCGTACTTGCGGACCAGGTCGAGGAGATCCTTTCCGAAGACTTCCTCGTAACTGGCCCAGACGGGCTGGACGGCTTTCTGGAAAGCGGCCTTATCCACTTCGTTGACCTTCATTCCCTTTTCCTTCAGCTTTGCAAGGAATTCGTCCTCCTGCTTGACCGTCAGGCGCCTTTGCTCGTCGCGCCACTTGGCCGAGAGCTTGAGGATCGTTTTCTGGTCTTCAGGCGAGACCTGTTTCCAGACCGAACTGTTCACGCAGAGCAGGGCCGAGCCCCAGATGTGCCCCGACAGGGAAAGGTATTTCTGGACCTCGTAAAAGGCGCTCGAGTAAATGATGGCGAAGGGATTCTCCTGGCCGTCGACCACGCCCTGCTGCAAGGCGGTGTAGAGCTCGCCGAAATTCACGGGCATCGGGGAAGCGCCCAGGGCCTTGAACGTGTCCAGGCGCATCTTGTCCGGAGTGACACGGATCTTCAGGCCGGCGAGATCCGCCGGCTTTGCGATCGGCCGCTTGTTGTTGGTGAGGTGCCTGAACCCGTTTTCCCACCAGGCGAGACCGACGATCCCCTTCTTCGCCAGGATGTCGAGAAGGCGCTTGCCCAGTTCCCCGTCAAGGGCCTTGTACGCCGCTTCGTGAGTCGGCCAGGCATAAGGCAGGGCTTCGATGCCGAACTTCGGCTCGATGGTCTGGAAGGATCCCCCGCCGATGAGCCCACCGTTCACGGTCTGGAGGGTCAACCCCTCGATCATGTCCTTCTCGCTTCCAAGCTGGCTGCTGGGATAGATCTGGATTTCCACTCTCCCCTTCGTCGCCTTCTTTACCTCTTCGGCGAAGCCCGAAAGAGACGTATGCCAGGAATGATCCGTGTTCAGGACGTGGCCGATCTTGATCGTCGTCACCGCAAAGGCCGGTGCAGAGAAAGCGAGAAGGCAGAGGCTCAATGCCAGCACGGATAACAGTGTTTTCTTCATTACAGGACACCCCCTTTGAATTCTTGCGTTTATTACGTTCAGTACTTGCCGGCAGAAAAGCCGACTCCCTATTGGATTATATTCCGTTGCAGGGTTAGTGAAACCCCTTGGAGGAAAGAATATCCTCAGGCCCAAATAGTCCTCATGCGGAAAAGTTCCGCCCCGTCCGCGGGTCTGAGGATCCCGTGGAGGCAGGCGAATCCCGCGTTCGTTTCACCCTCCGGCCGGGCCACGGTTTCCAGGACCTCACCGAACCGGCTTTCCCCGTGGAACTCCGCATCGAAACCCCTGAACGTGCGTGAGGCAAACCAATCGGGAGGCAGCGTCGCCACGGCCCAGTCCAGGTAGCGGACGTGGTTCACGTGGCCGTTGGCGTCCATGTCCGATTCCTCCACGCCGATGGAACTCTTCCAGGGACCCTCTTCGCACCGCTCGACTTTTTCGAACTCGAACGGGATGGGAGGGTTATTTTCCTCGTGGAGGTTCGGCAATCCCTTCTCGATTCGGAAAGGCTTGCGGCTCGCCAGGTCGACGAGGACCCAGCAGGTCTCGGCGCGGACAATGCACGTTTCTCCCGAGTAAAGCTCGAAGGCCCTCAGGGAATAGAGGCGGCCGTGAGGGAAATGCCAGGTGCGCAGAGCAATCGTTTCCCCGGACCGGGGCAGCCGGGCGGCTCGCAGTCGGTATTTCACCAGCATCCACGTGAACCCGAGCGGCAGGATCTGGGGGACCGATGCCCCAAGCTTCGAAGCCGCGCCGTTGGCCGCGTCCTGGAGGTAGTTGGCAAGGGCGGTCAGCGTCACTTCTCCCCTGTGGTCGCAATCGGATGGATCAATCGCCAATTCCATTGAATGCATGAAAAGCCCTCCCCGGTGCAGGAAATTGTCGCTTCTCATCATACGCCACCTTGACAGCAAGGACAATATCGCCTATATGTTTGATATATAGCAAACAAAGGATGTGAATGTTTATGAAAAAGGCGATGGAGGCCTTTGAGCGGGCCACGATCGACGAACTGGCCGAAGGCGTCATGGAAGATCCCGAAACGGGGGAGCTGGTCTGTCTCATTTGCGGGAGGGGTTTTGTTCCGGGAGAGGTCTTCCCGGTCGACGGGCGCTTTTTCGATGCCCGGTCGGCAGCGCGGATGCACGCGGAGCGGGAACACGGATCCCGGTTCATGTCGCTGCTGAACCTCCTGCGCCAATGGGGCGGGCTGTCCGAGATCCAGGCCCGTCTCCTGGAGGCCTTTTTCCTGGGACACGACGACGAAAGGATCGCGAAGGAACTCGGCATCAGCCGATCCACCGTCCGCAACCATCGCTTCCGCATGAAGGAACGGGTGCGCCAGGCGAAAGTGTTCCTGGCCATGAACCGGATCCTGGAGCGGAACCAGAAGGCGGAAACGCGCCTGGTGGAGTTCGGGGCGAAGGCCCGCATCGTGGACGAACGTTTCGCCCTGACGGAGGAAGAGTCCGAGCAGCTGGTCCGCAAGTACTTCAGGGAGGACGGAACGCTCGCCCTTTTCCCGACCAAGGCGAAGGCGCGGGTCGCCCTCCTGAGGAAAATCGTCGAGCGTCTGACGCCGGGAGTCCGGTACTCCGAGCGGGAACTGAACGCGATCCTCTCGCCGCTCACGGAAGACCACGTCATCGTCCGCCGTTGCCTGGTGGACTACGGCTTCGTCAGCCGCTTGCCGGACGGAAGCGCCTACTGGGTGGAGATGTAAGGTTGCAAGGAAAAGGCCCCGGCTTTAACGGCCGGGGCCTTTTGCAAACCGGGTTATTTCTCGAGGGACTTGAGGATCCGGTCCCCGAAATCCTTCGATTTTGCCCAGCCGTCCACGTAGGTTTGCTTCACGACACCGTTGAAGGTTCCCTTGTCGAGGCTGAAAAGCTGCTGGACCGAGATTCCCCCGGGAGTGCTGGTCTCGGTCAGGAGTTTGCTCATTTGGCCCGGGTTGTGCTCCCATTCCTTGAGGCACCCCTGGATCGTGTGGAAAACCAGGTCCTCGGAAGTCGCGTGATCGATCCCGAGGAGAACCGAGGATTGGATGATAGCCGAACAGAAGGCGAACACCGGGGCGGGGCAGGTCACCGAGGTGAGGATGTTGATTTTCTCCTCGGGGAGGACGAAGCATTTTCCCATGGACGAGAAGATCTCCATGATGTCTTCCCGGGCCTTCCCGTCGACCTTGTCGTCAAAGGAAACGGCGATCGCGCCGTAGCCGATCTTGCTGGGGGGGTTGGGCATGGCGCGGACGACCGAAGCGTTTTTCAGCTTGTCCCGGTAAAGCTTCATGGGGATCCCGGCGGAAATGGACACGACCGTCTTGCCGGAGAAATCCATTTCGCCGAGCTCTTCCGCCACGCTTGAAGCCACCTCCGACCGGACGCAGATGAAGATATAGTCCCCTTTTTCCACGGCGTCGCCGTTGGAGGAAGCCTTGTTGATCCCGAACCGTTTTTCCAGGTCCTCCAGCCTTGCCTTGCCGGGGTTGCTGACCAGGATGTCCCGGGGAGCGACTACGCCCTTTGCGGTCATGTTGCCGACCAAAATCTCCGCGATCTTCCCTCCGCCGATAAAAGAAACCTTTTTGGTTACTGACATTTTTCCACCTCCCAGGATTTTACGTGGTCCTTGTTCCCGCTTTGAAGTCCCCGCACTTTCTGGTATCCTTGGAAAACTATGGTCCTACCTAAAATTGAGGTTGGGTGCAGTCTTTAAGGAGGTTGCGATTCTTGGAAAAGAAACGGGCCGACGTGGAAAAGCAGATCATCGACATGATCAATAGCGGCCAGTACCCGGAGGGTTCCAAACTCCCGCGTGAAAGGGACATGGCGGAGAGCCTCGGTATCGGCAGGAACCTTCTGCGGGAGGCGATCGCCGTGCTCGAAACCCTTGGCTTGCTGGAAGTGAGAAAGCGTGAAGGCATTTTCGTCAAGAAGATGCCGACCAGCGAGATCGTGGGGAACCTCAAGATGATTCGCCTCTGGCCGGCGGATTTTGCTCCGCAGCTCATGGAAGTCCGGCAGGCCATCAACATGCTGGCCGTGGATTGGGCCGCCAGGCGGCGGACAGAGGACGACATCAGGAAACTCTGGGAATGTTTCCGGAATTTCGAGAAAACTCCCCTGGTTAGCGAAGAGGACCGCCATGCGAGTGCCCGTTGGGAAAACGTCCTTCACGCCCTGGTCGTCGATTCCGCCCATAACGTGATCCTTTCGCGCATTTACGAGGGGATCTCTTTTCTCATGGAACTGAACAACGACATGATGCACATGACGCTGATGAACATGAACCCGGGGTGGGTGGCACACATCGTCGAGCAGCACCGCCGCGTCATAGAGGCCATTGAGGCAAAAGATCCGCAGGCTGCCTCCGAATGGATGAAAGAGCACTTCGAGGATACGATCAGGGGCCTCGGCCTGGAAAAGGCCGTCGAGCCGGCGCGCATTTCCAGGTAGGGTTGAAGGGCAGCGTCGTTTTTTTGCTGCCCTTCAACCGACCGGAACAACGTTTCATCCCCCGAGATAGGACTCCTGGACCGCCTTGCTCTTGAGCAGGGACTGCGCATCGTCCATCGCAACGATTTTTCCGACTTCCAGAATGTAACCCTTGTCTGCGATTTTCAAAGCCATTTTCGCGTTCTGCTCCACGAGCAGGATCGTCGTCCCCTCTTCGTGGATCTGGCGGATGATCTCGAAAACCTCCCTAACGACCAGGGGCGCCAGCCCCATGGAGGGCTCGTCCAGGAGGAGGATCTTCGGCCTGGACATCAGCGCCCGGCAGATGACGAGCATCTGCTGCTCGCCGCCTGAAAGGTGCCCCGCCAGGTGGTCCCTTCTTTCACGCAGCCTCGGGAACTTCTCGAAGAATCGCTCGATATCCTGTTCGATTTCCGAGTCGTTCCGGATGTAGGCCCCCATCTTGAGGTTCTCGTAGACCGTCTGCCGGGGCAGGGCCTTGCGGCCTTCGGGGCAGTGGGCGATCCCCATCTTGATGATGCGGTCGGGCTGCATGCCCTCGATGTTGACGCCCTGGTAGGTGATGCAGCCCTTCGTCGGCTTGAGCAAGCCCGAGATCGTCTTGAGGAGCGTCGTCTTGCCCGCCCCGTTCGCACCCAGCAGCGTGGTCAGCTCACCTTGCTCGAGGTGGATGGAAAGCTCCCTGAGCGCCGTGATCTGGCCGTACTTGACCGTCAGGTCGTTCGTCGAAAATATCATGGCTAGTCCTCTTCCTTCCCGAGGTAAGCCTCGATCACCGTGGGGTCCGCCTGGATCGCCGCCGGGTCGCCCTCGGCGATCTTCTTCCCGAAGTTCAGCACGACGATGCGGTGCGAGATTCCCATGATCAGTTTCATGTTGTGCTCGATGACAACGACGGTGAGACCCTGCTTGTTGATTCCGTCGATCAGGTTCATCAATTCCGCGGTTTCGTTGGGGTTCATGCCCGCGGAAGGTTCGTCGAGCAAAAGGATCTTCGGGTCGCTGGCGAGCGCTCTGGCGATCTCCAGTTTTCTCTTCTTTCCGTAAGGCAGGTTGCCTGCGACGAGGTTGGCGTCCTTTTCAAGGCCGAAATACTTGAGAAGGCTCATGCATTTGTCGCGAGCCTCGGTTTCCTTCTGCCCTTTTCCAGGGTCGCGGAAGAGGGTTTCCATGATTCCCGGGTGGATTTGCAGGTGCATGCCGACCAGGACGTTGTTCAAAACCGTCATCTGGTCGAAAAGGCGGATATTCTGGAAAGTCCGTGCCAGGCCCTTGTCGACGACGCTGTCTACGGTATGCCCGGTGACCTCGATCCCGTTATAGAAAACCTTTCCTCTCGTGGGCTGGTAAAAGCCCGTGATCACGTTGAAAAGGGTGGATTTCCCCGCCCCGTTCGGGCCGATAACCCCTAGGATCTCGGATTCCCGGATCGTCATTTCCACTGCTTCGAGGGCTCTCACTCCACCGAAGTGCTTCGACAGGTCTTCCGTCTTGACCAGTTCCGTCATTTCCGTCACCTGCCCGCTTCCTCAGGTTCTTTTTTCCTGAAACGCATGATCCCGATCAGGCGTTCCCCGACGCCGGCCTTCCCGAGCAGGCCGTTTGGCCAGTAAATCATCATGATGACCATCATGAACCCGACGAAGACCAGGCGGTACTCGTAGAAACTCCGGGAGATCTCGGGGGCCACGACGAGGATCAGGGTCCCCAGGAGCGACCCGGGCAGGCTTCCCAGTCCGCCGAGTATCGCCATCTGGAGCTGGTAGACCGACTCGTCAAGGGTGTAGTTGAAAGGGGAGGCGTACTGGGTGTAATGAACAAGCAGCGATCCGGCCAGGCCGGTGAATACGGAGCCGATCGCAAAGTTCAGCACCTTGAAATTCTGGATATTGATTCCAGAGTAACTCGCCGCTATGGAATCGTCCCGGATCGCTTCGAAAGCCCTGCCCAGTTTCGACTTGGTGATCCGCTCGATCAGGATATAGCAGACGACAAGGAAGCCCAGCGCAAGGTAGTAGAAGCGCAGGTTCGTGTCGAAGACAAAACCGAAGAACTGCGGGACGGGGACCTTGGGGATACCCATGGCACCGTTAGTGACGGGTATCCAGTTCAAAAACACCACCTGGCAAACGACGTTAAAACCGATCGTGATCAATGTGAGGTAGTCAAACGAGGACTTTCGGCAAAGGAAACCGAGGATCGCCCCGACAAGCCCTGCAAAAATCCCGGCGGTTAAAAAGGCCACGAAGAAAGGGAAATGCAGCCTCACGGCAAGGATGGCGGACCAATAGGCCCCAAGTCCCATGAATGCTGCCCTGCCCATGTCCAGCTGTCCGCAGAAACCCACGATCAGGTTGATCGAAAGGGCGACGACGGAATAGATGAAGAATACGTTCAGGACGCGGAGAGCATATTCATCCGTTATGACAAGTGGGAGAGCACAAGCGGCCAGGATGACCGCCAGAGTGATCAATTTTCGGTTGTTGGCCGTTATATTCATCGCTTGCCCCTCCTAGATTTTCTCCGCTACCTGAGCGGGGAAAAGCCCCTGGGGCTTGAAAAGGACAAAGGCGATCAACAGCAGCCAGACGATCGCGTCCTTGTAGAGGGTCGAAACATAACCGGAAACCATGCTCTCCATCAAGCCGAGCATGATGGCTCCCATGACTGCCCCCTTCAGGCTGCCAACGCCTCCAATGATCGATGCCATCCAGGCCTTGATCGTCCCTAAGGCGAACCCGATCCCGATGAAGATGCTGTCGTAGTAGATGCAAAACAGGATTCCGCCGATTACGCCGAGGGCTCCGCCTATGCCGTAGACGATGGATATCGTCCGGTTCACAGGCACACCCATCAGCGCTGCAGTCGGGATGCTCTGGGAAATTGCGATGATGCCTTGTCCCGTCTTGGTTTTCTTGAGGTAGAGCGTGATGCCGACCATGCAGGAAACGGCAATCAGCAGGATGTATATCTGCAGGGTCCCGATGATGATCCCGCCGAACTGCAGGTTGCTTCCGCGGACACCGATGTCGAACGCAAAGGTTTCCGGTCCCCAGATCTTGAGAATGGCGTTTCGCATGATATAGGCGATGCCCACGGCCGTAATCGTGGGCGTGACTCGTCCGGAATACCGGACCGGCCGATATGCGAGTTTTTCAACGAACAGGTTGATCACGAAGCCGACGATGATGCCGGCGAGGATAGCCAGGGCTGGGTGGACGCCCATGGTCAGGAGTCCCAGGGCGGCGAAGCATCCTACCGCATAAACGTCGCCATGAGCAAAATTTAGCAGCTCCAGGATCCCGTACACCATGTTGTAGCCCATGGCGATCAGGGCGTAGATGCTGCCGATGCTCAGGCCGTTGATCAGGTGCTGTAAGAACATGTTGGTTCCGGATTCCATATTGACCCCGCTTTCACGGGGAAGCCGGCGAAAACCGCCGGCTTCCCCAGGGATATGAATTGGGATTGTTCGACTACTTCACCTTGTAGCTGACAAAGCTGCCGTTCTTGACGGTGATGACGAAAGCCTTCTTATCCGGCACATCGCCGTACTTGTCGAACTTGATGTTTCCCGTGACGCCGTCGAAGGACTTGCCCGTCTGGAGCTTCTGGATCAGGGACGCCCTGTCCGTGGCGCCCGCCTCGACCGCTGCCTTGACCAGGTACACGATGTCATAGGCATGGGCTCCCCACTCACCGGGCTTCTCCTTGTTGATGGAGTCGTACTTCTTGATGAAAGCGGCCTGCTTGGGGCGCAGGTCGTTCGGGTCGAAGGAGGTGACGGAAACGACGCCTTCAACGGCGGGTCCGCCGATCTCGATCAGCTTCGGGTGGGCGATGCTGCTGGCCCCTACGATCTTGGCCTTGTAATTCAGGTTCTTCGCCTGCTTCGCCAGCAGGGCTGCGCCGGTATAGTCCCCGAGGAAGAGGACGCCGTCAGCGCCGAGGCCCTTGAACTTCGTGACGATGGCGGAGTAGTCGCGGTCAACGCCAGGCACGTAGGATTCCTCACCGACGAGGGAGACGCCCAGTGCGGGAAGGGCCTTCAAGGCGACATCCTTCATCCCCTTGCCGTAGTCGGAGTTCTCCCAGACGAGCGCGGGCTTCTTGACCTGCAGGTCCTTCACGGCCAGCCTGACGACCTGGTTGACCATGATGTCGTCGTTGACGACCACGCGGAAGTAGTTCTTGTGGCCGAGACGGGTCAGCGTCGGGTTCGTGTTGCTGGGAGAAATGACGGGAACGCCGGTCTTTTCCCACATCGGGAGGGCTGCGATGCTGCAGCTGGAGTTGTTGTGCCCCACGACGAACAGGATTTTCTTGTCGAGGGAGAGCTTCTGGGCGACGATGACGGCCTGGTTCGGGGTGGCCATGTCGTCGGCGACCTCAAAGGTCATTTTCTTGCCGTTGATGCCGCCCTTGGCGTTGATCTCGTCAACGGCCAGCTGGGCTCCCGCCTTCATCTGGATGCCCTGTCCGGCGCTGTCGCCAGTCATCGGGCCTACCACTGCAAAATGGATCGTATCGGCGGCAAATGCTGCGGAAACACCAAAAAGAGCGAACGCGATAAGTAGTGCCAGGGTTGCGAATTTCTTAGTCAAGTCCTTTCCTCCTTATCATCTCTGGGTTTTTGGTTCCGGACAAAAGCAATGCCGCTCAATCCATCAGCATCCCCCCGTTGACGTTCAGGATTTCTCCTGTGATGTATCCAGCGGTTTCAGAGCAGAGCCAGGCTACGACCCCCGCGATTTCGTTCGGCTCCGCGAGCCTGCCGATGGGGATCTGCTGGACGGCGATCTTCCACCGGTCGTTTTTCAGGATGTTTTCCGTGGCGACCCACCCGGGAGCAACCGCGTTTACGCGAACGCCGAACCTTGCCATTTCTGCGGCCATGGATCGGGTCAGGCTGATCACTGCAGCCTTGGAGGCGGAGTAGGCCGAAATTTCAGGGCCGGGTTTTTTCCCGTCGATCGAGGCCATGTTGACGACGCAGCCTGCACCTCTTTCGACCATATCCGGCAGGATTGCCTGGCTGAGCAGGTAAACGGCCTTCAGGTTGATCGCCATGACGCGATCCCACAGTTCCTCCGTCATTTCGAGGAAAGGGCTGGCGGGGTAAATCCCGGCGTTGTTCACGAGGATATCGACAGGGCCCCCCCACATCCGCGCTTTTTCGTGTATTTCCTGGCAATCCGCGGCTTTCGTGATGTCGCCGATCACAACCTGTGCGGACCCGCCGGAAGAAAGGATGGTCTCCCTAACGGTGGAGGCCTTCTGTTCATCGAGGTCGCAAAGGCTGAGAAAACACCCCTCGGATGCCAGCTTCAACGCGATCGCCTTGCCGATTCCGCTCGCTGCTCCCGTAACCAACGCATGTCGTGTCGACATCAGGTTCCCCCCTAATAAGGCTGGCTTGGAAAAAAGAATAGGTAGGACCATAGCCCTACCAGAACGGATTAAGCGTAACCCAGCGGGAAAGAAAATGCAAGAAAGTTCGACCAATAAGGTTCATATACATCAATGGAATCTGATGTATCTATCGAGTCGGGGTGAGATTGCCGGGAACCGTTTCCAGGAGGGGAAAGGCAGACGCGCCGGGCAAGCCGGCAAGTTTTCTTCTAGAGCTCCCAGTAGGGGTTGGAAAGGTTGGATTTCAGTTCGGGGTGTTTGCCCAGCAAGAGCGTGACGGCATCGACGAGGTGTTCCCTGAGGACTGAACCGGCTTCCTTGTGATTCCTTTTCTCGATGGCCTCGATGATCCGGCGGTGCTGGTCGGTGATATGGTCGATCCAGCCGGTTTCCATGAGGTTGTAGGGGTGCATCAGGGCGTTGTTCCGCTCGACCAGCTGGTCGATCCCCTCGTTGAGCCGCGAGAGCAGCGGGTTGTGCGCGGCCTCGGTCACGAGATGGTGCAGCAGGGCTTCCCATTTCCCGTTTTGGGCCTGGTCTTCGGGTGTTTCATAGGGGCAGGTCGAAAAGGCTTCGAAACAGCCCCAGAGCTTTCTCAGGTCGTCATCCCTGCGCCTCAGGGCCGCCAACTCCGCCGCAGGGACGCTGATGATGAGCCGCACTTCCATCTGCAGCAGGATGAAGTCTGAAGGCATGACCTGCATGCTCTGGATCCCCTGCCGCAGGTTCCCTTCCTGGAGGTTCTTGACGAAAGTCCCCTGGCGTTCGCGAATATCGAGAACTCCCATCAGGTTGAGAGCGGCGACGGCCTCACGCAGGATATTGCGGCTGACCTTGAGGTTCACGGCGAGTTCCCGCTCAGAGGGGAGCCGGTCGCCAGAATTGTACCCGCCACCGCGGACGAGCTCGAGGAGCTTGTCCTGGACGATCTTTTTCTTGCTCTCCTTTTCACGGTTTCCAGACGCTTCCATCTGTTTTCCTCCTGCCTGGACGCTATCCGAATCATGGAACAACACAAGCCGAAGCGGGCCTTTTTGATATCGGGGGTCCTTTCCGGAAACTCTTGACAGCCCTCCCCGAAAGGGTATCATAATAACCATAAAACATGGTCCTTCCTCTGGCACTACCACGTGAAGGAGAGCTGGGAATGGGAACAATTTTCAGGATAGCTCACTATACCATCCACGACGGGCCCGGCATCCGGACCACCGTCTTCCTCAAGGGCTGCCCGGCCCGCTGTCTCTGGTGCTGCAGCCCCGAATCCCAGCTTCCCGCTCCCGAAACGGCGAAAAAAAAGGAACGCTGCAGGGCCTGCGATCCCTGCTGCGGGGACCCCGAAAAATGCCCCGGCGAAGCCCTTGAAACAATCGGCAGGCAGGTGTCCCCCGGGGAACTGCTGGCGGAAGTCATGCGGGACGCACCTTTCTGGAGGCGTTCCGGCGGCGGTGTCACGGTTTCGGGCGGGGAGCCCCTGGCCCAACCCGGCTTCCTCGCGGCCTTCCTTGAACTGTGCAAGGCCCGGTACATCCACACCGCCATCGAGACCTCGCTTTTCTGCAGCAGGGGGGCCCTGGAAAGGGTCCTCGGCCTGCTGGATTTCGTCCAGTTCGACATCAAGGCGATGGACCCCCGGCTGCACCGGGAACTGACCGGGCTCGACAACGCGGAAATGCTGGGAAACGCGCGTTTTCTCCTTCAAAGCGGCAAACCCCTCCTGGCCCGGATTCCCCTGGTGCCGGGATGCAACGACGGGGAGGAAAACCTCCGGGCCCTGGGTTCCTTCCTGGGAGAGCATCGCCCGGGAGTCGAACTGGAAATCCTTGCCTACCACCGCATGGGAGTCGGGCGATACGAGGACCTGGGAAGGGAATACGCCCTGCCGGGCACGAAGCCCCCAAAGAGAGAAGAAATGGAAAGAGCGGAAAGGATCCTGCAGGAGTATCCGATCAAGGTAACCAGACAGGGAGGACATAAGGCATGAGCAAGGAAATCACGGCAGAGAGAGAGAATACGATCCGCCGCATCAACGGCATGAAAGACCGCATGATCATCAGCCAGCCCACGGAACTTCTTCCCGAGAGGGCCCTGCTGGTGACGCGGGCTTACGAGGAATATGCCGCCGAGCCGCCCGTGCTCCAGAGGGCCTATGCCCTGAAAAAGGTTCTCGAGGAGATGACCCTGTTCATCGATGAGGGCGAGCTTTTCGTGGGGCACCCTTCTCCCCGGCCGCGGTCCCCGATCGTCTGCCCGGAACTGGGAGCCCGCTGGGTTTTGGCCGACATCGACAATTTCGCCGACAGGCCGGCGGACTCCATCGGCATGACCGGCGAGAACAAGGAAATCCTGAAGGACTGCCTCCAAAAATGGCAGGATTCCTCGCTCGACGCCGTGGTGAACCGCCTGATCTCGAACGAAGCCAAGCAGGCCATCGCCGACGGGATGATCACCGTCGGGGGGCAGGGGACGGCCCAGGGCAACATCTCCATCAACAACAGCAAGCTCCTCGCGATGGGGCTCAGGGGCCTGGTAAACGAGATCGACGCGAAGCTCGCGGGCTTCACGCCCAGGGGTATCGACGGCACGAAGAAACTGACCTTCTGGAAGGCAGGGAAGATCGCCCTTGAGTCGGTCATTGCCTTCGCCCACCGCTACGCCGACTTCGCGAAGGAAAAAGCGGCCGAAACGGACGATCCCGCCAGGAAGGTTGAGCTGCTGGAGATCGCCGCGATCCTTCGGAGGGTCCCGGAATTTCCCGCCGCCACCTTCAGGGAAGCCCTCCAGTCCGTCTGGCTGGTCTACACCGTGCTCCACATCGAGTCCGATCCCCACGCCATCCTGCTGGGCCGGCTCGACCAATACCTGTACCCCTTCTACAAGAAGGACCGGGCCGAGGGGCGAATCACCGACGAGCAGGCCGTCGAGCTTTTGGCCGGCATCTGGATCAAGTGCACCTCCATCATCAAGCTCATGGACTCGGTCACGACCCGGACTTTTGCCGGCTTCCCGCTTTTCCAGAACATCACGATCGGAGGGCAGGGGCCCCGCGGGGAGGACGCCTCCAACGAACTGTCCAGCCTGATACTCGATGCTGCCCTCGTGGCCAGGGTTCCGCAGCCGTCCATCGGGTTCCGCTACCACAACAGGATCGACCCCGACCTGCTGCAGAAAGTCTGCGAGACCATCCGTGAAGGACTCGGGTATCCCGCTGTCATGAACGACAACTGCATCATCCCGAAGCACCTCATCCGCGGCGCGACGCTGGAAGAAGCCCGCAACTACTGCACCAACTGCGTGGAGACCGACATCGAGGGAATGACGGATTCCAGGGCACACTCGGGATACGTCAACTTCCCGAAGTGCCTGCTTTTGGCCATGAACGACGGAACGGACCCGAAGACGGGCCGGCAGGTCGGGCCGAAAACCGGCAAGCTGGCGGACTTTGCCTCTTTCGACGACCTGATGAAGGCCTACGAGGCGCACGTCGCCCATTTCACGAAGCTGATCGTGGACGCCTACGACCTCATCGACGGGGCCCATGCCGTCCACGCGCCGGAGCCGTTCATGTCCTGCCTGCTCGACGACTGCATCGAGCGGGGGATGACCCGCCAGGAAGGCGGCACCCGGTACAACTTCTCGGGCATCTTCGGGGTGGGCCTCGCTTCCGTATCGGACGGCCTCGCGGCCGTGAAGAAGCTCTGCTTCGACGAGAAATCCGTCACCCCGTCGGAAATCCTCGAGGCCCTGGAAAACGACTTCGAGGGGGCGGAGGACCTCCGCAAGCGCTGCGAGAAGGCCCCGAAGTTCGGCAACGACGACGACACCGTCGACCTGGTCGCCAGGCACGCGTCCCACGTCTTCTGCCGGGAAGTGACCCAGTACCCCTGCATGAGGGGCGGGTTCTACATCCCCGAACTGCACTCGGTGTCCACCCACGTCTACTTCGGCGAAGTCACCGGGGCCACCCCGGACGGCCGGTACGCCGGCATCGCCTTCTCGGACGGGGCTTCGCCGGTGGGGGGCAGGGACCGCAACGGCCCCACGGCGGCCGTTCGTTCCATGACGAAGATCGATCACCTGGAAGCCCTGCAGGGGGTCCTCTTCAACCAGAAGTTCTCCCCGAGCCTTTTGAACACGGACGGCGCCATCGGCCGGTTCGAGGATTACATCCGCACCTATTGCGACCTGGGAGGGCACCATATCCAGTTCAACATGGTCTCCACGAAACAGCTTCGCAAGGCCCAGGAAAACCCTGCAGCCTACCGGGACCTCATCGTCCGGGTGGCCGGGTACAGCGCCTATTTCACGGAACTGAACCGCAACACCCAGAACGAAATCATCGCTCGTACCGAGTACGAGGAACTGAACTAGGGCGAAGCCCTGGAGGTGAAGAAGATGGCGACTGCAGGAATAAACCCGAAATACGCGGACCGCATCGAGAAACTCAAGGAAAAGCTCCTCACGACCTACCCTGAAATCGACCTCGAGGACGCGAAGATCCTGACCGAGAGTTTTCTCGAGACACAGGGCGAGCCTCTCGTCACCCGCAAGGCCAAGGCCTTCCGGAAACAGTGCAGCGAGAAGACCGTCAGGATCTGGGATCACGAGCTGATCGTGGGCAACTCCGGGAGCAAGATCCGGGGAGGGATCCTTTCCGCCGACGTCTGCTGGTCCGTCCTGGACCGCGAGCTGGACACCATCAACACCCGTGCCTACGACAAGTTCCACCTTCTCCCCGAAGACCGCCAGGCTTTCGTGGACCTGATCCGTCCGTACTGGAAAGGGCGTTCCAGCTACGAGGAATGGCTTGCCCGGATTCCCTCCGACGTGGCGGCCCTCAGGGACAACGGAGCCCTCTACATCGACAAGAAGGCCGTCCGCGGCTGGGGCGAGGTCACAGCCGGCTACGAGTGGTTCATCAACAACGGCGTGGAAGGCATCGTCGCGAAGATCACGGAAGAGAAATCGGAGCTCGACGCCACCCGGCCGGGAGACTACGAAAAGGAAATCTACCTGGACGCCCTGCTGGTCGTCGCGGAGGGGATGGTCATCCTGGCCGGCCGCTACGCCGACGAGGCGGATCGCCTGGCAGGCCTGGAGGCGGATCCCGCGCGGAAGCAGGAACTCCTGAAGATCGCGGAGAACTGCCGCCATGTCCCGGCAAAGCCGGCCCGCACGTTCCAGGAGGCCCTGCAGTCGTTCTACTTCTACCAGGTCTGCATCTTCATGGAACAGAACGCGGCGGCCTACAACCCGGGGCGCATGGACCAGTACATGTACCCGTTCTACAAGGCGGACCTCGAGGAAGGCCGGATCACCCCGGACCAGGCCCAGGAGCTTTTGAACTGTCTCTGGGTCAAGTTCTCCGAGCAGTGCCTCTTCCAGGACGCCAAGTCCGCCGAGTACGCCTCCGGCTACCCGATGTTCCAGAACCTGTGCGCCGGCGGCGTGGACCTGCAGGGGCGGGACGCGGTCAACGACTTGTCCTACATGATCCTCCAGGCCACGATGGACACGCAGCTGTACCAGCCCTCCCTTTCGGTCCGGTACAACATGGCGAAGAATCCCAACTCCTTCCTCCGGAAGATCGTCGAGCTCATCAGGCTGGGGACGGGTTTCCCCGCGTTCCACAACGACGAGGTCGGCATCCGGATGCTCATGAACAAGGGGATTCCTCTCCGCGAAGCCCTGGGCTGGAATCCCGGCGGGTGCGTGGAGACCAACCTGGCGGGCAAGCTCCGCGCCTACTCGGCCCTCGCCGACATCAACCTGGGGAGCGTTGTGGAGTATGTCCTGCTGGACGGCAAGTGCCGCAAGACCGGCGCCCAGGCCGGGGCCCGGACGGGCAACCCGCTCGATTTCAAGACCTGGGCGGATTTCGAGAAAGCCCTGAAGGAACAGCTGCACTACGTCATCAAGGTCGTCGTGAAGGCAAGCCACATCATCGACGAGATCTGCATGAACCGCCCGGTTCCCGCGCTTTCCCTGAGCTTCGAGGAGTGCATCACCAACGCGAAGGACTATGCCTGGGGCGGCGCCAAGTACAACACGGGCAACGGGATCATCTGCATCGGGGTGGCCGACCTGATCAACAGCGCCGCCGCGATCCGCTACCTGGTCTACGGGACGCGGCAGCTTTCCATGGCCCGGCTGCTGGAGGCGCTCGAGCACGACTTCGTCGGCTACGAGGACGTCCTGAAGCTCTGCGCCGATGCCCCGAAGTACGGCAACGACGATCCCAGGGCTGACGACCTCGCCGCGGACCTGTTCACCTACATCGCCGACGAGATCGAGAGTTACCGGAGCAAGTTCGGCACCATGACGCCGGGAATCCTCCCCGTTTCGGGCAATACGCCCTTCGGGGTGGAAGTGGGAGCGCTCCCCTCGGGCCGGCGGGCCTGGAAGCCCCTGGCCGACGGGGTCAGCCCCAACGGCGGGACGGACTTCAACGGACCCAGCGCGGTGCTCAAGTCCGTGGCGAACATTCCCCACGACCGCTTCGTCCAGGGGACCCTGCTCAACATGAAGATCGCCCCGGAGATGCTTGAAACCGACAACGGCATCACCCAGCTCATGGCGCTCCTGAAGAGCCTCTGCAGCCTCGGTGTCTACCACGTGCAGTTCAACGTCGTCGACCAGGCCAAGCTAATCGAAGCCCAGAAGCACCCGGAAGTATACAAGGGCCTGCTCGTGCGGGTGGCGGGCTACACCGCCTACTTCGTGGAGCTCGGCAAGGACGTCCAGGACGAGATCATCGCCCGGACGGTCCAGACGGAGGCCACTTCCGCGATTTCCTGCTGAATGTGACGAGATTGCGGGGCGGGTCCGGCCGGACCCGCCCCGCAATCCTGAAGACCGATGAAAGGACTTGACGCCAGACATGAAATCCCTGGAGACACCCCTGATCGGCAGCGTGCTCCGGATCGAG
>Ga0209269_1000223_pt1 | contig 72977 bp, 66 predicted proteins | sample MTBAKMMethaMetaG_FD_187455 | JGI IMG/M metagenome (GOLD analysis project Ga0209269, IMG submission 187455) | Enrichment culture microbial communities from Arthur Kill intertidal strait, New Jersey, USA, that are MTBE-degrading - MTBE-AKM (Arthur... | ecosystem: Environmental > Aquatic > Marine >...
GGTTCTGGACGGGCACCTACCTGCAGGACGCGGGCTCCAACCTCTACATGTTCGCGGATCCCTACGTGGTTCCGCTGGTCGTTTCCGACGACGCGGACATGAGCGGGACGGTGACGATCGACGGGTCGAGGGTGTTCCTGCCCGGCGTCTACACCTTCATCGACGCGGGCAGCTACGTGGACAACTTCGACACGGCCTTCACCAACATGGATCCGCTCTACGACCCCTACCAGCCCGTGTGGTTCAGCGAGGGCGGCAGGGAGCTTTACAAGGGCATGATCGGGTACAGCTTCTCCGAGCAGGCCCTGGGCATGGTGGCGGCGATCCACGACTGGTCGCTGCTGCGGTGGACCATGGCAAACCACATGGCCGACGTGGCCGACGGCATGGTCGACCTGGAGGACGGGGAACGGCACTTCCACTTCCAGGGACTCTACGGGAAGACGGAGCGCGACCCGGCGGGCGACAGCGCGGCAGGCTTCGACGCGACGCAGTCGGGCGTGAGCCTCGGCTTCGACCAGAAGATCGACGAACTGACCTCCTGGGGACTCTACGCGGGCTACACGAAAAACGAGATGGACATCACGCACGTGCTTCCCGCCGCCGAGGACTGGGAAAACCAGGAAACGTGGCACTTCGGCGGGTACGTGAGCCGCCGGGCGGGCAACTGGCTGCTGACGGATGCGCTCACCTACCGGACCACCGACCACGAGTCGTTCCGGAGGCAGATCAACGAGAACGCCACGGCGAAGTTCGACAGCTGGTCGATCACGAACGACTTCAGGGCGGGCTACCTGTTGAAGGAAATCGACGAGAACTCGAATTGGCAGGTCGTTCCGGAAGTCGGCTTCAACTACGGGCATATCAACCGGGACGGCTATGAGGAAGAGAACGGGTTCACCTACGGCGACTTCGACGCGACGGTGTGGGAAGGCGTCCTGGGAGTCCGGTTCCGCGGTGAGTTCGCCCGCGAGGACGGGTCGAAGTGGGTGCCGCAGGCCAGGGTTTCCTGGGTGCACCTGCTGGGCGGCGACGACATCACCCTGGCCCAGTCCTGGTACGGCGACACCCACGAGTACACCGAGCTGCTGGACGACGACTACCTCGTGGTGGACCTCGGCTTCGCCCTCTACACGGCGGGCGACGCCCAGATCTCGCTCAACTACAACGGCCGCTTCGGCGACAGCAGCGAGTTCCACGGCGCCTGGCTCCGCTTCCGGATGGGCTTCTAATTCGGGACAGGTACAAATTCATTGCGTTCACATTCACATTAACAGGAACGGGGCTTCCCACTCGGGAAGCCCCGTTCTTTTCCTGCCCCTTGCCTTCTGTGGCGAGACCTCGTATAGTAATTTAATCGTTATCCTGCTGAATTGCGGCAGTGAAGGGGGCTCCGCCATGAAACCCGATGCCCGCTCCAGACCCCTTTGCGAAGACTCCTGCAAGGCGGCCGTTTCCCGCGAGAGGGAGGCAGCCCCGGCCGGGCGTCTTTCCCGCATCATCGAGACGAGCTTCAACGAGATCTACATCTTCGGCGGCGAAAACCTCCGGTTCGAGTATGCGAATGCGGCGGCTGTGGCCAACACCGGCTATTCCCTCGAAGAGCTCTGCAGCATGAACCCCCTGGACCTCAAGCCGGCTTTCACCCTGGAAAGCTTTGCCCTGCTCCTGCTTCCTTTGCAGGAGGGTTCGGTGACTCATGTTCGCCTGGAGACGGTACACCGCCGGAAGGATGGCTCGACTTACGACGTGGAAGTCCAGGTCCAGCTCCTGGGGGAGCGCGGGGATCACCGCTTCGCGGCGATCATCCGCGACGTGACGGAGAAGAATTGCGCCTTGCGGGACCTGGCAGAGAGCGAGAGCCGCTTCAAGAGCCTTTTCGAGAAGAACCACTCCGTCATGCTGCTGATCGACCCGGACGGGGGCAGGATCGTCGATTGCAACGAGGCGGCGGTGGGTTTCTACGGCTACCCCCGGGAAAAACTCTGTGGCATGCCCGTCACGGAGATCAATACCCTGTCGCCGGCCGAGGTCAGGAAGGAAATGAGGCGCGCGGAGAAGGGCAAAAGGAGTTATTTCCTCTTCCTCCACAGGCTTGCGGATGGCTCGCTGCGCGACGTTGAAGTTTACTCGGGGGTCATTCCCCTCGAGGGGAAGAGCCTTCTTTACTCCATCGTCCACGACGTGACGGAGCGCGTTACCGCCGAGAAGGCCCTGGCCGAGAAAACGGCCCTGCTGGACCAGCTTTTCGAGAACGCGCCCTTCGCGATCTTCGAGAGCCGGATCGGGGGCGAGCTCCTTCGCGCAAATCGGGCGGCAAAGGAACTTTTCGGCTATTCCGAGGAGGAAATCATCGGCCGGACCTGCGACGACCTGGTCGTACCGGAAAACCGGAAACCGGAAGGGCGGTTCTACACGGAGCAGCTTCACGGGGCCAGGCAGCTGGTGGCGTTCGAGGACGTGAGGCAGCGGAAGGACGGTTCCCTGCTGGACGTGTCGTTCATCGGTTTTCCGACCCTGATGGAGGGGACGGTCATCGGGGGGTACGGGATCTACCACGACATGACGGCCCGGAAGGAAGCGGAGCGCCTTCTGCACGAGAGCTACCTGGAGCTGGAAAAGCAGCTGATGGCCCTTAGGCGCTCGTGGAACCAGACCATCCACATCCTGGCGTCGGTGGTGGAGGCCCGCGATCCGTACACGGCGGGGCACCAGAAGAAGGTGGCGCTTCTCGCGGGGGAGATTGCGACCCGGATGGGGCTGCCCGACGACGAGATCGACCACGTAATCCTGGCGGCCCTTATCCACGATATCGGCAAGATCGAGGTGCCGTCGGAGATCCTTTCCAAGCCGGGAATCCTGAGCTCCCTGGAGATCCAGCTGATCCGCACCCACCCGGAGGCGGGGCGGCGAGTCCTGTCGGGGCTGCAGACCCCCTGGCCGCTGGCGGAGATCGTGTTCCAGCACCATGAGCGTCTCGACGGCAGCGGCTACCCGCGGGGGATCTCCGGGGATGCCATCCTGCCGGCCGCCCGCATCATCGCCGTGGCCGACGTTGTGGAGGCCATGTCTTCCCACCGTCCCTATCGGCCGGCCTGGCCCATGGAGGCCGTTGTGGCCGAGATGACCCGCCTGCGGGGCGTGGCCTTCGATGCTGCCGCGGTTGACGCCTGGCTGGAGATCCGGGAGCAATAACGGGGGCGGCCTAAAGTCCTATCCGCAGGCCTCGTTGAGCAGTTCCATCCAGCACTCCAGGACCCGTTCCGGTGCGAACCTTTCGCGGGATTCCCGGGCCTTTTCTCCCAATTTCTTCCTGAGTTCGTTGCTCGACAGCAGGCGTTCCATGGCCCCTGCCAGCCCTCCGGGCTCCATGGGGGCCAGCAGGCCGTTCGACCCGTCCGTGACCAGGTCTTCCACCCCGTTCCATCTTGTCGCCACGACGGCCTTGCCGTGTGCCATAGCTTCCAGGAGGGTGTTGCAGAAGCCCTCGTAAAGGGACGGCTGGACGTAGAATCCGGCGTTCCTGTAGACCGGGGAAAGGTCCAGGGTGACCCCGGGCCAGGAAACCCTCTCTTCCACGCCCATTTGTCTTGCCAGCGCCTTGAGGGCGGCCCCCTGCTTCCCCTCGCCGTGGATGACGAGGTCCCAACCGGGATGGCGGGGAGCCAGGCGGGCGAAGGCCTCGAGAAGGAGAGGAAAGTTTTTCTGTTTCGAAAGGCGTCCCACGGAAAGGATGAACGGGCGCTTGCCGAGAACCGGGCAGGCGGAGTCGAGGGCTGGTTCAAGGCCGAAATGCGGGAAAAGCGGGTTCGGGATGACGACGGATTTTACGGCCGGAAAGCTTTTCCTGTAGAAGCCGGAGGCATAGGAAGTCAGGCAGACGATCGCCCGGGCCCGGGGGTAAAGGGCTTTCCTGAGGGCCAGGTAGGCCCATTCGACGCGTCCCTTCCCGGGGTCGCCCCTCTCGGAAATGATCGCGGGAATTCCGCTTCCTTCCAGGGCTTGCAGCGTCATGACGTTGAGTTTCGTCCCAAGGGAAACGACGATGTCGGGTCCGCAGGCCAGCAGGCGTTGCTTCAGTTTCCGGTATAGGGTCGCGTGGAAGGACAGGTGCCGCTCCAGGAGGGGCATCTGCTTCCGGTCAAGGCCGAGGTCGATTCGATCGCAGCCTCCCGGTGGGTTGTAGAAAGGGTTTTCCCCCGTGTTGACCGTGATGAAGGCAACGTCGACACCCTGCCTTGCAAGGCCTTCTGCGAGAAAACAGGCTGATCGCTCTGCCCCGCCGGATTCCAGTCCCTCGATGACGATCGCGGCACGCACGGAATCACCAGCCCGCCCGCACGGCGGCAGGGTCACGGTAGAGCATGGGATTGTCCAGGTCCAGTTCCCACATGGTGTCGCGCAGCTCGTTCAAAGCGGGGTTGTGGTAAACCTTGAAGCCGGCGCTTGTCGTGAAGGTCATCTCCCCGAAAAAGATTTTCCCGCAGACATTGTACAGGTCCACCCGGACGAAATCGATTCCCCGGGAAAGTTCCCGAGCGATCTCCAGCATGCGGTTGAAGTTTTCCGCCCGGAGATGGGTTCCGATCATCTCGGAGGAAAGATTTCCTTCGATGAGGGCCTCGTTCCTGTAAAAATGTCCCTCGAAGACCCTGTCGGCAGAGGTGGCGTGGATGCAGTAGTCGAATCCCTTCGAGCCGTTGTAGCAGTAGAAGTTGAGGTCCCATGGCATCTCCCCGTCCTCCGCCAGCAGAAGGGATTCGATAAGGATCTTCGGCTCGGAGTAGTCGTAATGGACCTCGCCGCAGTTCCGGGAGAATTTCCTTTTCACCTTGCGGTTGAAATAGCGGATCGTCCGGCGGTAATCCATCTTCCCCTTGTCGCGCACGACCTCGTTCCAGCCGCTGGCGTTGGAAACCTTGATGATGAAGCTTCCCGGGAGCCCGTCGAGGATTTTTTCGTCCAGCCGGTCATGAACACCAAGAAGGGGGACGAGGACCTCTTCCCCCACGCTTTCCCTGACGTAATCGCGCACCTGGACCTTGTCGGCCAGCCTTCCGTAGAATTCGTGGTTACCGTATAGCTTGCGGTACTGGACCTTCTCCCAGTGAGTTCCCGGGTTCTCGAAATCGCCATCGAAGCCGACTTCCCTGCGGAAGAGCCTGCGGATCATCTTTCTCTGGCGCCAGGTCGAGAAGGCCCTGGCAACCTGGAGGTACCTCTTCCGAAGCGGCATCGCCGGTCCTCTTTCCACTGGTCAGCTTTTCCCCGCCCGCACGGCGGCAGGGTCACGGTAGAGCATGGGGTTGCCCCGGTCCAGTTCCCACATGGTGTCGCGCATCTTTTTCCGGATAGGGTTTTGGATGACCCCGAAGCCCGCCCCGGGGGTGAATGTCATCTCGCTGAAGAAAATCCTGTCGCCGATGCCGTACAAATCCACCCGGACAAAGTCGATTCCCCGGGAAAGTTCCCGGGCGATCTCCACCATTCTCTTCCAGTTTGCCGGTCGCCCGCGTGCCGCTGCCATCTCCGGGGAGAGGTTGCCCTCGAGGAGGTTCCAGTCCCGGTCGTACTGTCCCTTGTGAAGCCCGTCGGGGGAGGTTAGGCAGATGGCAAAATCGAATCCGTTGGAACTGTTGTAGCAGAAGAAGTCGTAGTTCCAGGGAAGCTGTCCCTCGTCGGAAAGCAGTTCTTCGATGACGATCCGTGGCCTGGAGTGATCGTAATGGGCTTCGCCGAATTTCCTGGAATATTTCTTTCGGAGCTTGCGGTTGAAGTACCGGATCGTGCGGCGCCGGTCCATTTTCTTCTTGTCGAAGACAATCTCGTTCCATTTGCAGGCATTCGACACCTTGATAACGAAGCTTTTCGGGAGCCCGTCGAATACTTTTTCGTCCAGCCTGTCATGAACGCCAAGAAGAGGAACCAGGACCTCTTCCCCCACGCGTTCCCTGACGTAATCCCGGGCGAGAAACTTGTCGGCCAGCCTTCCGTAGAATTCATGGTTGCCGTAAAGCTTTCGGAACTGGGACTTCTCGCCGTAAGTGGAGGGGTTTTCGAAATTTCCCTCGACTCCCCAGCATTTCACGAAGAGTTTTCGGATCTTCTCCCTCTGGCGCCAGACCGAAAAGGCCCTAATAGCCTGGAAGAAACATCTCGGTAGCGGCATCTCCGGTCCTCTTTCCCCTGGTCAGATTTTCCCGGCCCGCACGGCGGCGGGGTCACGGTAGAGCATGGGGTTGCCCCGGTCCAGTTCCCACATGCGGTTTCGCATCTCGGCACGGGCGGGGTTCTCGATGACGCGCAGGCCGGCACCCGAGGTGAAGGTCATCTCGCTGAAGAAAACCCTTTCACCGATGCCGTAAAGGTCGACCCGGACGAAATCGATGCCCCGGGAAAGTTCCCGGGCGATTTCCACCATCCTGTCGAAGTTCTCGGGGTGCACGTGAGTTTCTTCCATCCCGGGTTCCAGGTTGCCCTCGATGAGGTGCCTGCGATTATCGTAATGGCCTTTGCACTTCCCGTCCGGGGAAGTGATGCAGAGGGAAAAGTCGAACCCCTTCGAGCCGTTGTAGCAGAAGAAGTAGGTCGACCAGGGGAGCCTCCCGTCGTCCAGCAGCAATTCTTCGATCAGGATCCGGGGGGTGCAGTAGTCGTAGTGGACCTCCCCGAATTTCCGGGAATACTCCTTCCGGACTTTTCGGTTGAAGTACCGGATGGTCCTGTGCCGGTCCATCGTGTCCTTGTCGAACACGATCTCGTTCCACTTGCTGGCGTTGCTGATCTTGATCACGAAGCTCCGGGGGAGGGATTCCAGGATTCGGCCGTCCAGGCGTTCGTAAACGCCGAGCAGGGGGATGAGCACGTCCTCTCCTACCCGCTCCTTCACGTAGTCCCGAACGCTCACCTTGTCCGCGAGCCTGCCGTAGAAAGCGTGGTTTCCGTAGAGCTTGCGGAATTGGATCTTTTCGCAGTAGCTCACCGGGTTTTCAAAGACGCCTTCGAAGCCGAGGTGCTTCCTGAAGAGTTTCCGGATTTTTCTTTCCTGGCGCCAAAACCTGAAGGCCCGGGCCTGCCGCCCAAGCCAGTTCCAAAAACCAGTCATGGTTTGGCTGTGACGATTTTGCTGCGATGCAGGGCTTCCCGGCGCAGCAAGTGGACACCGTGGGAAAGTTCTCCCGCCACCTGGGTGAAGTAGGCGATCTCGGATGTGCCGAATGCTCCGGGTTCCCCCGAGTAGAGGCAGAGGATCCCCCGAAACTCGGGGGCTGATTTCAGCGGGAGGAGAATCACGGAGCGGTAGCCGCGCCGAAGGGCTTCTTCCACGCGGAAAAACTCGACGGAAGAGGCTTCCAGGTCCTGGACGGCGATGGGTTCCTCGTTTGAAATGACTTTGTGGGCGAGGCTTTTCGGGTATCGGCGTTCCCACGACTTCAGCTTGAACCGGGTCAGGTAGTTCCGCTCATACCCGGCGTGCCCCGCCGGGAGGAGTCTTTCCACGCCATCCGCGTCTTTCTGGACGAATCCGGCCCAGGCCATCCGCAATCCCATCCTTTTCACCAGGACACGGCAGAAATCCCTGATGTAGACGTGTTCGTCCTCTAGGATGAAGAGGAGGCGGTTGCATTCGCTCATGGCCTGCATGGCCGTGTAGGCGGCCTTCTGTCCGTCCTTGAGCTTGAGGTAGGCGGTTCGCTGGAGAGTGAGGTCGGCCTTTGCGTCTTCCAGCTCGAAATCGAGGTTCGCCCGCACGCGGACCTGTTCGACGGCCCAGGACAGGGTTTCGGCAAGCGACTCCGGGTCAGCAAGGTCTTGCGGCCCGAGCACGGCTTCCGCTCCCTCCCGGCGGAAAGCCGCCAGCCGGCAAGCCGCGGGTTCGGTGGCCAGGACAAGGAGGGGAAGGCCGGGGTTGGATTTTCTAAGGGCCTCCAGGCAGGATTCGTTAACGACGGAGGGGAGGAGGCCGTCGATGACGGCAACCTGGAAAGGCCCCTTTTCCAGGGGTTCTGCAGCCTCTTCAAAGGATTCCGCGCGGACGAGTTCCCAGCGGGGAAGCTCGGGAAAACGGCTGGATGGGCCGGGTCCAAGGAGCAATGCGCGTAAGAGTGGCAACGACTCCATCGGTTGACCTCCTGGTATCGGCGAAATGGGGATCTTGATGTGATTTCATTCTACCATTGACGGAAAGTTTCAAGTCCCGAACAGCGAAAAGCGGAGAGGGGGTCAGACCTTGAATCTTGGCATTTGTGTACAAATGCCAAGATTCAAGGTCTGACCCCCTCATTCTGATTTTCTTTATTTTAATAAAAAGACATTCCTTTAACGATTGACAGCAATAGATCATGCGCATAGGCTAGCATTGGCGGTTTGATTTCGGGTGATCCCTGCCAGGAAAGAGGTGTGTTGGATGAGAAGGGCTCAAAGGCTTTTTTTAGCGGGGTTATTGCTCTGCCTTGTTTTCGCTGCTCCGGGGCTGGCCGATACCATCAACGCATCGGGCGACACGCTCGTCAACACGACCCTGACGGGCGGGAATTGCCTGAACTTCGGAACGATCATCACGACCTCGGACGACCGTTACGGGATTTACAGCCCAACTTACCTGATCGTCAACGGCGAGAACGGGGTGATCGAGACTTACGGGCTCCGGGCCTACGGAATGTTTGCCGAGGACGAGTCCACGGCCTGGAACCTGGGGGCTTTTTCCATCGAGACCTGGGGGGATGACGCCCACGGTATGGTGGCCTCGGGCGATTCTGAGGCGGAAAACTGGGGGTCGATCATCACTCACGGGGAAAACGCCTACGGGATGTTCGCGACGGCCAGCTCGGATCTTTATAACCACGGGTCGATCGTCACGAACGGGGTGTGGGGCCTGGGCATGAACGCAGCCTACGGGTCCAGCGCGTTCAACGACGGGTCCATCACGACGACGAGCGACGATGCCGTCGGCATCCTGGTGACGCTGGACTCGACCGGCGAAAACGAGGGCACGATCACGACGAGCGGGTTCCGTGCGGACGGGATGTTGGCCTCGGGGAACTCCACGGTCACGAACTCGGGCAGCATCGCCACGAGCGGGGACCAGGCACACGGGATGTCCGCCGCCGCGGGCTCCACGGCTTCGAACACGGGATCCATCGTCACGAGCGGTACGGGGGCGGACGGCATGCATGCCGCGGGAAACTCGTCCGCGACGAACACCGGCAGCATCGTGACGAGCGGGGACGAGGCCGCAGGGATGTCGGCCTCAGGGGAAGGGTCATGGGCCGTTAACCAGGGAGGCGGCACCCTTCTGACGAAAGGGTTCGAAGCCCACGGGATGGAAGCCACGAGCGGCGCCCACGTGGATAACACGGGATCCATCGCCACGAGCGGGGACAGCGCCCACGGGATGTTCGCGCAGGCTTTTTCCAGCGCCGTAAACACAGGCGACATCACGACTTCCGGGACCGGCAGTTACGGCATGGCCGCGGATTTCGAGTCTACGGCCATCAACCTCGCAGCCGATTCCATCGTCACCTGGGGAGACGGGGCCCACGGGATGGTCGCGACGGCTTCGTCCAGCGCGGACAACGCCGGTTCCATCACGACCCACGGGGAAGGTGCCTTCGGCATGATGGCCGAGGACGGGTCGGACATCGATAACTACGCCGGCGGAACGATCGTCACGACCATGACGGGGTCGATCGGGATGGTGGCCTCGGACGATTCCCGCGCGAACAACGCCGGGAGCATCTCGACCGCTTCTTCGGGCAGTCACGGCATGGCGTTCCTGTACGGTTCGGACGGCTACAATTACGGGTCGATCGTGACGAGCGGGGATTCCGCCTACGGCATGTACGCAGCGGACGGCTCGGAGGCGACGAACAGCGGCATGGGGAGCATCGAGACATTCGGCATGTGGGGGGACGGGATGGTGGCCGTCGTTTCCTCGGACGTGGCCAACTACAGGGACATCGTGACTCACGGGGAGCAGGCCATCGGAATGGCGGCATTTTCCCACTCGACGGCGGACAACACCGCCACCGGAAGCATCGTCACGAGCGGAGACAGTGCTTTTGGCATGTACGGGGAAAACGTTTCGACCCTCTCCAACTCGGGGACGATCGTCACGAGCGGGGACCTGGCGCACGGGATGGTCGCGGTCAGCGATTCCACGGCCGGGAACACGGGGGAGATCACGACCTACGGCGACAACGCCCGCGGCATGCAGGCCAGCCAAAATTCCACGATCGCCAACCTGGGGGCGGATTCCATCGAAACCTGGGGTGAAAGCGCCTACGGGATGATGGCGATGGCCGCATCGAGCGCCGACAACTCCGGGTCGATCACGACGCACGGGGACAAGGCGATCGGCTTATACGCCCATGACCACTCAACGGGCGAGAACAGCGGTTCCATCGTGACCACCGGCGAGCAGGCAATGGGGATGCGGGCCGACGAAACCTCCACCCTGCTGAACTCGGGAAGCATCGTGACAAGCGGTGATGGTGCGCACGGCATGGAAGTGGTGGAATACAGCCGCGGCGTGAACACCGGGATGATCGCGGTATCGGGGGAGGACGCCCACGCAGTACGGGTGGACTTCCACGGGGACTTCGCGAACAGCGGCACTCTCGACAGCCTCAACGGCTACGCGCTTCTTGCGACGAACGCAAGCCAGGTGTCGCTGCAGGACGGCACGGTGCTGGCTGGAAGCCATGTCCTTGTGGGCGACGAAACGTCCAGCCTGGAGGTGGCGATGGACGGCAGCCTCTCGGCCCGGGTTTCCGGTTTCGGTGGTTTCGGCAAGAACCACGCCGGGTGGATGAGGCTCGAAGGGGGTTCCTGGGCCTACTACACGCAACTGAATGGCGGAGTGCTCGAAATCGAGTATGGAAGCCAGTACTGGACAATGCATTACCTGCAGGACCCCGGGACGATGCTGTTCGTCTACGCCAACCCGGTGGTGCCGCTTTTGGTCTCGGACGATTTGAACATGAGCGGAACCTTGATGATCGACCTGTCGGGCGTGCCGCTGCCGGGCATCTACACCTTTATCGACGCCGGAAGCTACACGGACAATTTCGACACGGAGTTCACGAACGACTACACGGGGCTTTGGGATCCGTACTTGCCACAGTGGTTCAGCGAGGGCGGCCGGGAGTACTACCGGGGAATGATCTCCTACGGCTTCTCGGAGCAGGCTCTTGGGCTGGTTTCGGCGATCCAGGACTGGTCGCTGCTGCGGTGGGTCATGGGCAACCACATGGCCGACGTGGCTGACGGGCTGGTCGACCTGGAGGACGGGGAGCGGCATTTCCACTTCCAGGGGCTCTACGGGAAAACGGAGCGTGATCCCTCGGGAGGCAGTCCCGCGGGCTTCGACGCGACCCAGTCGGGCGTGAGCCTCGGCTTCGACCGGAAGATCGACGGGCAGAAGGCCTGGGGGCTGTACGCGGGCTACACCACCAACGAGCTTGACATCACCCACGTGGCCCCGGCCGCGGGCGACTGGGAGGACCAGGAAAGCTGGCATTTCGGCGGTTACGTGAGCTGGAGGAAGGGCAACTGGATCCTGACGGACGCCCTGACGTACCGGACCACGGACCACGAGACGTACCGGAACCAGGTGGGCGGGGCGGCCACGGCGAAGTTCGACAGCTGGTCGGTCACGAACGATTTCCGGGCGGGCTACGTGATCCGGGACATCGACGAGGACTCGAACTGGCAGATCGTCCCCGAGATCGGGATCAACTTCGGGTACCTCAACCGGGACGGATACAGCGAGACGAACGGGTTCACCTACGAGGACTTCGACACGACGGTGTGGGAAAGCGTGCTCGGGGTCCGTTTCCGTGGCGAGTTTGCCCGTGACGACGGCTCGAAGTGGGTGCCGCAGCTCCGGGTCTCCTGGGTGTACCTGCTGAGCGGGGACGACGTGACCGTGGCCCAGGGATGGGGCGGCGACTGGCACACCTACACGGAAGTGCTGGACGACGACGCCTTCGTGGTGGACCTCGGGGTTTCGCTCTACACCGCCGGGGACACCGAGATCTCTCTCAACTACAACGGCCGCTTCGGCGACAACAGCGACTCCCACGGCGCCTGGCTCCGCTTCATGAAGAAGTTCTAATTCGGGACAGGTACTAATTCATTGCGTTCACATTCACAATCTGGATGGGCGCCCCCTATCTTCGGGGCGCCCCGTTTTTTGCACCTGCCCGGTGACGGGTTTCAGGAAAAGAACACCCGGAACATGGCCGAGAGGATGCGGATGGAGCGGGCGTATTCGTCGAGGTCGAGGCGCTCTTCGTTGGTGTGGTCGAGGCGGGAGTCGCCGGGACCGTAGGCGGCCATGGGGCAGTTCCAGGTGGCGGCGTAATTGAAGTCGGCCGTCCCTCCCTTGGCGAGCAGGCGAGGGCTAAGCCCCTGCTCCCGTATGGCCACGCGGAGGGCCCGGATCACGGGGTTGGTGCGCTCGGAGGCATGGGCGGGCACCGAGGAGACAAGCACGGCCGCTGCCCCGCGGGAGGCGGCCATTTCGGCGCAGAGGCGGAACACGTCCTCGGGCTGCGCTCCCAGGGGGAGCCGGATGTCAAGCTGGATCTCGGCGGTGCGGCTGCCTTCCTCCGAGCCCGACATGGAGAGGACGTTGCCCCCCATCCGCTCGATGAGGGGTTTTGCGGGGTCGTCCAACCGGTCGACTTCCTCCAGGATGTCGGCGGCGGCCCGGAGGCAGGCCGTGAGAGGGCTCGTCCCGGTGCTGCGGTGGGAACCGGTGTCCCCGGCGGAGAGGCTTACCTGCAGGAATCCCCGGTAGGCGAGGGTGATGCCGTCCGTTCCGGAAGGTTCCCCCACGAGGCAGGCGGCCGGGGCGTGCAGGGGAATCCGGTACCGCGCCCCTCGGGAGTCCGTTTCCTCGCACACGGCCGCCACGAGGGTTAGACGCCACCCCGGGGGAACCTCCGCGGCCCCTCCGGCGACGGCGAAGGCACACAGGGGACCCCGTGCGTCGACGCATCCCCGCCCCCAGAGGGTGTTTCCTTCGATGCGGACTTCGGGTCCCCCGGGCACGGTGTCGATGTGCCCCAGCAGGAGGAACTCACTGGGGCCGCTTCCCCTGGTGGCGACCACGTTCCCGGCCTCGTCGACCGAGACGCTTTCCCAGCCCAGGCCGGGCAGCCGCGAGGTAAAAAGCTGCACTGCGGAGGCCTCCTGCCCGCTCGGGCCGGGGGTGGAGACGAGGTCGATCAGCAGGTCCAGGGCCGGGTCACGCGGGGTTTCCAACGGACAGGACCTCTTCGAAGGCTTGGGCGACCCGCTCGAAATGGGCCGGTTCGGCGGCGAAGGAAGGCAGGAAGCGCACCACGCTCGGGCCGGCAGGCAGGGCCAGCACGCCCCGTTCCTGGAGGGCCCTCACGACAGGTGCGGAGCGTCCCTCCACCTCCACGCCCGTTAGAAGGCCCAAGCCCCGGACTTCCTTGATCGAGGGGTGATCGATGGCGTCAAGCCGGGTCCTGAATGCGGTTCCGAGCTTCCGGGCCTGTCCGCACAGGTTTTCCCCCGTCACCAGGGCGAGAGCCTCGTGGGCGACCCGGCAGACCAGCGGGTTGCCGCCGTAGGTGGATCCGTGGCTGCCCTGGGGGAAGTCCCCGAGGTTTCCCTTCCAGATCGTCACGCCGACGGGAAGGCCGCCGGCCACGCCCTTGGCCATGCAGACGATGTCGGAGGCCAGGCCCGTGAGGGAACTGGCGAGCATCGCCCCGCACCGGCCGAAACCGCTCTGGACCTCGTCGGCCACGAGCAGGGCCCCGGCTTCGCGGCAGGCGTCCGAAATCTGCAGTCCCAGCGCCGGATCCATGGGATGGACGCCCCCTTCCCCCTGGACGGGCTCGACGAAGACCGCGGCCACGGTGTCGTCGATGGCACCGGGCAGGTTTTCCGGGGCGTGGTGCTCCACGTCGAAGAGCAGCGATTGGAAGGGGCGGCGGTAGTGCGGGTTGAAGGTCAGGCTGAGGGCCCCTGCCGTCCGCCCGTGAAAGGCGCGGCGCAGGGCCAGGATGCGGCGCCGGCCGGGCCGGGAGAGGGCCACGAGCTTGAGGGCGGTCTCGATGGCCTCCGTGCCGCTGTTGCAGAGGTAGGCCTTCCCGTCCGGGAGCAGTTTCCCGAGCTTCTCCATGAGGTCGCTGCGGAAGCCGTCGTCGAAGCCCATCCCGATGGTCCAGGGCCGGGCCGAGCCTTCCGACAGCGCGGCACCCAGGCGGGGGTGGCAATGGCCGAAGAGAGCCGATCCGTGGGCGGTGAAGAAGTCCACGTATTCCTTTCCCTCCGTGTCGGTGACGATTCCGCCCCGCCCCGAGGCGACGGCTAGACCGCGGCTTCCGTAAAGACAGCTTGGCATAGGTGGGTTCCACTCCCTTCGAGTGCTTGGCTCAAGGGGCTGTCCACGCGGCTGTCCGCGAGGCAGACCCGTTCGATACCCTGTTCCAGCGCTTCCCGGCAGGCCAGGAGCTTCCTCTTCATGTTGCCCTTCGCCATCTGCTCGAGGCCGGGCCAGTCCTGGAGGCTCGCCCGCTCCACGAGGCTTTCCGGGCGTCCCGGGTCCGCGAGCAGCCCCGGGACGTTGCTGAGGATGACCAGGACGTCGGCACCCACGGAGGCGGCCGTGGCGGCGGCAAGGCGATCCCCGTCGACGTTCAGGAGGCCCGCGCCGTGGACGTCAACGGCCAGGGGGGGCAGCAGCGGGACGGATCCCATGGCCCAGGCCCTTTCCAGGGCATCCGGGTTGACCGCGCCGGTCGTGCCGCTGAAGTTGCCGTGGAGGATGCGGACGCGGCCGTCCTCGACGGATCGCAGGGCTTCCTTGCGGGTTCCCGTCACGGAGCGGGCCGTGTCGGGCCGGATCACGGCGGCCGGGGTGTCCCGGAGGGACATCTCGCAGGCCAGGGTGGCCGAAACGGACAGGGCGGCGGCGACGAAAAGGTTCCGCTCGGCCTCGCGCATGTATCGGCTCCGGTAGCCGGAGGGGCTGGTCACGTAAGACGGCTCCATCCCGCAGCTTTTCGCCAGGGTGTCCATGATGCCGCTGGCCCCGTGGACCACGGCCCAGCGCTCTCCCCTCGCGACCCGGTCGGCGAGGTCGTCCAGCAGGGGACGGGGGTCGTTGCCGAGGGCTCCCCCGATCTTGACGATTCCGGTCAAACGCATGTCGATCGTCTCCTTTCGTCTCAGGCCGGGTAGACCGGCCGCATTTCGAGCCCCGCCGTTTCGGGGCAGCCGAGGAGCAGGTTGGCCGCCTGGACGGCGGTTCCCGAGGCCCCCTTGAGCAGGTTGTCGATGGCGCAGACGGCGGTGAGGCGTCGGCCGTCCGGGTGAAGGGCGAAGCCGACCAGGGCCCGGTTCGATCCCATGACGAGGCGCGGGTCCGGCAGGCGCAGGTGGGAGGGCCGGGCGGGGCAGACGAAGACGAACGGCTCGTGACCGTAGGCTCCCCGGTAGAGCTTCCACAGGTCCGCCTCCCGGAGGGGGGTTGCCAGGGTGATGGTGGCCACGGCCTGGACTCCCCGAACGTTTTCCACGGCCGTGACGCCCAGGGTGAGGCTGTTTTCCGGCAGGCCGGTTTCCTGGGAGACCTCGGCCAGGTGGCGGTGGGCGAAGGGCTCGAACATGCGCAGGGAGCGGCTCCGGAAGGGGTGATGGCTGCCTTCCGACGGCCGGCTGCCGCCCTCGGACGATCCCACGCGGGCCTCGATGCGGGCTTCCGTGACGACGCCTGCACGGGCCAGGGGGGCGAGGGCCAGGATGGCCGCCGTGGCGTTGCAGCCCACGCCGGAGACGAGGCGGGCGCCCCGGATCTCGTCGCGGTGCAGCTCCGGCAGGCCGTAGACGGCTTCATCCAGCAGGGCGGGGTCCGGGTGGGGCGAACCGTACCAGCGCTCGTAGCGCTCGATCGAGCGCAGCCGGACGTCGGCGGCGAGGTCCACGACCTTGGCGCCCCGGTCGAGCCAGCCCCGGATCACGGGGGCGGACGAACCGTGGGGCAGGGCCAGGAAGACGAGGTCGGGTTCCATCTCCTCGGCTTCGCCGGGTGAGATGAAGGCCGTGTCGGGGAAATCGGGCCTCAGGTGGGGGTGGACGGCGGCCACGGGGTGTCCCGCCCGTCCGCGCGAGACGACGCCCGCAAGGGTGAAGGACGGGTGTCCCGCCAGGATGCGAAGGAGTTCTCCCCCCGCCATTCCGCTTCCGCCTACAATCAAAACCGGGTGCTTTTCCATGAATGCCTTTCCTCCGTTTCCAGGGTAAAAAAAGGGCCCGCGGATTTCTTCCGCGAGCCTCGAGGCTTATTTTCCAGCCATTCCGGGGATCATTCCCCCGGGCTCGAGGACCCGCTTTCGGATGCGCTTCGCTTAACGCCGCGTTTTTCGCCGCGCTTGTCTCTCTTCATGAGGCCGGAGGCCATTTCCACGACCGCTCCCGCTATGTCCACTCCCGTCGGGGCACTGGAGTTGCGGAACTCGGCCCCGTCGTTGACTTCGTTCACCAGCCAGCCGAGGCGCGTGAGGAAAAGGTCGACGGCCAGGAAATCTCCCCCCACGGCCGCCTGGACTCTCCCGAGCATGTCGCATAGCTCGGAATCCATCGGCTGGTTCTCGGCCTTGCCGCCCCTGGCGGTGTTGGTGATCCAGTGCCCGCTGGTCCGCCGGATGGCGCAGAGAGGGCGCCCCTCCACCACGAAGGCCCGGACGTCGAAGCCGCCCTTCTCGACGTAGGACTGCATGTAGAAGACCTGGTGGGCGGCACCGAGATGGGCCTTGTGCTCCACGATGGCCTCGGCCGTTTCGCGGTTGGAGGCAAGGGCCAGCAGGCGTCCCCAGCTGCCGCACGTCGGCTTGAAGACGACGGGGTAGCCGAGCTCCTCTGCGGCTTCCAGGGCCGCTTCCTCGGAGAAGGCCGTACGGAAGGCGGGCTGGGGGATTCCTGCCGCGGCCAGGGCCGCGCTGGTGGCCAGCTTGTCGCCGCAGGTTTCCATGACCCGGCTCGGGTTCACCACCCGGGCACCGCCGGCTTCCAGCAGCCGCGCGACCGCGGTGTTCTGCAGGTGGCCGATGCAGCGGGCCAGGAAGATGTCGCCTTCGTTCGGCTCGATACGCCACGGCGCGGTCCGGATGTCCTCCAGGCTGCAGGGGATTCCCTTCGCCTCGGCGGCAGCCGCCAGTTGCTTTTCCTCGGCGCGAAGCCGGGAGTAGAGGATGCGGAGCCTACTCACCCCAGTCCTCCTGGACCTGGGGTGCTTCTTCCGCCCGGACCGGGTCCAGTCCCACCACTTCCAGTTCCGTGCCGCAATCCCCGCAAACCAGGATTTCGCCCAGCCCGCAGTTCTCCGGAAGCTTCACGATTCCCTCGCACACAACGCACGCCACTGTTCCAGCCATTTCAAACTCCTCCTTCAAATTGGAATGCAAAAAGGACTCGTCCCTTCACACGTGTGAAGGGACGAGTCCTCGTAAAGACCCGCGGTACCACCCAACTTGGACGCGTCCCCCGAAAAGGGGACGGCCCCGCTTGCAGACAGGTAACGGCTGTCCGGACCCGGGCAACGTACTTCGGGGTTTCCCCCTTTCCGCGCCTGCTCTTCGAGCCTTGGGCCTTCAGGAAGCCCGGAACCCCTCTCATCCGGTGGAGGTTCCTCGCTGTAGGACTTTTGTCCCGTCCGGCCACTCGCGTCATCGCATTTCGCAAAGGTTACGGTTGAGAAAGTGGTTCGCACCAAGTCGCTCATCGCGAATTGAAATGGAGTTTAGCGGGGTTTGCCCGCGCTGTCAAGCCCGGGTTGGATTAAATCCCAGGCATGCTGGAGGACTTTTCCCGGCAGGTCCACTCCCGTGGCCTCGACGGAGCCGTGAAACTCGGGCTGCCCGTTCACCTCGTTGACGGTCCAGCCTTCCTCCGTTTCGAACAGGTCCACCGCCAGGAAATCGCCGCCGATGACCGAAGCGACCCGCCGAAGCAGGGCGGACATCCCCTCCGGCATCTCGCAGGGCTCCGGCTTGCCGCCGCGGGCCGTGTTGGTGATCCAGTGGTCGCTCTTCCGACGCATGAGGGAAACCGGTTCCCCCCCCACGAGGATCGCCCGGAGGTCGGAACCGCCCTTTTCCACGTATTCCTGGATGAAAAAGACGGAGTGGGAGGGACCCATGGCCGCCTTGTGGAAGGCGACGGCCTCTGCGCCGTTCCGGTCCGTGACCTTGGCCAGGAGGCGTCCCCAGCTTCCGCAGGCCGGCTTGAACACCACGGGGTAGCCCATGGATTCGGCCGCATCCACCGCGGATTCCGGCGTGGCCGCCACGCTGTATTTCGGTTGGGGGATCCCTGCCGCGTCGAGGCAGGCTGCCGTGGCGATCTTGTCGCCGCACAGGGCCATGACGGAAGAAGGGTTGATCGTCCGGACTCCCCGGGATTCCAGCAGGCGGGCGAGAGCCAGGTTGTGCGTCTGCCCCACGCAGCGGCAGATCGCCGCGTCTCCGGCCTTCGCATCGAAACCGCCCGGCCAGGCGAGGGACGACGCGTCCTGGAAGTCCACCGGGATCCCCAGTCTCTCCGCGGCTGCCTGAAGCATCTTTTCCTCCGGGCGGAGCCGGCTGTAGGGAACAAGGATCCTCGGTGCGCGGACTGGGGTTGCGGACTTCATCGAAAAAAGCCTCCTCGGGAATCGCCAAAATCGGGATTCCGGGAGTGTAAACGGAAGTTTATTGTTTGTCAAACACTAAAATAAAATAACATATTCGTTCAGTCGAGTGGCCCGGAACAAACCGGCCCCTTCTCCCAGGTTCATTTTCCGCCCGCATTCCTGAACCTTTTAGAGGGGGTCAGGCCTTTCCGGGGAGGGCGCGGGGGACGGGCAGGTCGAGCATGGTGAGAAGACCCGGGCGGGCCTGCATGACCAGGGGGATGGTGTTGACGACCAGGGCGATGGTGCCCACCCCGCCGGGGATTTCCGGCCTGGTCTCGAGACGGATGTCGGGGGTGCCGTATATTTCGAGGGTGTCGCCGGTTGCGATGCCCTCCAGGTGCGGATGGATTTGCTGGGGATGGATCATCTCGACGACAAGCTCCTCCCCGCGGTACCCGTAGCCGGTTTGGCGGCAGCCCGCCACCATGCCGGGTTCCACGACGATGCCCTTTTCCTCCCGGCGGACGGTGGAGACGATGGGCTCGCGGAATTGCTCGACGCGGTCAACGCCCAGGCCCAGTGCGTCCGACACCATGAAGATGGACTGGACGAAGCCGACGTGTCCCTCGATCGTGCCGTCGGCCGCGCCCCGGCGGAAGGCTTCCTCCGTGAGACCGACCCCCTGTTCCCGCAGGACGGTGGGACCGAAGGGGGAGAGGTCGTTGACCCGTGTGACGCGGACGCGCTTCACGTCCGTGCAGGCCGCCGACAGCGCGACGATCAGGAGGTCCATGACGAAACCCGGGTTTATTCCCGTGCCGAGGACCGAGACGCCCTTCTCCCGCGCCGCGGCGTCGATCTGGGCGCAAAGTTCGGCTTCGGCCGGCCACGGGTAGGCCATCTCCTCGGCGGTGGTGACGACGGCTTTCCCATGCTCCAGGACTTCCATGATCCGGGGAAACACGTCCCGGACGAGGGAAGCGGTGGCGACGACCACGAGGTCCGGGTTTGCTTCCATGGCTACGGCAAGGGTTCCCGATACGGCAACCTGCCGGTGGGCTTCGCACCCCGTGAAATCGGAGAGCGGGCGGCCGATCTTGGCCGGGTCCGTGTCGATGGCCCCTACGACCTCCATCCCCGCTTTTTCCGCGACCACCCGGGCGATCCCGGTTCCCATGGCCCCAATTCCCCATACGGCGATCTTCGTCGGCTTCATGCGCTCATCCCCTTTTGGCTGGGAATCTCCCCGGTTTCCGGCTGGAAGCGGAAGAGGCCGGCCAGGGATCGGAAAAAGGAACGGCTCCAAACGGCGTCAAGGTCTTGCGGTGACTTCAGGAAAGGCGATACGTCCCGAATTGCCTGCCTGACGTCAAGCGATTCGACGGCTGAACTGTATCGCTCGAAAAAGTCGATGGCGCCGAGAGGCTTTTCGCCAGTCCAGTCTCCGGAGGCCCTCATCCGCTGCTCCAAATGAGGGAGGTCGAGGGTCGTTTTCCGGCCGAGGAACCAGACCATGTCGTACCAATCACGTCCCTTGACCCGTGTTTTCCACTTCCTGCACAGCACGGCGTGCATTTTCCCGGCAAAGGCGAAAGGCTCACGATAGCTTCGCACCGGAAAAGGGATCGGCAAAAGGACGGGGTAAAGGGCCGTTTCGAAGCCCCGGGGAGGGTTCGTGTCGACTTCGAGCTTGATCTTCAATCGTTTCCCGGGGGGGAAGCCTGCCAGGATTTCCCTCGGGATTTCGAAGAGGAGCAGTTGCCCCAGGGTTTCAGCTTTCAGGAAAGCGGATCGGACGGCGCTCTCCCGCGTTTTCTCGTGAGGCGCGAAATCCACCTGGACACCCAACTCTTCCATCGTTCTCACAACCCTTTCCCGGAAAGGGTCGAATGAAAAGCCGGCATTGGTTTCCAGCAGGGAAAAGTCCAGGTCCTCCGAGTACCTGTCCAGTCCTTGCAGGATCCGAAGGGAGCTGCCGCCGTAAAACGCGGCCTCTTCGAAAAAACCTCCCTTCCAGAGTGCGTAAAGCGCCGTTTCCTGGAGGATTTCCCGAAAGGCGTTTTCGGCGTCCTCGGTGGTCAGGACCTGGTAACGGCCGAGCATGCGCTTGATGGCATCATGCATGTTTCCCACCTTCCTTTCCGGCGGCGGCCAGGGATTCGGCCAAAGCTGCGAGTTCCGTTAACTTCCGGCTGCGATAGGCACCGGCAAGGGCGTGCAAAACGGCGGGGGACATTCCTGAAAGAGAGGATTCCTCCATGCGAAGGCCGTCGAAAAGGAAGGCCTCAATATCCTGTCGGCTTCTCAGGGGTAAGCCTCGTTCGGCCTGGACCCGGTCTGCCAGGGCCTTTTCCGGTGTCGCGATGAAAAAGGACGGGCCCACTTCGGGAATGGAAAGATCCAGACCGATGGAGAACGTCTCCCTGGGGACGTGCCTATAGGAGAAACGCCCCAGGGGTGTCTCGAGGGTCCGATCCGGGTTGGGAGAGACCGATGTGACCGAATGAACCTGCTCCGGGATCAGGGCATGATGGGCGAGGGCGGATTCCATCGAGATGCAGGAAGGGGAGCACAGGAGGTTGGCAAGGTAGAATCTCGAAAGGGGACGGCGGCGATAGGCCTGTCCCAAGACGTACCATCCGGGCCAGACTCGCTGGATGATCCCCGCCTTCTCGATCCTTGCAACCTTGTCCCAGGGCTTGGCATAATCCTTCAGGACCTCGAGGAGAAGATCCTGCCCGAACTCTTCAAAGTACAGCTTTTCGACGATATCCTTGTCCCTAAGCTTCACAGAGAGCCTCCTTATGAAAAACTAATCATATTGTACCCTTACATTCCACAAAAACAAGAGTATAGACAATGTTTGTAATTAAGAAATAGGTGAGAAGAGGCTCTTTTAACAGCGACAATGGCGTGCCCGGAGTGAAGGCCTCATGGTACGATCATAGGCGTTTCCAAGGGTGCAGCCTTTAAGGAGGTTTTTCGATGAACGAGGTTTATTTCGAGCGGATCGCCCGCGAGGCGGGGATAAAGGCGGGGCAGGTGAAGGCCGCGGCTGAACTGCTGGGCGAGGGTGGCACCGTTCCCTTCATCGCCCGTTACCGGAAGGAAGCCACCGGGGCGCTGGACGAGGTGCAGATCGCGACCGTGCGGGACCGGCTGGAGCAGCTGGCGGAGCTGGACAAGCGGCGAGAGGCCGTGATGAAGTCGCTTGCCGAGCGCGAGCTTTTGACCGACGAGCTGAAGGCTTCCCTGGAAGCGGCGGAAACGCTGACCCGCGTGGAGGACCTGTACCTGCCCTTCCGGCCCAAGCGCCGGACCCGGGCTTCCATTGCCGTTGAACGGGGACTGGAGCCGCTGGCCGTCCTCCTGATGGACGCGGCCGCGGGCAAGGCGTCCTGCCAGGACCCGGCGACAGAGGCGGCCCGGTTCGTGGACCCGGAGAAGGGGGTTCCCGACGCGGACGCCGCCCTGGCCGGGGCGCGGGACATCGTGGCCGAGCGGGCCTCGGAAGACCCGATGGCCCGTCACGGCCTGCGGGGCCTTTTCGTCCGCAAGGGAGTTTTCTCCAGCCGCGTGGCGAAGGGAAAGGAAGAGGAAGGGGCCAAGTACCGCGACTACTTCGACTGGAAGGAGCCGGCCGTGAAGGCCCCGTCGCACCGTATCCTGGCGGCCTTCAGGGGGGAGGCGGAGGGGTTCCTGTCGCTTTCCTTCACGCCCCCCGAGGGCGAGGCCGTGGGCTTGCTGGAGGGGCTCTTCGTGAAGACAGGTTCACCCGCGGCGGACCAGGTGAAGGCGGCGCTGGCGGACGGCTATGCCCGCCTGGCGGGCCCGTCCATGGAAACCGAGCTTCGGGGCGTGCTGAAGAAGAAGGCCGACGAGGCCGCGGTGGCCGTGTTCGCGCAGAACATCCGGGAAGTCCTGATGGAGTCCCCCCTGGGGCAGAAATCCGTCCTTGCGGTGGATCCCGGCATCCGGACCGGCTGCAAGCTCGCCGTGCTGGACGCCCAGGGGCGCCTGCTCGAGACGGGCGTGATCTACCCGCTGCGGGGCAAGGGGGACCTGGAAGGGGCCGCCCGAACCGTGAAGGAACTCCTGTCGCGTCTTCCGGTGGAAGCCGTGGCGGTGGGCAACGGCACGGGAGGACGGGAGACGGAGGCGTTCCTGCGGGGGCTGGACCTCCCCGGCAAACCCGTCGTGGTGCTGGTGAACGAGAGCGGGGCCTCGGTCTACTCGGCTTCGGAGGCCGCGCGCGAAGAGTTCCCTGACCACGACCTGACGGTGCGCGGAGCCGTCTCGATCGGCAGGCGCCTGCAGGATCCCCTGGCAGAGCTGGTGAAGATCGACCCGAAGTCCATCGGCGTGGGGCAGTACCAGCACGACGTGGACCAGAAGATGCTGAAGACTACCCTGGACGACGTGGTGAGCTCATGCGTGAACCGCGTGGGAGTGGAAGTGAACACCGCGAGCCGGCAGCTGCTGACGGCGGTGTCGGGCGTGGGCCCGGCGCTGGCCGCTTCGATCGTCGCCTACCGGCAGGAGAATGGCCCGTTTGCCAGCCGGGCGGAACTGCGGAAGGTTCCCAAGCTCGGGCCGAAGGCCTTCACCCAGGCCGCGGGGTTCCTGCGGGTCAGGGGCGGAAGGGAACCGCTGGATGCGAGCGCCGTCCACCCGGAGTCGTACGGGGTCGTGAAGACCATGGCGAAGGACCTGGGCTGCACGGTGGCCGACCTGATGGCAAACGCGGAACTCAGGAAGCGGATCGAGCCAGAACGCTACCTGGGGGGCGAGACGGGGGTCTATACCCTGAAGGACATCCTGGAGGAGCTGGAAAAGCCCGGCAGGGATCCGAGGGAATCCTTCGAGGCCGTGGAGTTTTCCCCCGACGTGAGGGAGATGGCGGACCTGCGGGAGGGGATGGAACTGGCGGGGGTGGTCACCAACGTGACGGCTTTCGGCGCCTTCGTCGACATCGGCGTCCACCAGGACGGCCTCGTCCACGTCAGCCAGCTGGCCGACCGGTTCGTGAAGAATCCTTCCGACGTCGTGCGGGCAGGCCAAAAAGTCCGCGTGCGGGTCGTTTCCGTCGACGCGGCCCGGAAGCGCATCGGGCTCTCGATGAAGGGGTTGCCTAGTTCATGATGATTCCCCGGAGTTTATCCTTTGCCCTCTCGCATTCCATGGCGAAGTCCTGGGGTTTCGACGTCCAGAAGGCCTTGCGGGTCGACCATTCCCTGCGGAAGTTCCTGAGCCACTCGGACGTGAAGTAGGTTTCCAGGGGATCGAGTGCCGAGGCTTCGGGGGCGGAGAAGACGAACCCCGCGATCATGTCCTTCAGGCGAAGCGTCCAGGGGCGCACCAGCTCGAAAGGCTCGTCGGCCCGGGAGGTTCTTGTCCAGAGCGTGACGGCATCGCTGGACAGCGCCATGCAGTTGGCCACGATGTGGTCCGGGTTGCAGAAAAAGATCTCGACTTCAACCCTTTCCTGCGGATCGAGGACCAGTTGCAGGGCAAGGGTGTGCCCCTCGATGAGGAAACCGGTTGTGGCATCTCTTTCGACTGAAATGTTCAATTGCATCAGCCCCTTCCAGGGGGAAATAAACTCTAAAACAAAAAACAAGCGAAGTTGCCAATCAAATTATAGTGTCCTGGGCTAAAAAAACAAGTGAAAAGCCGAAAAAAGAAGCATATATTAAATAAAAAGATTACGGACTGTAATGTTGCAGGTGTTCCTGGGCCGTGCTTCTTTCGCTTTTGAAAGGGATGGAGGACATTCCCCCCGTCCCTGCCCAAATCTCTTCGAAAACGGTGAAGAAATTAAACGCAATTGGATGCATACAACGCGGAACTTCGGGACAAACGCGGTAATTCGGGACAGGTACATATTCATTGAGTTCACAATCACAAGCTTGAACCACAAGCCTGGACAAAGGGGTGAAACCATGTTTTCGATGCAGGAACTGCAGCGGCGAATGGAGCTTTTCCTCGACGAAAAGGCCGGAGAGATGGCGGCCTTCAGCGATTTTCTCGGCCATCACCCGGAACTTCCGGCAGAAGAATTCGAAAGTAGCCGGCGGTTTGTCGAAGTCCTGAGGGAAAACGGCTTCGAGGTCGAGTTTCCCTTCCTGGGCATCGAGACCGCCTTCATGGCGAAGAAGCGCCGTGGGGAAGGCGGAGTGGTGGCCCTCCTGGCGGAATACGACGCCCTTCCGGAGATCGGTCATGCCTGCGGCCACAGCCTGCACGGGACGCTTTCCCTTTATGCCGGACTTGCACTGGGGCAGGCGGTGGAGGAAACCGGAGGGGAAGTCTGGGTGGTGGGCACTCCCGCGGAGGAAGCCGACGGGGCCAAGAGCCCCATGGCGGACGCGGGAGTCTTCGACGGAGTCGACCTGGCGATGATGGTGCACGCGTCCGGGGGAACCACCTGGACGGATTACCGTTCCCTGGCCCTGCACGGCTACGACATCACCTTCAGGGGCAAAACGGCCCACGCCGCGGCGGCTCCATGGAACGGGAGGAATGCCCTGAACGGGGTGAAACTGTTCCTCCTGGCGATGGATATGCTCCGGCAGCAGGCCCGGCCGGAAACCCGCATGTACGGCATCATCACGAACGGCGGCTCAGCGGTGAACGTGATCCCGGACCGGGCAACCTGCCGTGTGGAGGTGCGGTCCCCGGAGAAGAACGGCCTGGACGAGTTGATGGCCCAGGTTTTCGACTGCGCGCGGGGGGCCGCAATCGCCACTGGAACTTCCGTGGAGTGGGAAAAGTACCTGCAGAGCTTCGACGACATGCGCCCGAACCCGGCCGCCGAGGCCCTGGTGAAGGAAATGCTCGAGGCACAGGGGTTTCCCTGCTCTCCCGGTCCTGGCGCCATGGGTTCCACCGACGTGGGCAACGTCTCCTACCGCTGCCCGGCGATCCAGCCCATGATGGCCATCACGGAACGTCCGTTGGCCCTCCACACGCGCGAATTCGCCGAGGCGACCTTCACCCCGGAGGCTCACGATGCCCTCCTGCGAGGGGCGAAAGCCCTTGCGGCCACGGGCCTTCGCGTCCTGTCGGACCCTGCATTGCGCGAACGAATCCGCGCAGACTTCCTAATTCGGGACAGGCACTAATTCATTGTTTTCACATTCACATGAAGCACGAACCACAAGCGAGGCCCTGGCGCTGATCTGCTTTTTGGCGTTGGCAGCCGCCCTATTCACACCCTCCGGGGCCTGCGGGCAGGCGAAGCCGGCAGGCCCAGTGGTCCTGGCCTGGGATCACGTCAGGTCGGATCCCCCGAACCTCGCGACGGACCCGCCGCACCAGGCCGTCACCGTGCTCAGCCCGACCTGGTTCGTGCTGTCCGGCCCGGATGGGTCAGTGGCTTCCAAGGCAGACAAGGCCTACGTGGCCGAAGCGAAAAAACGCGGCGTCCAAGTGGAGCCGCTCTTCGCGAACGGGTTCAACCCGGAGCGCACGAGGGCTTTCCTTTCGGACGCGGCCGCCCGGGCCCGCTCCGTGGCGCAAATCCTGGGCTTTTGCCGCAGCCTGGGGCTCGACGGCATCAACGTCGATTTCGAGAACGTCTTCGACGACGACCGCGACCGGCTCACCTCCTACGTGTCCGAACTCGCGCGGGCCCTTCACGCAGCCGGCCTTCGCGTTTCGATCGACGTGACGGTCGTCTCCGACAAGCCGAACTGGTCGGCCTGCTACGATCGCGAGGCACTGGGGAAGATCGTCGATGCCGTGGTCCTGATGGCCTACGACGAGCACTGGCGAAGCGGCCCCGTAAGCGGCCCCGTGGCCTCCATCGGCTGGGTGGAGCGGGCCGTGGAGGAACTGGCGGCCCTGGTCCCGCCCGGAAAGATCTGGCTGGGAATCCCGCTCTACACCCGGGAGTGGGAGGAGGCCCCCGCCAGCGGGGGTTGGCAGAAAACCGGGGCACGCGCCCTGTCGATGGCAGACGCGGAAGCGCGCCTCGCGGCAAACGGAGCGGCCGTCTCCTGGGACGAGGCGGCAGGGCTCTATTACGGGGAATACATGAAGGGCGGGAAGCGCTATCGCATCTGGCTCGAGGAGGAGCGGTCCCTGGCGCTGAAGGCGGCGCTGGTGGGGCGGTTCGGCCTGGGGGGCGTGGCGGCTTGGCGGCGGGGGTTCGAAAAGCCTGCTGCCTGGAGGGTGCTGGAAGCGTTGAAGAGAGGGACATCGTTTAATGTGAAGTTGAAAACTGGGGATTAGTGCCTGTCCCTTATTCTTTGTTCTTTTGTTCTTATGCGGATAGTAGCAGGAGGGGCCGGAAATGGATCCGGCCCCTCGCGCGTCTTGCAACGGTACTCACTTGTGAATGTGAACGCAATGAATTTGTACCTGTCCCGAATTACCGAATTACACTTCCCAGGTTTCGCCGCAGCGGTCGAGGATGACCTGCCAGTCGGCGTCGACGTCGGCCTGGATCTCCTCCAGCATGGCCTTGGAGCCGTCGCCCTTGAACAGATGGCGGAAACGGGCCTGGGGCTTGAGGAACTCCTCGATGGGAACGCGTTTCTTCGGCTTGTAGGTGAGTTTCCAAACCCCGTCGACCACTTCGTAGACCGGCCAGAAGCGGGTGTCGGCGGCCAGCTTGCAGATGTCCTGCTGCAGGGACGGGTCGATGCCCCAGAAGAGGACGCAGGGGACGAGGATGTTGACAAAGGCCGGTCCCGGCGTCTCGACGGCGCGCTTCACCTTTTCCGCCACGTCGGTTGCGTTGAAAAGGGTGGTCTGGGCGACGTAGGGGATATGGTGGGCCTCCACGATGGCGGTGAGGTCCTTCGGTTTCTGGGGCTTTCCCGCCGAGGCGGTTCCTGCGGGCGAGGTGGTGGCGTTGGCCCCCTTCGGGGTGGCGCTGCTTCGCTGGGCGCCCGTGTTCATGTAGCCGCCGTTGTTGTAGCAGATATAGGTGAAGTCCTGCCCGCGCTCCAGGGCCCCCGAAAGGGACTGGAGGCCGATGTCGTAGGTCCCGCCGTCGCCGCCGAAGGCGACGAACTTGATCTCCTTGTCGATCTTTCCGCGTTTCTTCAGTGCCACGTAGGCGGCTTCGACGCCGGAAACGCCGGCCCCCGCGTTCTCGAAGGCCGTGTGGATCCACGGCACTCTCCAGGAGCTGAAGGGGTACACGGTGGTGGAAACCTCCAGGCAGCCCGTGGCGTTGACGACGACCACGGGTGATTCGACGCCCATGAGCCCCTGGTGCACCGCCGTTGGGGCGCCGCATCCCGGGCACATGCGATGCCCGTTGGTCAGGGGGCTTTCCTTTTCTGTGAAATCCTTGATCCGGATGGCCATCTCTCACACCCCCCTATTCCAGCAGGCCAAGGTAGCGCTCTTCGCGGGAGACCTTCCCCGCGGCGAGGTCCATGAAAAGCTCCCGGGCGTACTGCGGGAAGAAATCCCGGCCGCCCAGGCCGTAGACGCAAGACTGCACGGGAATGTTCTTCCCGCAGTCGTAGAGGGCGCTCTTGATTTCAGCGGCCAGCGGAGCCGTCCCGCCAATGCTCAGGGCCCGGTCCAGAACGGCCACGGCCTTCGCACCAGCCAGGATCTCGGCGACTTCATCCGCGGGGAAGGGGCGGAACATCCGCACCCGCAGGCAGCCGGCCTTGATGCCCTGTTCGCGCAGCTCGTCCACGACGTCCTTCACGACCCCCGAGGCCGAGGACATGACCACGACGATGAAGTCGGCATCCTCGGTGCGGTAGCGGTCGAGCTTGGGGTAGAAGCGCCCCGAGACGGCCTCGTAGTCCTTCGCGACGCCGTCGTAGACCTTGAGCACGTTCTTCATGGCCTCGACTTGCTGCCGCTTGATCTCGAAGTAATACTCGGACATGGCGAAGGAGCCGTAGGTGACGGGGTTGTCGACGTCCAGGAGCGGGAAGTCGGCATCGCGCTCGCCGACGAAGGCTTTCACGGTGGAGTCTTCGAGGATTTCCACGGGTTCGAAGCCGTGGCTCGTGATGAACCCGTCCTGGCAGACGAAGACGGGGGAGAGCACGTCCTTGTGCTCGGCCAGGCGGATGGCCAGGATGGCCGTGTCGTAGGCTTCCTGGGCGTCTTCGCAGTAGAGGTGGATCCATCCCGCATCGCGCTCGGCCATGCTGTCGCTGTGGTCGCAGTGGATGTTGATGGGGGCGCCGATGCACCGGTTCACGAGCCCGAAGACGATGGGCGTACGGAAGCAGCCGGCGATGGGGAAGATCTCGTGCATGAGGGCCACGCCGTTGGCGCTGGAGGCGGTCATGACGCGTGCCCCGGCGGCCGAGGCGGTGATGGAAGCGGTGATAGCGGAGTGTTCGCTTTCAACGGTAACGAAGTTCGTGTCCACCTTGCCGTTCGCCACGAAGTCGGCGAATTTCATGGGGATGTCGGTGGACGGGGTGATGGGATAGGCGGCGACGACGTCCGGGTTGATCTGGCGCATCGCTTCCGCGAAGGCCCAGTTTCCCGACGTGATTTCCCTGCGAGGCATGGCTTACTCCCCCTTCGCGCCGGCGCCGGGGCCGGTGAACTCGGACTCGGGCCGCATCTCGATGGCCTTCTTCGGGCAGATGTGCGCGCAGATGCCGCAGCCCTTGCAGTAGAAGGTGTCGATGCCGGTGACCTTGCCGTTTCCATCCGTCAGGATGGAGCGGTCGGGGCACTGGTTCCAGCACAGGAGGCAGGAGATGCACTTCTCGCCATCCCAGACCGGGCGCATGCTGCGCCACTGGCCGGTTTCGACGGCCTCGGCGGAGGACCCGAAAGCGATGCCGCCCATGGGGACATCCTGCCACTTTTTCGGCTTGCCCATCTCGGCGCTGTTCCCACGGTCTTTCATCCGACCTGCACCTCCTCGTATCCCCGCCGGATCGCCCGCACGTTCGCCGCGAGGATCTTTTCCGGGAGCTTGGCCATCTTGTGGGAAAAATGCTCGACAAAGGCCTCGATGGGGACTTCGTCGAAGATGTGGGCGAAGGTGCCGAGCATGGGGGCGTTGGGCCGGTTCTGGCCGAACTCCTCCAGCGTGATCTTCGTCGCGTCGATGGTGATGACTTTCACGGCTTCGGGAAGGCCCAGCTGCGTCTTGATCTCGGCCGGTGCGGCGGGCGTGTTGACCAGGTACACCGTCTTCTCGGTGCACCCGTCTGTGGGACGGACGGATTCGAGCAGGGTCGGGTCGATGACGGCCACGACATCGGGGTTCTGGACGCCGCATCGCTTGCGGATGGGGGCGTCGGAGACGCGGTTGAACGCTTTCATCGGGGCTCCCTGTCGCTCGGCGCCGTACTCCGGGAACGACTGCACGTGCTTGCCGGCCTCGAACAGGACCTCGGCCAGGACGGCGGAGCCCGTCTTGGCACCCTGTCCTCCCCGGCCGTGCCATCGGACCTCGAGGGTCTTGGGCATGGACGGATCACGCTCCTCTCATGGAATAATGAATGCTGTATATCGGTAGCGGACATACGGGACAAGAATAGCGTGACTCGGGGGAATAATCAAACGATTCCTGGAGGGGATAACCCCCGAAAAGCGGCGCAGTGAAGGATTCCTGTGTTATAAAGGACTTAAATGGGAGGGATGTCATGCTACGGGCCAATTCGCGCTATTCGAACTCCCTGGCCGTGCTGTTCGGGCTGGAAAGCTGCTGTCGAAACTCAATGGAGGGCTTATGCGCAGAGCAAATTCGCGACTGAAACCTCTTGTCATTACAATCTTTTTTCTTGAAATAGCCTTTTTTTGGATTTTGGGTTTCCTGGGAAGATTTCTTTTCCTGGAGGGACGTCCTCTCTATGCGCAGTTCCTTGTTTTTGGTTTTTCCTTGGCTGTTGGCCTCTACGCCTTTCGAGCCTATGACCCCGAAAGGCTTTCCCAGCGTCTTCCCTCTTTTCTCTCCGCTCTGCAGGGAATGCTTTTCGGGGGGCTCTTGGGAGCGGCCTTGCTGATGACCCAGTTCCCTCGAATCACACGCGCCTCATTCGTCCAGGCCTACCTCCTGCAATTGTTATTTGTCGTCCTGTTGCGCCTGGTTTTCGCCCCCTATTTCCGCCCCCGGAAAAGACGCCAGGGGGTTTTCGTCATCGGGGACCGCAGGTGGGAATCCGTCATGCACGAAATCGGTTCAGGACTGGGGCTGGATTTCGATCCTCTGGGTTTCATTCCCGTGGATTGCTTCCCAAGGTTCTGCAGGGCATGCGGAAAGCGTGAGTATCTTGTCGTCGTCTCCGATGCCGGTCTTCTGGGATCCAATCATTTCCAGGACCTCATTTTTTATCTTGGGGACAAGGTGGAAGCGGTAGAGTTGCTTCCCAACCTTGCTGAAAGAGCCCTCGGCAGGGTCCCTCTCTCCGTGGCCGGAGAATTCCAGTCTCATTACGAAATTACCCTGAACCGAGAATTGTCGGATCCTCTGCAAAGGCTTTTCGATGTCGCGTTGACGGCCCTGGGTTTGGTCGTGGGAGCGCTTTTCCTGTTGCCCTCGATGGTTTTGGTTTTCCTGGACGGAGGGCTGCCGGTCATCGTTACGCGGGAGCATTTTGGATTGAACGGCAGGCTTGTGAGGACCCATCGGCTGAGGACAACGTCCTTCAGCCACCCAGGAAGCCATGAGGGCGTCCCCTCGAAGGACTTGACTAGAACAGGAACTTTCCTGAAATCAATTCATCTCGATGCTTTGCCTCTGCTATGGGATGTCCTGAGCGGGAGGATTGCACTGGTGGGTCCTAGCCTGCTGGAATGCGAATCGGAGGAGGAATTCCTTCAAGACATCCCGTTCTTTCGTTACCGGAAAACGGCTCGACCAGGGGTTACGGGGCTGGGGAAGCTGAAGTTCCCTTGCCTGGCTGGAAAGGAGGAGGCCCGTAAGGCCTTTGAATACGACCTCTACTATCTATTGCACCGCTCGACCTTCATCGATCTCCAGATACTCCTGAAGACGATCGGCCTGCTGTTTTCCCCAATGGAAAAACCTCCCGAAAATGGGCACAAGGAGGAAGAACCCGCCATTTTGCACTTGGCGAAAGGATACTGGCCTTCTATTGGCGGTATGGAAACAGTGGTTCGCCAACTGGCTGAAGGCGCCGTCAACAAGGGGTACCGGGTCAAGGTCCTGTGTTATGGGCAGGAAGAGGAGGTCGTCTGGATCAACGGAGTGGAAGTGCACCGAGTCCGCCCCTCTTTCAGGGTCGGAGGAGCTCCGATTGTCCTCGGTTACCGCTCACGTTTCAGGAAACTTGTCGATCAGGCAGACATCCTGCATTTCCATTGTCCCAACCCGATGCCCGAGTTGTTCGCGACCTGGCTTCCGCAAAGGACCTTCAAGGAGAAGCCCGTGATCGCGACGTTCCACTCCGACCCACTCCGCCCAGGGTGGGCTTTGCCTGCCTATAGCCTCCTGCTCAAAGCGTTCCTTGAAAAATGCCATTTCCTTGCGGCGACTTCTCCCTCATATCGCCTCAGCTCAGAATTCCTGAAGCCCCATAGGGAATATTGCCGCGTCATCCCTCTAGGGGCAGATACGAGCCGTTTTTCAGATATTCCCCCTGATCGCGTGAACCAGGTCGAAGCCCTCATGGGAAACCTGGGACGGCCAAGGGTTCTTTTCGTGGGCAGGCTTGTTTATTACAAGGGAGTTGATGTGCTTCTAAGAGCCATTGCCAAAGTTTCTGCGCTTAACGGGATCATCGTTGGGCAAGGTCCGCTTGGCGCGGAACTTAAGGCCTTGGCGAGACACCTGGGAGTGATGGACCGGGTGCGCTTTCTTGGATTCCTTTCTGACGACCTCTACCCGGCAGTCTATCGTTGTGCCGATATTTTCGCTTTACCTTCAGTAGCCAGGACAGAAGCTTTTGGGATCGTGGCCGTCGAGGCGATGGCTGCGGGTCTACCGTTAGTTACAACCGAACTATCCACCGGAACCTCTTACCACAATAGGGACGGAGAAACAGGTTTTGTCGTTCCGGCGAGAGATGTCAACGCACTTGCAAATAGGCTTGCGCGGCTTGCTGCCGATGAATCCCAGCGCCTAAGCTTCGGGTTGTCGGGGAAGAAACGGGCAAGGGAGCACTTTGAGGAAGACTCGACACTGGAAGCATACCTCTCGCTTTATGGAGAAGCGGCGAGAAAATTGCCGCAATGATGCGGATGATTTACACGAACTGATAAAGAGGGTCGAGGATGGGCGAAAAATTGAGGGTCGGGATCAACGGCCGTTCGATGGGCGGGAAAATCAGGGACGGGATTGCAAATGTCGCGACAAACATCTTCCTGAATTTCCCCGAAAGCACGGATATTGAATGGGTGATCTTCTCTCCGCATCTTCGTTTGTTTCCTGAAATCGAGGAAAGAGGTGAGTTCGCTCATGTTCATCCGAAAACAGGCATTAAAGGAGGAGTGTGGTTTTACTCCATCCTTCCTTTCGACCTGAGGCGGTATCCCGTCGACGTGTTCTGGAGCCCCAACCAGCTTCTTCCGTCGTTTATCCCTTCATGGACGAAAACAGTCATGACCGTGCACGATTTTACCTATATCAAGTATCCCGAAACGATGGGCATTCTTTCCCGCTGGAATTTGAAGTGGAGAGGACTCTCTTCGATGCGCCGTGCGGATATTCTGGTGGCCGTCTCCGAGACGACGGCTTCAGACCTTGAGGAACTAGTTAACAGGAAAGCCGATATCCGGGTTATTCCTAACGGTATTGAGCCGAAGGTTTTTTATCCCGAGATTACGAGCGGAAATGTTCTGCCTGGGCTTGAAAGGCCCGATTATTTCCTCACCGTGGGTTCGATAGAGCCGAGGAAAAATTTGGGAGTCGTCATGGATGCCTACGAGGTGCTTTTTGAACAAACGGGCGGAGACTGTCCGAGGTGGGTCGTTGTCTTCAGCAACACCTGGGGCAGTGAACCCTTGTTGCACCGAATGCGGGAAGGCAAGGCGTCCAGGGGGATTATCCTGAAACGTAACGCGACAGTGGATGAACTTAGAAGACTCTACTCCAACGCGATCGCCCTCGTTTTCCCAAGCCTTTACGAGGGATTCGGGTTACCGCTCGTGGAAGCAATGGCCTGTGGATGTCCGGTAATCGCATCGGACATCCCGATATGCAGAGAAGTGTGCCAGGATGCTGCATTCTTTATTAAGACAACGGACCGAGATGGTTTTTTGTCATCGTTTAACTGTTTTATAAGGAGAGAAGATGTTAGAAAATCTTTGCGGGAAGCTGGGTTTAGAAGGGCCCCAACATATTGTTGGGACAAAGCTAGCTTTGTATATTTCGATATTATGATAGAAAAAATGAGGTAGTAAATATGGGCGAAAATAATATTAACACAATAAATAATATGAATGAACCTTTAGATATTTTATTGCTTACAAATCACGTTTTTTCTTCTAAAAGAAAATCCTGTTTTTTGTATTTGGCAAGGAGCCTTGCTGAGGCAGGAAATAGAGTTGATTTTTTAACAATGCCTGTTACGTTAGCGTGGATATTCAAAAATAACGATAGAGAAAATATCTTTAATTTTTTAAAACTTGTAAGCTGTGAAAGATGTCAAATAGGAAGAGGTTTTGTAAAAAACTTTAGTTGGCCTGTCCTTTTTCCTTTTAAAGCGGGTCAATATATATTTAAAAATTACATGACCCCCTTGCTTTGGATATTATGTAAATATCTTAATAAAAAATATGATTTAATTGTATTTGAATCGACGACTGCCGTTTTGTTGTATGATGAAATAGCAAGGCGGTTTCCAAACGCTAAAATTGTTTATCGCCCATCGGATCCTATTGCGGCTTGCACGGATAACATGTTATTGATCGATGCTGAGAGAAAAATATTGATAAGTGCCGACGAAATATGGCTAGTGAATGAATCCTCTAGAAATTTTTACAATAAATATTTTAAAATCAATCTTGATAAAGCATTGGTGATTAACAATCCACTTGTAAAAAATGAAGATATACAAACCGAATCAAAAATAGAAAAACAACGAGATAAATCATGGGTCGATATAGTTCATATAGGCGTTTTTCCTATAGATTATAATATTCTAAAAGAAGTGATCTGCGAAAGGCCTTTTACGAGAGTTCATGTGATCGGGCCTTACCGAAGAATTAAAAGCACGGAAAGGTTATTCTTCTACGGTTCGCTGGAAGAAAAAGAGTGGAAATATTTAGTAGATAAAGCAGATATCGGTTTAATTCCAAACATTAATAAAGGTTATATAAATAATATGTTTGGTATAACGGGTAAAGTATCAATTTTTATGCTTCGGGGTATTCCAATTATTGCAATGAATGTAGCAAAAGAAATGACTGATTACGGAGTTTTTGTTTGTGAAAACGCGCAACAAGTTATAGAAGCGATTGATATAATCAATAAAGAAGGGTTTGTTCACTATAATAAATATGTTGATACGCTTAGGGGTTATACTGAGGAAAAATTCGACGAAGTGATAGGTAATAGAATGCGATTTCTCCTTGGTAACAGATATGTACATAAAAGCTGAAAAGCTATAGGAAGTAAAAAATATTACGACCAGGAGTAGATTTTTATTGATAGCGGTGAACTTGTGTGTGTCGCAAAAAGTATGACAATCTTTGGGTGACGGTTTTTTGCGGTGTTAGTGCTTTGAAGGTATAATTATTAAGAATAATGAGAATAACAAGATAACCAGGAAGGGGGGAATTCCACCCATGCTCAAGGATTTCAAGGCTTTCATCATGCGGGGAAACATGATGGACCTGGCCATCGGCATCATCCTGGGTGCTTCGTTCGGGGGCATCATCAAGTCCCTGGTGGAGGACATCCTCATGCCGCCCATCGGCCTAGCCATGGGAAACAGGGATTTTTCGGGACTCTTCACGATCCTGAAGGAGGGGGCGACCCCGGGTCCCTACGCGTCGCTGGCCGCCGCGAAAGAGGCCGGGGCGGTCACGCTGAACTACGGCGTGTTCTTCATGGCGGTCGTCAACTTCCTGATTGTCGGTTTCTGCGTCTTCCTTTTGGTCCGCTGGCTGAACCGCCTCTTTCCGAAACCGGCCCCCGCTCCCGCGCCTGCGGTCAAGGATTGCCCGTTCTGCCTTTCGAGCATACCGGCGGGCGCGAAGCGCTGCCCGCACTGCACGTCCGAATTGTAACCGCGGCGAAGGCCGCCTGCCTCGCAATGTGAGTTTAGGTACGGACAAGGGGTTCCCTCCAAAGGAACCCCTTTCACAATGTGTACACCCTCTGCCCGCGGCGGTATAATCCCGACATATCCGGAAGACCCGGATAAAAAGTAAGCCTCTCTTTAGCTTTTCAAATTTTAAACTTCCCAAAAGGAGCGTGCGTCTTCATGTTTACGGATCTTCTGACTGCCCTGGCCGTCGTTATCAACGGCATCCCCCAGGGCATCCTGGCCCTGAGCTTCGGCTTCGCAGCCTTCCCCACGGCCATTGCCTTCCTGGTCGGCATCGCGGGTTCCCTGGCCTTCAACTCGGTGGCCACCATCAGCTTCCAGGCGGAGACGATCACCCTGGCGGGCACGATGGGCCGCAATGTAAAGGAACGCCTGAGCCTGGTTTTCTGGGGTGCGGTGTTCCTGCTCATCCCGTCCGTGCTGGGGATGAACGAGGCGATCGTGGCCTTCATCGGTCCCACCATCGTCACCTCGATGATGGCGGGCGTCGGCATCATGCTGGCCTTCGTGGCGGTGAACCTTTACGCTTCGGAAAAGTTCTCCGGCGCCATGTCGTTCGTGTCGGCCCTGGTGGTGTGGTTCATCACCAAGGACCTGGCCAAGACGATCATCGTTTCCGTGCTGGCCTCAACGGCGGTCTACAACTACCTGCGCTACGTGGCGAAAAAGGAAGTCGACGCTCCTGAGGTCCACCTGGAGAACGAGCGTTTCCACTTCGGGAACATCGAGTGGTGCTTCTGGCGCAACCGGGCGGTTTTCCTGGGCGCGCTCGGCATCGCCTGCCTCAACATCGGGGCGAACATCTCCTTCGGCAAGATCACGGGCAGCATCGCCAACACGAGCACGAACATCGACCACCTGGCCATCTACTCCAGCCTGGCGGACATCGGCTCGACCCTGTTCGGCGGCGGGCCGGTCGAGGCCATCATCTCCGGCACGGCCACGGCCCCGAACCCGCTGCGTTCCTCGGTCATGATGATGGGCATCATGGCGGCCATCCTCCTCTTCAAGCTGCTCCCGGTCATCGGCCGCTACGTGCACCGCTCCTCGATCGCGGGTTTCCTGTTCATCCTGGGAACCTTCGTGACGTTCTCGACGAACATCCAGGGCGCCATCGCCAGCGCACCGGCTTTCGCGGGCCCCTACGGTTTCTCCCCCTGGGGGATGGTCATCGGGGCGACCACGCTCGTTTCCGCCCGGTGGAACCCGTTCTACGGACTGCTGGCCGGCCTGGCCATCAAGCTGGCTTTCCAGCTCTAGGAGCGCCGCTGGAAATGCCTGGAACGACCGGTGAATTCTACGAACTGAAGGTGGCGGGGCTCACCCGCCGCCTGAAGAAGGTCCGGGTGGCCGAAACCCTCGTGATCGCCTCGTTCGTCATGCTGGGGGACACAAAGCTCATCGAAGCCTGCGCGGATGCCCTGCTGCCGCTGCTGCCGAAGGAGAAAATCGACATGCTGGTCTGCCTGGAGGCGAAGGGGATTCCCCTGACCCACGCCCTGGCGGTTCGGCTCGGAGTGGATTACATCACGGTGCGCAAGTCCGTGAAAAGCTACATGGAGAACCCTCTGGTGGTGGAGGTCCAGTCCATCACGACGGCGGGAAGCCAACTCCTTGTCATGGACGGGGTGGACCGGGCCAAGGTGGAAGGGAAACGGATCTGCGTGGTGGACGACGTGGTTTCCACGGGAGGGTCCCTGCGCTCGGTGGAGAAACTGCTGGCAGAGGCAGGGGCCGAGGTGGTTTCCAAGACCGCGGTGCTGCTTGAGGAAGGCGGCTACGACGGGCAGGACCTTGTCTACCTCGAAAGGCTCCCCGTTTTTAATTAGTGACAGGTACAAATTCATTGCGTTCACATTCACAAGTGGCGGGGGGCGAAAGCCCCCCTTTTTTCATTCCCTTTCCCGGATCAGGAAGGGGAGCACGGCGAAAAGGGAGATTCCCAAAAGGGCCCCGGCGTAGAAGGGGGCTTCGGGCCCGAAGGTGACGAAGACCCAGCCCATGAGAAGCGGGCCGATCGTCTGCCCGAGCCTGAGGACCATCCCGTTGAGGGACATGAAGACGGCCCGGTTTTCCTCGGGCGCCAGGTCCGAAAGGAGGGCCTGGGTGGCTGGGATGTTCATCCCCTGGGCAAGCCCGTAGATGACCGTGACCAGCAGCATGAAAGGCAGCCCGGGCATTAGGGGGATCAGGATAAGGGCCAGCGCGAAGAGGATGAAGGAGGTCCGAAGGACGTTTCGCTCCCCGTAAAGGGTGGCCAGGCGGCCTGCCTGGGAGGCGATGACGGCATTGGAAACCGACATGGAGGAGGAGATGAGCCCGATCGCTAGGGCTCCCGCACCAAACTTCACTGCCATAAGAAGAGGCAGGTAGGAGAAGAAGGCCCCGTAGAGGATGATGAAGGTCGAGGTGCTGGCAAGGAGGATCCCGAGGATCCGCGGGTCGCGCGCCATGCGGGCGGCCTGCAGCAGGTAGAGTTTCAGCGGAAGCTTCGCAGGGGGCAGGGGAGGCGTCTCCAGGACTTTAAGAGCGGCCAGCCCCACCGGGAGCGCCAGCAGGGGAAGGGCGAAAGGGGCGTGCCACCCAAGCAGGCCGAGGGCTCCCCCGAGGGAGGGGTAGATGGTGGTGCCGATGCTGAGGATGCTGGCGTTGTAACCCAGGGCGTCCACCCGGTCGTTTCCCTTGTAGAGGTCGCCGATGAGCGTCACGTTCATGGCGCTCAGGGGGGCGGCCCCCATGCCCTGCAGGAAGCGGAGGGCCACCAGGAGGCGGAAGTCGCGGGTGAAGGCACAGGCGGTCCCGGCGAGGGCGAAGAGGAACAGGGCGGGGACGACGACTGCCTTGCGCCCCAGTCGGTCCGCCGCAACCCCGAGAAACGGGGGCAGGATGACCCCCGGCAGGGTGAAGGCCGTGATCAGGAGGCCGACCTGCCGGGCGGATATCCCAAACTCTGCGCTGATGGTGGGAAAGAGGGGCGTGATGCTGGCCACCCCCAGGACGGAGATGAGCGTCACGCTGAACACCACCCGCAGGTTGGGGTCCCTAAGCAGCAACAGGTTGGGTTTCCGGATTTCTCCGCGGAAAGCCCGTCTTCGCGTTTCCTTCCAGGCCGATTGCGCCGATTCCCGGATCCATTTCTTAAGCGCCATGAAACGCCCTCCCTGCGCCATCATAGCATCAGGCCGAAAGAATTTTCGGGATCCCCGGCTGGAGGATCCTGCTACAATTTCATGGAAACCAGTCTTGTCCCGAGGGAGGGGTCGCGGTGGAAAAGCCGGCACGAAACGAGCACCCGATCGACGATCTCCTGGTTCGGCGCTGGAGCCCGAGGGCGTTTTCGGAAACGCCCGTTCCCGCTGAATCCGTTCGCAGCCTGCTCGAGGCGGCCCGCTGCGCTCCCTCCTGCTTCAACGAGCAGCCCTGGAGCTTCATCGTGGCGACGCGGGAGGAACCGGAGGCCTTTGAAAGGCTCCTCGGCTGCCTCCGTGCGACCAACCAGGCCTGGGCAAGGAGAGCCCCGGTGCTGATGGTGGCCGTTGCGAAGGCGGCCTTCGACCATAACGGGAAGCCCAACCGGCACGCGGGGCACGACGTGGGGCTGGCGGTGGAGAACCTCATGCTCCAGGCTGTTTCGATGGGGTTGTTCGCCCACGCCATGGCGGGTTTTGACGCGGCCAGGGTGAGGGAGTCCTACGGGGTCCCGGAGGGGCACGACCCCCTCGTGGCGATCGCCGTGGGCTACCCGGGCAACCTGGAAGAGCTGCCGGAGGAATTCAGGGAACGGGAACTTGCCCCGCGGGAGAGAAAATCGTTGGGCTTGTTCGTATTCGGACTGTCCTGGGGAGATCCCTGGGACGGCCTCAAATCGCACGAGGGGGAATGGGAATGATTCGCAAGGCATCGGAACAGTCCAGGGTCCGCAGGGAGAGTTTCACGAACGGCACCGGGGGTGGGTTTGCCACTCACGCGCTTCCGCCGGGGGAGAAGGTCCCGGGGAGTCGTTTCCAGATGTTTTCCCAGATCGAGCTTGACCCGGGTTCCTGCATCGGATCCCACCTGCACGGGGAAAACGAGGAGATTTACTGGATCCTATCGGGGGAGGGCATCTACAACGATGACGGCACCGAGGTTCCCGCCGCTCCGGGGGACATGTTCCTCGCCCTGCAGGGGCACACCCATGGGTTGAAGAACACGGGGACGGGTCCCCTCGTCATGATCGCGGTGATCGCCGCTGACCGCAATCCCTGAGGACGGCTAGAAAAGGACAAGGCCGGCCAGGCCGAAGAGCAAAAACAGGGCGGACGGGTTTTCCCTGAAAAAGCGAAGCCGCAGGGCGGCAAGCCCTGCGGTGAAGAGCAGGGCCGGGCCGATGCCCGAAAAGGCCGTTCGGGCCAGGGGCAGGAAGGCCAGGCTCAGGAGGGCGGCCACGGTGGGGCGGAGAGCGCTCCTAAAGCGGTCCACGCAGCCTTCGGGTCCGCACTGGAGCAGGGCGGAGACGGCGATGACGACCAGGAGGGGGGCGCCGACCACCGACAGGGTGGCGACCGACGCGCCGATGATTCCCGCCCGCTGGAAACCGACGAAGGTGGCGGCGTTGACGGCGATGGGGCCGGGGGTCACCTGGGCCAGGGCCAGGACCTGGTTGAAGCCGTCGAGGGTCAGCCATCCGTAGTTGTCCACCAGGATGTGGCGGATCAGGGGAAGGGTGGATATCCCCCCGCCGAAGGCCCCGATGCCGACCTGGGCGAAACCCCAGGCGAGCTTCAGCAGGTCCATCGGTTTTCCTCCGGAAGGACGAGGCGAAGCCCCACGCCGCAGGCCATGGCAACGAGCGGGTGCAGTCCGGCAAAAAGGATGAGGCCGACCACCAGGGCGTAGGGCAGGACGTTGATCCACTTCCCCTTTCCCACGAGGGACCGGCGGATTTCCCCCCAGACGAGGGCGGCGACGAGTGCAGCCACGGCGCAAAGCACGCCCTTGAAGAAGGCAGCCAGGGGGGCCGAATCCCTGTGGGCCAAAACGAATCCTGAAAGGACCAGGATGGCGGAAAAAGGCGGAACCAGGATCCCGGCCACGGAGGCGAGGGCTCCGCGGATGCCCGCGATCTTCCGGCCGGCCAGCCAGGCCGAGCTGGTGGCGATGGGGCCGGGCATGGCAGTTGCCAGGGCGGCGATCTCCGCCATGTCCTCGTCGGGGAAACCGCGTTTTTTAAGTTCGGTCCTGGCCATGGCGAGGATGGCGATGCCGCCGCCGAAGGTGACGGCGCTGATCCTGAAGAACATCACGAAAAGGCTGAATGGGGTCATTCTACGCAACTCCTCCTGCACGCAGTTCCCCTCCATTGTACCAACTGGGCCGGCAGAGAATTTGCAAATGATTTGCAAAAGGGATATCATTCTTCCCATGGAATCCCTGTGCGATGCTGCCAAGGTTTTGAAATCAAACGGAGTGCGGGTCACGCCCGCCCGCGTGGTTCTACTGGAGGCGCTCCATTCCAGGCGGGGACCTTTCACCGCCCAGGAGCTCCATGCGAACCTGCCTGCCAAAAGCGCTGACCTTGTAACCGTTTATCGTTTCCTGGCCCTGCTCGTGAAGGCCAGTCTCGCGCGTGAGATCGTCGGGAGCGACGGGGTGGCCTACTACGAGATGGCCTGCGTCCATAACCCGGTTCACCCGCATTTCGAATGCCTGTCCTGCGGCCGCCTCTTCTGCCTGCCGCTTTTCAGGGAGGAGGATTCCGCCCGTGTGCTTGGCTACGGGACAGGGCACCGCGTCGAAAGCGTGTCTGTCGTCTTCCGCGGGACCTGTGCCGCTTGTCTTGCCAACGAACTTGAGGAGGGAAAAAAGTGAAGCGCTTGCCGAGCTTCCTGTTTTTGCTGTTTCTGCCGGCTCTCCTTGTCGGTTTTGCTTTTCACGGAACCCTTTCGGCTGCCCCGACCAGTGTGTTTGTGAGCGTTCCCCCGCAGAAATACTTCGTGGATCGCATCGGGGGGAACCGGGTGAAGGTTTCAGTCCTTGTCCCGGCGGGTGCGGACCCGCACACTTTTGAACCGAAGCCGGCCACCATGGTGGAACTTTCCCGTGCGGGTGCCTGGTTCACCATCGGGATCCCCTTCGAGGAGAACCTGGAGCCGCGGCTTTCCTCGGCAAACGATGAACTGGCCATCGTCCGCACGGAGGAGGGAATTCGCCGTGCTGCAATCGCCGAGGGGGACGAAACCAGCCATGACGGTCATCATGACCATGAAGGCTTCGATCCCCACATCTGGCTTTCCCCCCGCCTGGTCAAGGTACAGGCGGAGAACATCCTCCAGGGGCTCATCAGGATCGACCCCGCAGGAGAGAAAGCCTACCGGGGAAACGCCCGCCGTTTCGCTGCCGAACTGGACGCTCTCGACAGGGAACTCAAGACACTCTTTTCCGGATCCCGGGGGAAGGCTGTCCTAGTCTTCCACCCCTCCTGGGGATACCTGGCCGCCGACTATGGCCTGGTCCAGGTTGCCATCGAGGTCGACGGAAAGGAGCCCAAGGGGGCCGACCTGGCCCGGGTCGTCGAGCTTGCCAGGGAGAAGCGGATCCGGGTGGTCTTCGTCGAACCGCAGTTCTCGTCCCGCAGCGCCAGGACGATCGCCGAATCGATAGGGGCGAAACTGGTGACGGTCGATCCCCTTGCGGCCAATTGGGCCGATAACCTGAGAAAAGTCGCCCGGGTTTTCAAGCAGGCTGCTCGCTAGCCTGCAGGCAAACGGCCGGGACGGAGGGTCTGCCTTGGAAAGACAGGGTTACGACATCGAAATGGAAAACGTCCGTTTTGCCTACAACGGGTCCGGTCCCGTCCTGGACGGGGTCTCGCTGGCGGTCAGGCCAAGGGAATTCCTGGCGGTGCTCGGCCCCAACGGCGGCGGCAAGAGCACCCTGCTCCGGGTCATCCTTGGAATTCTCGAACCCCAGGCGGGCACGGTTCTCCTCCTTGGCCGTCCCCCCCTGGAGTCTGTCCGCCGCGTGGGGTATGTTCCCCAGGATGCCAACACGAACCGCGGGTTTCCCGTTTCCGTGGAAGACGTCGTCCTCATGGGGCGATTCGAGGGGGGGCGAGGATCATGGAGCCCTTCCGCCAGGGACCGGGCTGCCGTGGAAGGAGCCATGGAGCGGATGGGAATCGGGCAGCTCCGCCGCAGCCGGATCGGTGAACTTTCGCAGGGCCAGCGCCAGCGCGTGGCGATTGCCCGTGCTCTTGCCGTCGAACCGGCGGTGATGCTCCTTGACGAGCCCACCGCCAGCGTGGACCTCCAGACCCAGGCGGCCCTCTACGACATCCTCAGGGAACTGAACCGGGAGATCACGATCGTCATGGTGAGCCATGACCTGACAGCCCTCACCAGCTATGCCACCTCGGTGGCCTGCGTGAACCGGACCCTTTTCCACCACGACCGGGCCGAACTGACCGGCGACATGGTCCAGGCGGCCTACGGGAGCTGCCCGGTCGAACTCATCGCCCACGGCGTCCCCCACAGGGTCCTGCAGAGGCACGACCATGATTGACGCCCTGCAGTTCGGCTTCATGAGGAATGCCCTTGTCGCAGGCCTGCTGGTCAGCATCGCCTGCGGGATCATCGGAACCCTCGTGGTGGCCAACCGCCTCGTCTTCCTCGCGGGGGGCATTGCCCATGCTGCCTACGGAGGGGTGGGGCTTGCCCTCTTTGCCGGCTTCTCCCCCTTTCTTGGGGCGATGGGGTTCAGCCTCGTCATGGCGGTTCTCCTCGCCGCCCTCACCGTGAAAAACAAAAACCGCGCCGACACGGCAGTGGGAGTCCTCTGGGCAGTCGGCATGGCCCTGGGGGTCATCCTCGTCGACTTGTCGCCCGGGTACAGGGCCGACCTCATGAGCCTCCTTTTCGGGAGCATCCTCACCGTGAGTTCCCGGGAACTCTGGATGATGGGGGCAACGACGGTTGTCGTCGCAGCGACGGTGGCCTTGAAATACCGCGACCTCCTGGTCCTTTCCTTCGATCCCGAGTTTGCCGCCACCCGGGGCGTGCGAGTCGCGAGGCTCCACACCCTTCTGCTGCTCCTGGTGGCTGCCGGGACGGTGGTGGCCATCCACGCCGTTGGGCTCATCCTGGTTATCGCACTCTTCACCATTCCGCCGACCCTTGCCGAACGCTCCTGCCGTTCCCTCGCGGGGATGATGGCCGTCGCAACGGCCTGGAGTGCCCTCTTCACCCTCGTCGGCCTGGACCTTTCCTACCGCCTCAACCTCACCTCCGGCGCCACCATCATTCTCGTCGCCGCCTTCGCCTTCTTCCTCGCCTCAATTCGGGACAGGTACTAATTCATTGCGTTCACATTCACAAATGATCCACACACAAACCTATTCGTCAAATATCGTAATCCCCACCAGATTCACGCTGAAACCAACGGTTGTTCCCCTTCGCGAAGAACACCCCCCGCCAGGACGCGTTCCTGCGCGCCCTTCCTGGGCGGTTGCGCTTCAAATCTTCTGCGGTTTTTCCACGTCACCCATTCCCTGAGGGAACCTCTCTCGGGATCGAATTCTTGAAAGAAGGCGATCGAGGAATGTCTCGGTTCGCACGTGTCGTCGTGCCGGGAATCCCGTTTCATGTCACACAGCGGGGGAATAATCGGCAGGATGTTTTCCTGGCGGATTCAGACAGGCAGGAATACCTTGGCCTCCTCGCAAAACGGCTCGAAAAGACAGGAGCGGAAATTCTTGCCTACTGCCTTATGGGCAACCATGTCCATCTCATCATGCTTCCGCATGCAGCAAACGACCTTGCCGAAACCCTGGGCAGGGTTCACTGCTTCTATGCCCAGCGTTTTAACACTCGAAATGAAAGAAGTGGGCACCTCTGGCAGAATCGCTTTTTTTCCTGTGCCCTTGACGATGATCACCTGCAGGCTGCAATTCGCTACGTGGAGTTGAATCCGGTCAGGGCCGGGATCATTTCCTGCCCTTGGGAATATCCCTGGTCGAGCGCCGGCTACCATGCCCTGGGTATTAAGCCCCAAGTGCCCCTTGCTGGTGTCGAGGCTTTTGGGATACCTGGCCGAAGAGAGTGGAAGGGATTCCTCATTGGGGGAGTCAGTGAAGATGAGCTTGAATCGATTCGGACCAGCACGAGGAAGGGGTTGCCCCTGGGGGAACAGAAGTTTGTCGAGCGCCTGGAGGGTTTGGTTTCGCGGGAACTTTCAAGAAGGGCTGTCGGGCATCCGTGTGGGCATTAAATGGCCCGGAAAAACGGAAGCCCTAAAGGTTATTAGGGCTCCCGCTCGATAGGGGCTTGCTTGTGATTGTGAACGCAATGAATATGTACCTGTCCCGAATTAAAGGGCAAGGATGATCTTGCCGAAGTGTTCTGCCCGTTCCATGCGCTCGTGGGCGAGGGCAGCGTCTTTCAGCGGCATCACGGAGTCGATGACGGGACTGATGAGCCCTTCCTCCACGAGTCGAAAGGACCTGCGGATCTCTTCCGGGGTCCCTCCGTACGAGCCGAAGGCGGTGATCTCCTTCCGGTAGATTTCCTGGAGGTTGACGTGGACCTCGGCGCCCGAGGTGGAGCCGCAGAAGGCGATTCGGCCGCCTCGCCTGAGGGAGGCGATGCTGCGGACCCAGGTTGCCTTGCCGACGGTTTCCAGGACGAGGTCGACCCCGCGGTCGCCCGTGAGGCGGCGGATCTCGGCCGAGAAGTCGCTCCCGGAATCGATGACGGCGTCGGCACCCAGGTCGTACAGCCGGGTTCCCTTCCGGGTATCGCGCGTCGTGGCGAAAACGCGGGCACCGAGCGCGTGAGCCAGCTGGATTGCCGCAACGCCGATTCCACCGGTGGCCCCCACGACGAGGACGGTTTCGCCGGGTTGCAGGTTGCCCCGGGTGATGGCCATCCTATAGACCGTTGTGGTCGTGAGGGGAACGGAGGCGGCTTCCTCGAAGCCGAGCTTGGCCGGCTTGCGGAGCAGGGCATGGGCGGGCGCTGCCACGTATTCGGCGTAGCATCCGTCCCGAGCCACCCCGAATATCCGCACCGACAGGTTGGGCGGGTCCGCGTAAGGGCGATCGGGGAAGATCCATGGGGTCACCACCACTTCGTCCCCCTTTTGGTATCCCGTCACACCGGGGCCCAGCCTCTCAATGACCCCGGCGCCTTCGCAGCCCGGGACGATTGGCATCGGGGCAAAAACGGACCCCAGCCGCATCCAGATGTCCAGGTGGTTCACGGCTGCGGCCTTGAGCCGGACCAGGACCTCTCCCGCCGAGGGTTCGGGTGTGGCTGTTTCCTCCCATTTCAGGACTTCTGCCGGGCCTGGCGCGTGAACGCGGATCGCCTGCATCGGTTCTCCCTCCTTCCAGGATTCCGTTTGTGATTGTGAACGCAATGAATTAGTACCTGTCCCGAATTAGCCAGGAGCGGGCCTCGGCGGGGGTCGAGACTTCCCCGCAGGCGACGGCCTCATCAAGCCTTGCGAGGATTTCCCCTACCCGGGGGCCTTCGGCAAGGCCCAGGATTTCCATGACTTCCCGGCCGTCCAAAAGGCGGCCGGCCTGTTCCAGGCGGAAAAGTGCCGCGAGGGCGCGTGCGCGGTTTTCCATCCAGGGCATGAGGCGGCCGCTTCCGGCAAGAATGTCGGCATAGCCCAGGACGAAGAGGCGTTCGAGCCACTCTCCGCCGAAAGCCCGGATCTGCCGGGCCATTCCCCCTTCGGGCCACGCGGCAGAGGGCATCCGGTGCCATCGCACGAGGCTCGTGACGACCTCCGCGAATTCCTGCGGCCAGGCCCACTTGCGGGCCATCTCCCTCACGAGGTCGGCCCCGTCCTTCTCGTGCCCCGTGAAGCAGCCGGGCTCGTCTTCCGTGGAGGCGCAGGAAGCCTTTGCCACGTCGTGGAGAAGGGCGGCGGCACGGATCGCAGGGTCGGGCGTGAGTTTCTGGACGGTGTCCAGGCAGAGGCGGGTATGGAGGTAGGCGTCTCCCTCCGGGTGTTTATCGGGATCCTGCTCGATCCCCTTCAGGGCTTCGATCTCGGGCAGGATGGCCCCAAGGAGGCCCGTTCCGTTCAGCATGTCGAGGAAAAGGCCGATATCCCCTTCCAGGGCTTTCATGAGTTCCCGTCCAAGGCGTTCCCCCGGCACCCGGGCAATCATCCGGTAAAGTTCCGGGTCGCGACAGGCCGATTCGGAGTCGGGAGCCACGGTGAAAAGGGGAAGCGTGGCAGCGAACCGGAAAAGCCTGATCGCCCGCACGGCGTCCTCGCCAAGGCGCTCCGAGGCCTTTCCGTTGAACCGGAGTCGCCTGCGGGTGAGGTCCTTCTCTCCGCCCCTCGGATCCACGAGGGTCCCGAGCCGGGTCATGGCCATGGCGTTCACGGTAAAATCCCGCCTGCCGAGGTCGTGCTCGAGGCTGAACCCGCAATAGGAACAAAACTCCACGGATACGCTCCCGCACTGGAGGAGGGCAGTCTGGAGAGGCGGCTTGCCGACCGGCTTGGCACCGGGCCAGAGACGCAGCACAACCTCCAGGGGGGCGGATGTGGCGATGTCCACGTCCGTAATCGGCAGGCCAAGGAAAAGGTCCCGGACGGCGCCTCCCACGAGAGCCCCTTCGTAACCTTCGTTTTCCAGCGCGAGCAGCCACTCAAGGGCAGCCTTGATTTCTTGCTTCATCGCATCATCCCCTCACCGTAGAGTATAGCAGAGGGGTTCGACAAAGAAGAGGGGATTCTTCGAGGCAGGCCTCGAAGAATCCCCTCTTCAACTCTTGCTGAAGCCGCAGACTACTGGGAGATGGCGCTGACGGGGCAGGTGGCCACGCAGGCGCCGCACTCGACGCAGCTCTCGGGATCGACGAACGCCTTGCCGTCAACCATGCTGATTGCGGTAACGGGGCAAACTCCCACGCAAGCCTCGCACGCGATGCAGGTATCCTTGTCAACAACAGCCTTTGCCATAACTTTTTCCCTCCTCGTGAGTTTTTCGACGGGCGATGGGCCCGCTCGGGACCCAACCGAATTCTAACCGATACGAAAGGGGAATTGCAAATGGTCCTCCTCCCGGGAAAGTGCCTTTCCCCTTATAATGAAAAAACGATGGAAAACAGGAAAGGGCGGAGGTCGAGAGGGATGACGGAACCTGAGGAGCTCCAGATCGAACTGTTCGAAGGAGCAAAGGAACGTAAGGCGGGAAGGGCGGCGGGAGGCAAGGCGGCTTCCAGGCGAAGAGTTGTCCTTGAGGCCCTCGACAAGAACCTCCGCAGCATCTGGGAAGGCGATGTCGATCTTTACCGGGCCACCACGGCGGACGAGGTGACTTTCTTCGAGTGGTACATCAGTCCCGACCGCATCGACGGGATCGACTTTCACCTGAGGGAAATCAAGGTCCACGCCTCCGTCCTTGGCGAGGGAGGGGAGATCGAGCACGAGATCCTGAACCCGAAGGTCCAGTTCTACGGGGCGATCGCAATCGTCACCTACACGCTCATGATCCGGTCCTCGGCCGGGGGCAAAGTGGTTCACAAGAGCCACCACGAAACCCGTGTCTTCCACGACACGGGCTCGGAGGAGGCGCCCGAGTGGAAGCTGGTCCACTGCCACAAGTCCCCGGTGAGCACCGTCGACAGCCTAGGGGTCCTGAGGGGCTGATGCCGTTTCCCGCGCCGGGCGCGCCTTCGCTGGGGATGGCCGCGCAAAGGCTGCTGGAATGGTTTTCGCTCCATGCCCGGGATCTCCCGTGGAGATCCACGCAGGATGCCTATGCGATCCTGGTCTCGGAGGTCATGCTCCAGCAGACACAGGTGGATACCGTGGTTCCCGCCTATCGGGATTGGATGGGGCGCTTCCCCGATCTCGAAACTTTGGCCGCGGCCTCGCAGGAAGAGGTCCTGAAGGCCTGGGAGGGCCTGGGCTACTATGCCCGTGCGCTCAACCTCCAGCGATCGGCACGCCTGGTCATTGAGCATCACGGGGGACGGGTTCCCCGTGAGGATGAGGAACTCCTTGCCCTCCCGGGAATTGGGCGCTACACGGCGGGGGCGATACAGAGCATCGCTTTCGGCCTGCCCCGCGCCGCCGTCGACGGGAACGTTGAGCGGGTGCTCTGCCGCTTCCTCGACATCGACTCGCCCGCTCGGGACCGCAGGAACCAGGTCCTCTTCGGGAGGGTCATCCGGGAAATGATGGAAGAGAACCCCCCGGGGGACGTGAGCCAGGCCCTGATGGAACTGGGGGCCCTGGTTTGCCTTCCCCGGAAGCCTCGGTGCGCCGTGTGCCCTTTCGAGGGAGCCTGCCTTGCCCGGTCCCGGGGAACTGTGCCGAAGAGGCCGGTTCCCCGGCCGAGGAAGGCGCCCCAGGCGATCCAGGCCGCGGTGGCGATCCTGACGGACGGGGAAAGGATTTTTCTCCAGAAACGACCTCCCGAAGGCCTCATGGCGAACCTCTGGGAGTTTCCGGGGGGGAAGCTGGAGGAAGGCGAAACCCCTCGGTCAGCCTTGCGGCGAGAACTTTTCGAGGAACTGGGGATCAAGGTGAGGGGCGAGAAAAAGGTCGGGACCATCCGCCATGCCTACACATCCTTTTCGGTGACCCTCCACGTTTACCTGGTGCGGATGAACGGGAGGCCGATCCTGCCCGACCCTCCCGGAAACGCGGCCTTGCCCTCCGGCTGGTTCATGCCCGAGGAGGCCAGGCGTTTGCCGATGCCTGCGGCAAACGTGAAAATCCTGGCCCGCTGGGTGGAAGAGCCGGAATTGAATCCTTGAATTTAGCGCTTGCCCATGTTGCATAGACAGGGAGTCAGTATATAATGATTCTATAACCACTTAAAGGGGTGATTGAGAATGAGTGAAGTCGACCTGCAGACCGAGCTTGACGCGCTGAAAGAGGAACTGGGCACTATCCGCGCCGACCTGGCGGAGCTCAAGGGTCCAATGAAAAACATCGCGATCGCCTTGAAGGAGAACCTTGCCGAGGCGCTGGGCACTGGTCTTGAAAAGGCGAAGACCACGGGCAAGAAGGCCGTGGAAGCCGTTGAGACGACGGTGGAGGACAAGCCGCTGCAGTCGCTCCTGGTTGCCTTTGGAGTGGGGCTGCTGCTCGGCAAGCTGCTCGACGTGTCCAACCGGAGGTAGGTCCTCCATGGGCTTGGCGAGGCTGGTGATCTCGTTCCTCGAGCTTATGGAGGCTGAGGCCCGGGCCCTGGCGGCCGGCCTCCTTGACCTGAAGATCGCTTCCATCCTCGCCTGGGTTGCAGGTTTCCTTCTCCTCGCAGGTTTTTCCCTAACGGTTGCGGCGCTTTACGTCTTTGCCCGCCGCGGGTTTTCGGCCCCTGCCGCGCTGCTTTTGACCGGCGTCATGACGCTGGCGGTTTCGGGAGGACTCCTATGGAGCGCCCGGAAAATCGTCCGGAAAATCTAGAGGCCGCGAAGGCCCGCTTCCTCGAGGAAGCGGAGAGATTGACGCCTTCGGCCTGGATCCGGGAGCATCCGGACGTGGCCGTGGGAGGTGCCCTGGCAGCCGGGTTTTTCCTTGGCTGCTCGCCTGAGGCCCAGGAGGCGACGATCAGGAATGCCTCGACCGGGATCAAGCTGGTTCGGGAACTCCTTGAGCGGATGGGGAGTCTTCCCGGTGGTACGGACGAGCCGCAAGCCTGAATGTGAAGCCGGCCCCGGAAACCCGGGGCCGGCTTTTTCTCAAGGTTTTTCCTGTGTTTCCCAGTCAAGCCCCGGCGGGAGCTCCGGCTTGGGATCCCTGGAGTAGAGAGCCTCCAGGACCCGAATAGGAGGGGTTCCCTCGTACAGGACGCGGTGGATGGCTTCGGCGAGGGGCAATTCGACGTCCAGCTGCCGCGCAAGGGCTACGACGGCCTTGACGGTGGTGGCCCCTTCTGCGACCTGGCCAAGACGCTCCAGTGCCGCATCCAGGGAGAGCCCTTCCCCCAGGGCAAGCCCCAGGCGGAAGTTCCGGGAGTGGTGGCTGTAGCAGGTGACCATGAGGTCACCAACCCCTGCTAGGCCTGCCAGGGTGAGGGGCCGGGCCCCGAGACGCGCTCCCAGCCTCATCGTTTCCGCCAGTCCACGGCTCACGAGGGCAGCCACGGCGTTGTCTCCCAGCCCCATGGCCCGCGCCACGCCCGCGGCGACGGCCATGACGTTCTTGACGGCTCCGCCCACTTCCACCCCGACGACGTCGGTGCCGGTATAAACGCGGAAGGTGCCTCCGTTCAAAATGACCTGCCAGGATGCGGCTTCCCGGCTGTCGGACGAGGCCACGACAACGGCCGTGGGCTGGCCCACGATGACCTCCTCGGCATGGCTTGGGCCCGAGAGGACCGAGTACCGGGCCTGGGGGAGGATTTCGGCGACGATCTCGTGTATCAGCTTGCGGGAGGAGATCTCGATTCCCTTGGCGGCATTGCAGACCGACAGGTCGACGGGCGAAACCGGTGCAAGCCGGGTGAGGACTTCCCGGAGTGCCTGGGTGGGAATGGCTAGGATCCAGCGTCCGGAGTGGGAGGCGGCCTCTTCAAGGTCGCCCGTTGCGTTCAGAAGGGGGCTCAACGGGGCCTCGGCAAGGTAGCGGGGGTTGTGCCCGGTGGCGGAGATGGCCCTTGCCTGGTCTTCGTGGCGGCACCAGAGGACCACGTCGTGACCGCGCCTCGCTGCCAGGTCAGCAAGGGCCGTGCCCCAGCTCCCCGCTCCGAAAACGGTGATGGCTTCCATGAGAATCCCTCCAGGGTCCTTGTTTTGCGTTCCAGGGGCGAATTCACTTTAGCATGAAACCGATGGCGCGCGGATTGGAACGAAAAAATTCCTCGAAAAGATCTGAACAAAAGGGCAGAGTATCCTGTATAATCAACCGGATTTTTGGATGGCGAAGCCCCCGAAACTGGGGACGAAGTCCCCCGGTGTGCGGGACGAAAGCTGCCGGTAAGTGGGGCATGGCCCCCTAAGAAGGAGGATCCCGATGGAACGCGTGACACTCACCCTGGGCGATGGAACGACATGGCCGGGCTTTTCGGCGAATGGCCTCACGAAGGCCGAAGGCGAGGTCGTCTTCACGACGGCGAGCTGCGGCTACCCCCAATCGATCACGGACCCGTCCTACAACGGGCAGGTCCTGGTCTTTGCCTTCCCGCTGGTGGGCAACTACGGCGTGGACGAGGAACGGCTGGAAAGCTCCAGGCCGTGGGTGAGAGGCGTCATCGCCAATTCCCTGACGGGCGAATCCAGGCTGGGTCCGCCGCTCGAGGAATGGCTGTCGCGATGGGGCGTTCCCGCCGTCACGGGAGTGGATACAAGGGCCCTCATCAGGCACCTGCGTGAGAAGGGAACCGCCATGGGGCGCCTTTCGGAAAAACCGGAATCCCCGAAGGAAACGGACCTTCCCCATGACCTGGCAATCGAGGCCTCCGCTCCCGAGCTGGTCATCCACAACGAGGGGGGGAACGGTCCCCGCATCGCCCTCCTGGATTACGGCGTAAAGGCCAACATCATCAGGGAATTCCTCCGCAGGGGATGCACGGTTTACCAGTGCCCGGCCGGCATGGACGACACCGAGGTCCTGTCGCTTCGGCCCGACGGGGTGGTCCTGAGCAACGGCCCCGGGGACCCGTCCTGGCTGGTTCCCCAGGTGAAGACCGTCGCGAACCTCATGGGACGGCTGCCGCTATGGGGCATTTGCCTTGGGCTGCAGGTCATGGCCCTTGCAGCGGGAGCGAAGACGTACAAGCTGCCTTACGGGCACCGGGGCGTGAACCACGCGGTGGCCGAGGTCGAAGGGGCAAGGGGCTGGATCACCAGCCAGAACCACGGCTACGCGGCAGACGGGGAAAGCCTGCGGGGCACCGGTTTTTCCGTTTCCCTGGTGCATTTGGGGGATGGGAGCGTGGAGGGCATCCGGAGTGAAAAGCACAGGGCCTGGTCGGTGCAGTTCCACCCTGAGGCTTTCGCGGGGCCGCGCGACACGGGTTTCCTTTTCGACGAATTCCTGAAGGAGCTGAAATAGATGAAATCTCCCACGACTAAAACGATCCAGAGCGTGCTGGTCCTGGGTTCGGGCCCGATCCGCATCGGGCAGGCCGCGGAGTTCGACTATTCGGGCAGCCAGGCTTGCCGGGCGCTCCGGGAGGAGGGCGTGAAAGTCATCCTCCTGAACAGCAACCCTGCGACGATCCAGACCGACCCCGGGCTGGCCGAGGTGACCTATCTCCGTCCTCTCACTCCCGAGGTGATCGAGGACATCCTGAAGGCTCACCGTCCCGACGGGGTGATCGCCACCCTGGGGGGGCAGACGGCCCTCAACCTGCTGGTGGAGCTCCACCAGCAGGGGACGTGGGAGCGATACGGGACCCTGCCCCTGGGGACCGCACCCGAGACCGTGGACGAGGCCGAGGGGCGGGAACCCTTTCGCGACCTCATGAAATCCATCGGCGAGCCGGTGGTCGAAAGCCGGATCGTCACCGAAACCGAAGCGGCACTGGAGTTTGCCCGGGAAGTGCCTTTTCCCCTGGTCATCCGGCCCGATTTCACCCTGGGCGGAACGGGAGGGGGAGTGGCGTTCGACGAGGGGTCCCTCGTGGAGAGGGTCCAGGAAGGCGTTGCGGCTTCCCCGACGAGCCGGGTCCTGGTGGAGCGCTTCCTTTCGGGCTGGTACGAGGTGGAAATGGAAGTCGTCCGGGACGGTTTCGGGAACGCCCTCTGCGTCTGCGGCATGGAAAACGTCGACCCGATGGGAATCCACACGGGCGACAGCGTCGTGGTTGCGCCCGTCCTGACCCTGAGCGACAGCCAGTGGCAAAGGCTGCGCAAGGCCGGCCTCAAGATCGTGAATGCCCTGGACATCCGTGGGGCGTGCAACGTCCAGTTCGCGGTTTCACCGGACATGGAGGAATACGTGGTCATCGAGGTGAACCCGCGGGCAAGCCGATCCAGCGCCCTGGCCAGCAAGGCGACGGGGTACCCGATCGCCCGGATGGCGGCCAAGATCGCCCTGGGCAAGTCCCTGGCGGAGATGCCGAACCCCGTTACGGGTGTGGGCAGCGCCCTATCGGAGCCCGCCATCGACTACGTGGCGGTGAAGTTCCCGCGGTGGCCCTTCGACAAGTTCCCCGACGCGGATCCTTCGCTGGGAACGAGGATGAAGTCCACCGGCGAGGTTTTGGCCCTGGGCCCGAATTTTCCCCAGGCACTCCTCAAGGCGATGAGGTCGGTCGAGTGGGGAGGAGGCTTGCGGCCGGCGTCCGTGTCGGAAATGCCGGACCGGGCCCTCTGGGCGGAAGTGAGGAAGGCCACCCACAGGCGCCTCTGGTTTATCCTCGAGCTGATCCGAAGGGGCGAGGAAGTCGAGGCTCTCGCGGAAGCGAGCGGGATCGCCCCGTTCTTCCTGCGCCAGATGAAGACGATCGTCGAAGCCGAGCGGGACCTCGCAAAGGGAGGGCTCGACGACGCGGAAACCCTGGAAAGGGCCAAGTGGCTTGGCCTTTCGGACCGTGACATCGCCGCCCTGTTCGGGATGCACGAAGAAGAAGTCCGCAAGGTTCGTCTGTCCTTGGGCATCGAGCAGGGATTTCGGGAGGTGGACGGCTGTGCCGGAGAGACGCCGGCCGGCTCCCGGTACCTTTATGGATCCTACGGGGTCGCAAGCGACGGCTTGCTGGACAACTCCACTCCTGCTGTCGTGGTGCTGGGGTCGGGACCGATCCGCATCGGGCAGGGAGTCGAGTTCGACTACTGCTGCGTGAAGGCGGTGGAAGCCCTCAAGGCGATGGGGATCCGGGCCGTCATGGCGAACAACAACCCGGAAACGGTCAGCACCGACCATGACCTTTCCGATGCCCTCTACCTGGAGCCCCTGACGGTGGAGGATGTCCTGCCCATCGTCCGGAGGGAGAAGGCCAGGGGCGTGTTCGCCTCCTACGGGGGACAGACCGCCCTGCGGCTGGGGATGGAACTCGCCGATGTCGGCGTTCCTCTCCTGGGGACAGGGCTCGGGGCTATAGAGGCGGCGGAGGACCGGGGGCAGTTTTCGGCGATCCTGAAGGACCTCGGGATTTCACAGCCGGAAGGAGGAGCTGTCCGTTCCGCGGAGGAGGCCCTGGAACTGGCCGCCCGCCTGGGTTACCCTCTCATGGTCCGGCCGAGCTTCGTCATCGGGGGCCTGGCCATGGCCCTCGTGGAAAGCGAGCCCGACCTGAGGGCGGTTCTCGCCCTGGCCTTCGAGGCCATGCCGGGCCAATCCGTCCTGGTGGACCGCTTCGTGTCGGGAACCGAGTACGAGCTGGACGCGGTGTGCGACGGGGGAGACGTCCTGGTGCCCGGCATCTTCGAGCATCTCGACCCGGCCGGGATCCATTCCGGGGATTCGATGGCCGTGTTCCCGGATCTTTCCCTGAGCCCGGCCAGGCGGGAGGAAATGATGCGCATCGTCAGTTCCATCGCCGAGGCTCTCGACGTGAAGGGGCTCCTGAACGTCCAGTTCGTCGAGAACGGCGGGCGGCTTTACGTCATCGAGGCGAACCCGCGCGCAAGCCGGACGGTTCCCATCGCCGGCAAGCTCACGGGCCTGCCCCTGGTTGACCTCTCGGTGAGGGTGGCCCTCGGCCAGCGCCTGAGGAACCTCGGTGTGCCGCTCGGCCTCATGCCGCCCCGAGGTCCCCTGGGGGTAAAGGTCCCGGTTTTCTCCACGGAGAAGCTTCCCGGGGTGGACAGTCGTCCAGGCCCGCAGATGCAGTCCACGGGCGAGTCCCTTGGCGTGGGGGAATGTGTTTCCACCGCCCTCTGGGAAGGTCTCAGGGGAGCGGGCTGGGTCCTTCCCGACAAGGGGGGCAGGGTCCTCGTCTCCGTGAACGATGTTTCCAAGCCCGGGGCCTGCAGTGCGGCGGCCACGCTTTTCGGGATGGGCTGGGAGATCGAGGCGACCGCCGGGACCGCGGGATTCTTCAGGCGGTGGGGTCTGCCCGCTGCTTCCGTCGATAAGGGGGAATCGCTCGTTAGCGCCATTCGCGAGCGCCGATGGGATCTTGTCGTGAACGTGGCGGGGGCGCGCCTGGGGGAACTGAAGGACGGCTATGCCATCCGGAGGGCGGCCATCGAAACGGGCATTCCCTGCGTGAGCAGCCTCCCCGTTGCGTCCGCCCTGGCGCTGGCCCTCGCAGTCCGGCGTGGTAACATGAAACCCTAGGAATGGAGTTCCTGTTTCGGGGGTGTTGCGGATGCGCAAGGTTGGGATGAGGCTGTCGGGCGCGATCGGGCTTTTTGCCCTTGCGCTGTCTTTTGCGTTGCCCGCGCCCGGAGCCGAAGTGAAGGCGGAAAGCCTCAGGGGACCCCGGATCGGGGAGCTTTACATGGTTGTCGTGCGTGACCCGGACGCGGCGGTCCTGGCCCTGGAGCGCGGGAAGCTGGACGTCCTGGGCGACGTCACGCGCCCCTCGGACATCCGGAGGATCTCCAAAAACACCGGTTTCGATCTTTCGATGGCCCAGGGTTTCCACATGGCCCAGGTCGGGTTCAACCTGCGGAAATCTCCCTGGAATGCCCCGGAGCTTCGCCGGGCTGCGGCCATGGCCATCCCGCGGGATCGCCTGGTACGCGAGCTCTTTTCCGGCTACTCGGCCCCACTGACCACCTACCTGCCCCCCCTGTCGCCCTATTGCGACAAGGCGGCCTCGGCTCCGCGGTTCGACCCGGAAGGGGCCCGGGCCCTGCTCGGGAAAGCGGGCTGGACCTGGGATTCCTCGGGAGTGCTCGTTCCCCCGAAGGGAAAGTCCCCGTTGCCGCCTGCAACGATCCTGTCTCCCACCGCGGGGGTCGCTCCCACGACGGCCGAACTGGCCGACCGCATCGCCGGGTCCCTTAGGGAAATCGGGATCCCGGTCAAGGCGGAACCTCTCGATTTTGCCGCCATGATCCAGCGCATCGACGAGCACAAGTTCGACCTTTACCTCATGGCGTGGCAGCTCTCGCGAGATCCCGACAGCCTTTACGCCTTCTATCACTCTTCCATGGACGTCAAGGGGGGGTACAACCAGACGGGACTCAAGGACGCGAAAGTCGACCGCCTGCTGGAAGATCTCCGGTATGTCCCCGATGAACCGGCCGCGCGCGTCGCCGCAAAGGCCGCCCAGAAGGCTCTCGCCGACCGAATCCCCATCATTCCCATCTACACGCGCTTTTCGGTGGCAGCCGTCTCGAAAGGATGGAAGGGAACGGTTTCCACGAAGTCCATGACGGCCGACAACAGCTGGAGCCTCCTTTCCATGTCCCCTGCTTCCGGGCCCATGAAGCCCCTGTACTGGGCGCTGGGGGACGAGCCCCGCACCCTGAACCCCTTCACGGCGAGCACGGCTACGGACTGGCAGGTCCTGGGGATGGTCTACGACACCCTCCTGACGGTGAACCCGAACGACCTTGGGGACTTGCCATGGCTGGCCCGCTCCTGGAAGGTCGAGACAGTGAAGGATCCCGGCGGGCGCCACACGCGGCTGACCTTTGCCCTCCGCAGGGATGTTTTTTGGCAGGACGGGAGTCCCTTCACGGCGAAGGATGCGAGGGCAACCCTGCTCTTCCTGAAGAAGAACGCGATCCCCCGATACTTCGACTCCGTCCGCGACATCGCTTCCGTCTCGGTGCCGGATGCCCACACCCTTGTCGTGACGATGAAGAACGTGAGTTATTGGCACCTCCATTCCATCGGCGGCACCCCGATCTTTCCCGCCGCCCTCCTTGGCCGGGTCAAGGACTGGCGTTCCTGGCAGCCGGCACGAAATTCCGTTCCCGGGAAAGCAGGCCTGACGGAGCTTTACGGGACGGGTCCCTTCGTTTTCAGGGAAGTGCGTCCCGGCGACTATGTCCGTTTCTCCCGGAACGAGCGTTTCTGGCTGATCCCGCGGTGATTTCCATGAGGGGATACTGGGCAAGGCGCCTCGGTGGGGCTGCCTGCGTCGTGGCGATCGTCCTGGTGGCGAATTTCTTCCTTTTCAGGCTGATGCCCGGGGATCCCGTGAGCACTGTCCTGGATCCCCGCTTTTCTCCACAGGCGAAAGCGGAACTGGAGGCCCTCTACGGGCTCGACCGGCCACTGGCGGTCCAGTTCCTGATTTACCTCGAGAGGACCGCCACCTTCGATTTCGGCCTTTCGTTTGCGACCCAGCGGCCTGTCCTGGACGAGATCCTGAGCCGCCTTCCGAATACCCTTGCCCTCCTGGTGCCCGCCTACCTCCTGTCCGTCCTCCTGGGGACGGCCCTCGGGGTCCTGGCCGCGAGACGGCGAGGCCGGGCAGCGGAAAAGGCCGTCCTCTCGGCCGGGGCGATCTCCTTTTCGTTCCCGTCGTTTTTTGTCCAGATGGTCCTCCTCCTGGTCTTCGCCTACGTCTTTCCCGTATTCCCCCTGCGGGGCAGCCTTTCCATTCCTCCTCCCCAGGGAACCTGGCCCCTGCTGGCCGATCGAGTGTGGCACCTGGCCCTGCCGATCGGTTCGCTGGTCCTGCTCGGCTTTGGCGGGTGGGCCCTGACCGTCCGGAATCTCGTCGTGAAGGTCATGGGAGAGGATTTCATGGTGCTGGCCCGGGCCAAGGGAATCGGGGAGCGCCGGCTTTTCTGGGGGCACGCTTTCCGGGCTGTCCTGCCTCCTCTCGTGACCCTCTTTCTTCTCTCCCTCCCGGGGGTCGTGTCCGGGGCTGTTCTAACCGAGACGGTCTTTTCCCTTCACGGGGTGGGGAGATTCCTTCTCGATTCGGTCCTGGGCCAGGATTACCCGGCCGCGGGAGGCGCTTTCTATCTCCTGACCCTCATCACGGTAGCGAGCAACCTTCTGGCTGATTTCCTGGTCCAGTTCACCGACCCGAGAATCAGGACCGGCGAGAGGACTTCGACATGAGGCGATTTCGCTGGAGTGCCTGGGCCCTGCTGCTCCTGCTGTTCTCCGGATTCGTCCTCCCGCTTTTCCTCGTGGGCGACCCGAGGGAACCGGTGGCCTCGCCCTTTGCCCGGCCTGCCTGGGTGGGACGCAACCAGCCGCCCGCTTTGGCTTTTTCCGTCCCGCCGGGAGAGGGGAAGGCATTTGCCTGGTCATGGGATGCCCCGAGGGGGCTTTCCGTCTCCGGGGAGGTCGAATTCGCGGGGGTCCCGGGGGCAGCCCGCCTCACCTGGGAGACGCCTTCCGGGGAGATCCTTGTCCTGGCGGATCTTTCGGGACAGGAAACGGCCACTCTCGATCTTGATGCCCGGGACATGGCCTTCCGGGCTTCCCTGGGGCTTTCGCCCTTCGATGAATCTTTGGAGGGCCTCTTCGACGGCCGCGGGACGATACGGGTCCGGATCGAAAGCGACGTTCCCGTCGAGAAGTCCTCCCTTTCCGTCAGGATCCCCGGGGACCGGTGGGGGCTTTTCGGAACCGACCAGAGGGGGCGGGACGTCTTCCGGCTTTTCCTCGCCGGGATTCGCGTGTCGCTCCTGGTGGGTGTCCTGGCCGTCCTCGTCTCCACGGTGATCGGCCTTTCGGCGGGTCTGCTGGGAGGCTACGTCGGGGGCGTGGTGGATGCCCTGCTGATGCGTGCCGTGGACGTCCTCCTGTCGATTCCCCTCCTCCCGATCCTCATGGTCCTGGCAGCCCTGTGGGGAAAGGGGCTGTGGCAGCTTGTCCTGATCCTGGGGCTCTTTTCCTGGATGGGAACGGCCCGCACGGTCCGCTCCATGACCCTGTCCTTCAGGGAAGCGCCTTACGTGGAGGCGCTCCGGGCCATAGGGGCCCCGACCTTCTACATCCTCGCCCGGCACGGGGTGCCCACGGTGCTGCCCCTCCTTTTGGCCAACATCGCCCTGGGGGTCCCCGGGGTCATTCTCTCCGAGGCGGCACTCGCCTACCTGGGCCTGTCCGACCCCCGGGTCATTTCCTGGGGCCGCATGCTGCACGAGGCCCAGTCCTTCGGGGCGTTCACGACAGGAGCCTGGTGGCTTCTGCTGCCGCCCGGCCTGGGCATCGCTCTCCTCTGCTTCGTTTTCATGGACCTGGGCAGGGCCCTGGAGGAATGGGCCGACCCGAGGCTGAAAGGGGGAGGGGGAGCATGATCGCGCTTGAAAACCTCTCTGTCCTTTACCGTTCGCAGGGACGGGATGTCCCCGCCCTCTCGGATGTGACCCTATCCCTTCCTGCCGGGCGGGTAACGGGCCTGGTCGGCGAGTCCGGGAGCGGGAAGACGACCCTAGTCATGGCGATCCTGGGGCTGCTGCCGCCCGAGGCCAGGGTACGGGGGCGCATCCTCCTGGAGGGAATCGACGTTGCCGGGATGGCGGAATCGGGCCTGGACCGGTTTCGATGGACTCGCGTTGCCCTGGTTCCCCAGGGAAGCCAGAATTCCTTCAACCCGGTGCTCAGTATCGGGGAGCAGGTCGCCGAGCCCATAAGGATCCACCAGGGAGCAAGCCGTGCCGAGGCCGAAAAGAAAACCCGTCGCCTGCTGGACGAGGTGGGGCTTGGTGCGAGGATCGCGGGGCGATTTCCCCACGAGCTTTCAGGGGGACAGCGCCAGAGGGCGGCACTGGCCATGGCGCTCGGCTGCGACCCCGCCTTTCTCCTGGCGGACGAGCCGACCACGGCCCTGGATGTGATCATCCAGGCAGAGATCGTCGAGCTCCTCAGGCGAACCGTGAAAGACCGGAAGATGGGGATGGCGCTGGTCTCGCACGACCTGCCCCTTGCTTCCGGCCTTTGCGAAACCATTTGTGTCCTTGACGGTGGAAGGCTCGTGGAAACCCTCCCCGCTGAGAACCTGGCCGATAGGGCGAGGCACCCGCGAACCCGTGCGCTTGTAAAAGCCCTCCTGGAAATGGAGCAGGCCCGGCCATGACGATGCTGCTCGAGATCCGCGGCCTTCATGTGACCTTCCACGGCCGCCGGGGCAGGGAAGAGGCTCTCCGGGGGGTCGACCTTTCCGTGGCCCGGGGTGAAAGCGTGGCGGTCGTTGGCGAGTCGGGAAGCGGCAAGACGACCCTGTTGAGGGCGGCCCTCGGGTTGGTCCCCGCGGATCGCGGAGGCGTATGCCTCTTCGGAACCGACCTCGGTGCCCTCCAGGGAAGCGAACGGACTCGGGCCTTGCGCCGGTGCGGCATGATGCCGCAGGATCCCTACGGGGCGGTTCCCCCGACTTTGTCCGTGCGGGATGCGGTCATGGAACCGCTCCTCCTGGTCAACGGCTTTCGGTCGAAAGACATTTCCGCGCTGAAGGCGGAATCCCTTTTGAAGGAATGGGGGCTGCCTGACGAACGCCTCTGGGGGGCACGCGTCTCGCGGTCCCTTTCCGGGGGGCAGCGCCAGCGAGTCTGCGGGGCTAGGGCCATGGCCCTCGACCCGGAACTTTTCCTGGCGGACGAGCCTACCAGCATGCAGGACGCCTCCCTGCGGGGGGAGATCGTGTCCGTTTTGGAAAGCCGCGTAGCGGGAGGCATGGGCCTTGTCCTCGTGACCCACGACCTGATCCTCGCCCGCCGGGCAGCCCGGACGGGGCTCGTCCTCTACCGGGGAGTCGTGGTGGAGAGGGGACCCACCGGGGATCTGCTGGACAACCCGCTACATCCCTACACGGCGGCACTTGCCCGAGCGCTTCCGAGGATGGGCAAGGCCATCCTGCCCCCGCCCGGAGGCCCCATCCGCGCGGGATTGGGGTGTCCTTACGCGGAACGCTGCGAAAAAGCCGATTCGACCTGCCTGGAGAGCCCGGTCTTGAGAGAGGTTACTCCCGGAAGGTTCGTGGCCTGCCACAAGGCCTGAAAATTGATCGCGAAACAGGAGGTTTCAAAATTGCCCTTTTTCAGGAACAGCGGAAATCTTCCCCGGTTTCTTGCGCGGAGTGCCCTCATCGCGGCACTTTATGCCCTCCTGGTGCTGGCTTTTGCCCCGATGTCCTTTGGCCCGGTGCAGTTTCGTGTTGCCGAGGCGATGACTCTCCTGCCATGGCTTTTTCCCGAGGCGATTCCCGGGCTCTTCGTCGGCTGCCTCGTGTCAAACCTGTTCGGGGGGCTCGGGATCGTCGATATGGTCTTCGGCAGCCTGGCCACCCTTTTGGCGGCCTGGCTCACGAGACGCATGCCGAACCTGCTCTGGGCAGCGGTCCCGCCGGTGCTGGTGAATGCCCTGGTCGTGGGCACCTACCTTTCCGTTCTCCTCGACGTTCCCCTTGCTGTGACGATCCTTTACGTGGGCCTGGGGCAGGCGGGGGTCTGTTTCCTGCTTGGGATACCCCTGGTGACCCTGCTGGGCCGGGTCCTCAGGGACAAGGGATCGAGGGCCTGAAGAGACGAAAAAGAGGGGGTTCCCCGCGGGGAACCCCCTCTCAGGCTGTTGCAGGTTACGGAACCCGGACGATTGTCGTGGTTCCGTCATCCCAGGTTGCGGTCAGCTCGTAGCGTGAGGTCGGCAGCTGAAGGGTCCCGTTGTTCTCCACGAAGAGATGGAGGGTTCGGTTGGGCGGGACCGGGAAGGAAACGGATCCGTTGGCCCGGCTAAGCATCCCTCCCCCGACAGCCCTGACTGCCATGGTCCAGCGCCCGTTCCCCGGAAGGGTATCCCATATTCCCCGCACGCCGATGTTCCTCAGGCTCAGGGCCTTGATCGTTCCCCGGCCCTTGATCTTCAGCGTTAAGACCCAGTCTCCCTTGCCGTTTTTCAGGAGTCGGTCGTACGGTCCGACATAGTCGCTGGAGGCTTGCCTTGGCTTCGACAGCTCCAGTTCGCGTTTTTCGATCAACGGAATTGCCCCGGGAGCAGTGAGCACACCGATTTCCTTTTCAAGCAGTTGCCCGTCGCTGAATGCGAGTGAAATTCGCCATTTCGACGCCGGGTCGGCCAGGGTCTTGTTGTCCTCGACCCAGAGATGCAGTGCCGTGGTTCCTTCCACGGGGATCTTGACGGACCCGTTGGGCGCGTTCAGGACTCCCCCTCCGGGCCGGGTCACGGCCATAAGCCAGCGGCTGTTGTTGGGGATCGTGTCCCATTCCCCGCCCTTGGTGAGGTTGACCAGCCGGACGCCCGTCAGGGTTCCGGTTTTCGTGAACTTGATGTCGAAGCGGTAATCCCGGTTCAGGTTGCCCGCAAGCTTTTCTCCCTGCCCGACGTAATCGTAGCTTCCCACTCCTGACAGGGAGGCTTCCAGGAAGTTGCCTTCACCGGTTGCAACAGGGGCGCTGTACGGCTTGATGTCCTCTTCGAGGATCCTGCCGTCATCGTAGACCAGCGTGAGCTTTGAGCGGGTTTCGGCCTTGCCCAGCGAGCCGTTGTCCTCCAGCCAGAGGATGAAGGCCATGGGTTCCGATATGGGGATGTTGATCGCGCCGTCGGAACGGTTGAGGATTTCGCCGTTCACCCGGGTCACGCCCAGGAGCCACTTGCCGTTACCGGGCAAGGTGTCCCATTCCCCCGAGGGGCCTTTCACGTTGGTGACCTTCATCCCGATCACGGTCCCGGGTGAGTCCATTTTCACATCGACGCGCCAGTCGGGTTTTCCGTTGCCGGCCCGCTTCTCGTTCCTGCCGACGAGGTCGCGGTTTCCTTCGCCCATCATTGTCGCCTGCAGCCGCTCCGACTGGGTCACCTGGGGTTCGGCAGCCTGGGCTGCGATGGTCCCGCGCAGACGCTTGCCGTCGGCAAAACGCAGGATCACCTCGAAGCGTGTTTTCCCTTCGGCGATGGAACCGTCATCCGACATCCAGAGGTCAAGGACCGACCGAGCTGAAAGCGGGATCTCGACGCTGCCGTCGTTCCTGTTCAGGGTGTTCCTGCCCCGTACGACGCCGAGTGCCCACCGGCCGTTACCGGGGATCGTGTCCCACGCTGCAGTCGGCCTGCCTTCGACGAGGTTGCGCACCTCGATTTCCGTCAGCATGCCTTCTCCTTCCAGTTCAAGGCGAATGCGTTCGTCGGGACGCCCGTCACCCTGCAGGGCTTCGTTCCTCCCCGTGAGGTCCCGGTTTGTTCTTTCAAGCCAGCCGACCGAGACGATTCGCGCAGTAGTGGCCGTGATGGACGGCGGGATCGTAATGGTGGAGCTGGCCTCCGAGTTGTCCAGGAACCGCGCCGTGAGGGTGAACTTGCCCCCTCGGGCGATCGCGCCGTTATCCGCCACGGCAAACTCGATTCCCAACCCTAGGAGAAAGGGGACCATCGGCAGCCGTCCGTTAGCCTCGGTCAGCAGGTTCCCGGATTGGTCCTTGACCCGCATTCCCCAGGTGGAATTGCCCGGGGTCGTGTCCCAGGTGCCGTTGCCGTCCACTGCTCTCAGCATGAGCCCGGCAAGGGCTCCGGCCCCGCTGATCGACGCCGAGAACCGTGCATCCGGCTTGCCGTCGGGGGTGCTGCTTTCCCCCTGCCCGACAGCGTCATCCGGCCCGAATCCGTTGAAGGTGAAGCTCCCCACTTCGCCCATCGCCGCGAAAGCACCCGTTGCAACCAGCAGCAGCATCACGCCCGAAGCTGCCAGGGATCTGAAAGCCTTTCTTCGCATGTTTACCCCTCCCTCGGGGACGTACCCCTGATGGTGTTCGCATTATATGAACATTTTAGCACAGAGAGTTATGCCCGTCATGGAAAAAACGGGGGGGAACCCGGTTGCTGGCCTCTTCCCGTCACGGTTTTAAAATGTTACCATCTCTTTAAACGGGGGGTGGCATCCGGTGACGAAGGTCATGCTCTGCGGGCGCGGCGGAAGCGGGAAGAGCACGGTGACGGCCATGATGGCCCGCTACCTGGCTGCCAACGGGCAAAAGGTTATGGTGATGGACGCCGATACGAGCAGCCGGGCCCTTTCCAGCCTTGTCGGGCTTCGCCGTCCGGAGCGCAGCCTGGCCGACGAGCTTGGGGGGCCGGAGGCCCTGACGAGAAAGCTGGGAGCCTACCTTGCCCCCGGCGGCGAGAAGGATGGCCGGATTCATGTCGACGAACTTCCCGCGTCCTGCACGAGCCGGCGCGATTGTTTGGCTCTCCTTGAGGTGGGCAAGGCCTGGCCGGGTGGCGACGATGCCGGCCAAATCCTTGAAGAACTGGGGCGGAACGTGCTGAGCCGCCTGGATGACCGCAACTGGTGGGTCCTCGTGGACAACGAGGCGGGGGTGAATCTCTATGGTTCCAGTCATCGTTGCACGGACGCGTTTCTCTTCGTGTCCGACGGGTCCTTGGAATCACTGGAATCCGCGGCTTTTGCGACGCGCCTTTTCCTCGAGGTCGAGAAGCCCCTTTTGACCCTGCTGAACCGGGTCGAGCCCGGTTCGGTCGAGGAGATCAGTCTGCGGGCAAAGCGCCTGGGAGTGTCGATTGACGGGATCATTCCTCCCGCACCCTGCTTGCTGGAGGCCGTTGCCGAAGGCCGCCCGGTTCCGCTGAAGGGAGAAGCAGCCAAGGTGATCGGCCACGTCCTGTCACGTCTGGAGTCGGTCCTGAACCCGTCCGGGAGAGTGCAGGTGCGCCGCAGGTTTTAAATAGGCCGTTGACACCCCCCGTCGGTGGGGGTATAAGTCTGCTTGGCATCGGGGGAGTCGGAAAACCGGCTGAGAGGAGGCGAAGGCCTCGACCCCTGGAACCTGATCCGGGTCATACCGGCGAAGGAAAGATGCGAGCCATTCCATAAGCCGCGTTTCCCTTCAGGTCCTCCCCGTACGGTTTCCCTTTCCCGAGGTGCCCAATCGCTGTCCATGCCGGTTGTGAATACATCCCGGCCTGGGGCAGATTCCTGGGGGAATGGAGTCATGAAGCCCAATGTGAAGATCATGGTGGAAGGCGCCCTGGCGGCGGCCATGACGGTCGCGCTTTCCTACGTCAAGCTATGGGAGATGCCGCAGGGCGGCTCGATCACGCTGGAAGCGATCCCGCTCCTCGTCTTTTCACTGAGACGGGGCGTGCGCTCGGGAATCGGTGCCGGAGCGGTTGCCGGCCTTCTCCAGCTCCTGCTGGGCGGCTATATCGTCCACCCGGTCCAGGCAGTGCTGGATTATCCCCTGGCTTTTGCAACTCTTGGCCTCGCGGGGATTTTCAGGAAGCCGCCCTGGGTGGGAACGGTTATCGGGAGCCTTGCGAGGTTTGCCTGTCACGTGGTGTCGGGAGCGGTTTTCTTCGGGAGTTATGCCCCGGAGGGAACGAACGTCTGGGCCTATTCGCTGGCCTACAACGGGAGTTACATGCTCCCGAACCTCGTCCTGGCGGTGGTGGTCGTGTCACTCCTTTGGCCGAGGCTGTCGCGAGTTTCCTAGCTGGGGTCCGAATAAAAAAAGCCCGAACGCAGCGGCGTTCGGGCTTTTTTATTTTCCGGCAGAGGTTCCGGTTTTGCAAGGAAGAGAATCAAGCCTCGATTTCGACCTCGTCGTCCAACTCGGCAGGGTCAAGGGCGAGCCAGTGCCTCCAGTCGAAGCGGAAAAAGCCGCTCGTGACGTAGATGCACATCGCCGCCAGGGTTGCCTTGCCCTGCAGGGTGACGATGAGGGCGACGGTGAGGGCGAACATGAAGGCCACCTTCAGCCTGTTGACGTTTCCGCTCCTGAGGCGTTTGAGGTTCCCATAGGGGATGCTCGACACCATCAGGAGTCCTGAACCCACCGCCAGCAGGCTTGCAAGGGCCGGCGGCATGGAGAGGCCGCCCATGACCATCGAGGCGAGGAAGAGTCCCCCGGCGGGGATGGGAAGTCCCTGGAAGGGGCCGGGAACATGGCAGACGTTGAAGCGCGCCAGGCGCAGGGCACCGCAAAGGCCGAAAAAGGCGGCCGCCAGGGCCCCGACGATTCCAAGCCAGCCCCAGAGGAATACCGCGTAGAAGAGAAGGGCCGGGGCGGCCCCAAAACTGACGACATCGGCAAGACTGTCCAGCTCGACGCCGAATTCCGTGCTGCCTCCGAGGCTCCTTGCCATCTTGCCGTCCATGGTGTCAAAGAAGACGGCGGCCATGATAAGCCACGCAGCCGGCTGGTAGTGACCCTGCAGCGTGAGGATCATCGAGAGGATCCCGCTGAGGATGTTGCCGCTCGTGATCATGTTCGGGATGATCTTGCGGAAAGGCAGGGAGCGAGCTCTACGAGGGATTCGTTTCATCAAGAAAGTGGCCTCCTATCGGCGTTTCGCCTGCCCGAACCCGGTCGCCGACGCTGACGAGGGGCCTGACTGACGCGGGGAGATATACTTCCACCTTTGAACCGAGTTTGATCATGCCATACCTCTGGCCCCTTGTCAAAATGTCGCCTCTTTTTACCCTCGAGGCGATGCGCCTTGCAAGCAGGCCGGCGATTTGAACGAGAAGAGTCTTTCCACGGGTGGTTTCCATCCCGACGTAAAAACGCTCGTTCTCCATGGAAGCCTTGGGGTGATAGGCCGCCAGGCGCTTGCCGGGGACGTAGTCCAGGAACTCGATGGTGCCGCCTGCCGGGGATCGGTTGACATGGACGTCGAGCGGGGACATGAAGATCCCGATGCAGAGGGCCGGTCCAGTGAAGGGGTGTTCCGCCGGGCCGATCTCCATGACCCGCCCGTCGGCCGGGCTGACCCAGAGGTTTTCGTCTTCAGGGGGCATCCTGTCCGGGTCCCTGTAGAACCAGAGCAGCAGCAAGAGCACGGCAAGGAAAAACAGTCCCAGGGGAAGCGCGATAAGCGCTCCCCCTGTGGCCATGAAAGCGCAGGCAGCGATGGCGGTCAATCCGTCCCGGGCCAGCTTCACTTTCCCTAGACCTCCACGTCGCAGGCGGTGTCGACCACGACGCTGACATCGGAAACGCTGTCCCCGCCGTCGAGGCGGACCAGGATGGACCCTGTTGCGATCCGGCTCAGGAGGGGGATCCCCGATGCGCTTTGCCTCACCATCCGGCCGCGGCTCGAGATGACCACGACCTCATCCTCGGGAAGCACGCCCCAGGATCCGACGAGTTTCCCCGTCCGGTCGCCCAGGCGCATCGCCCGGACGCCGCCGCCGCCCCTGTGATGCACGGGGAAGTCCTCGAAGGGAGTCCTTTTGCCGACGCCCCGCTCGCTGATGAAAAGGATGTCAAGTCCTTCCTGCAGCACGTCGCAGCCTACAACACGGTCGGTGTGGGGGAGGCGGATTCCTCGGACACCCATGGCCAGGCGTCCCTGAGGCCTGAATTCCTCTTCCCTGACCCGCAGGGCCTGCCCCCGGGCCGTGGTCAGCAGCAGCTCGTTGTCTCCACGGGTGAACCGGACCCGGGCGATCGTGTCGCCTTCCGAAAGGCCGAGGACGCGCCGTCCTGCCCTCGTGAGGTTCTGCAGCTCGGAGACTGGAAGGCGCTTGGCGAGGCCGCGCTCGGTGACGAAGATGACGTAAGCGGCTCCGCGCAGGCTGGAGTCCTTCAGGGCGACGATTCGTTCATTCTCCTCCAGGGAGACAAGGTCGCGGATCGGCTTGCCCTTGCCGCTCTTGGGTTCGGGGACGGAGAGCCCCTTCAAAGCGAAGACCCGGCCGCGGGATGTAAATAGGAAGAGTTCGCGATGGGTCGTCGTGCAGGTCATGATCGCGATTTCGTCTTCGCCCCGCAGGACGGCGCCCTTCACTCCCTTGCCGCCTCTCGACTGTGTGTGGAAGTCCTGGAGGGGAGAACGGCGGACGTAACCGTCGCGCGAAAGGACGATAACGATGTCGGATTCGGGGATAAGCTCTTCCACGGAGACATCTTCGGCAGCCGAGGAGATCTCCGTCTTGCGTGGCGTGGCGAACCTTCTCCTGACCTCCGTCAATTCCTCCCGCACGACGGCGTCGAGGACGGCGGGGTTGGCGAGGATGGTCCGGTAGCGCTCGATATCGGCCAAAAGGGCAGCCAGTTCTTCCTCCAGCTTATGTCGCTCCAGCCCGGTGAGGCGCTGCAGGCGCATGTCCAGGATGGCCTGGGCCTGGGCCTCGCTGAAGCCGAGTTCCTCCACCAGGCCAGCCTTCGCGGCCGCTGCGTCCTTCGAGGCCCGGATGAGGGCGATGACGGCTTCGATCATGTCCAGGGCACGCACGAGGCCTTCCACGATGTGGGCTCGCTCCTCCGCTTTACGCAGGCGGTAGGCGGTCCTGCGGCGGATGACGGAACGGCGGTGGTCCAGGTAGACCCACAGCATTTCCAGCAGGGGGAGTTCCCTGGGGCGGCCGTCCACGAGGGCCAGGTTGATCACCCCGAAGGTGCTCTGGAGACTGGTTCGACTGTACAGCTGCTTGAGCGAAACGTCGGGGTTTGCGTCCCGGTGAAGCTCGAGGACAACCCTCATCCCGCGGCGGTCGGACTCGTCCCGTATATCGGTGATGCCGTCCAGGTGACCCGACTTGACGCCATCCGCTATGGCTTCCAGGAGGGCGGTCTTGTTGACCATGTAGGGGATCTCCGAGATGATGATCGCCTTTTTCCCCCGCTTCCCGTCGTCGACCGAGGTCCTTCCACGGACGACGACCTTGCCCCTGCCCGTGCGGTAGGCCTCCACGATGCCGTCCCGTCCCATGATGATGCCCCCGGTCGGGAAATCGGGGCCGGGCACCAGGGAAATGAGGTCGCTCAGGTCCGATTCGGGATTGTCCAGCAGCGCGCAGAGGGCGTCCACGATCTCGCCCAGGTTGTGGGGGGGGATGTTCGTGGCCATGCCGACCGCGATGCCCGAGCTCCCGTTGACCAAAAGGTTGGGCAGGCGTGCCGGGAGGACCATGGGTTCTTCCAGGGATTCGTCGAAGTTCGGCTGCCAGTCGACGGTGTCTTCGTCGATGTCGGCCAGGATTTCTTCGCCCAGGAGGCTGAGCCTCGCTTCGGTGTAACGCATGGCCGCCGGGGGGTCCCCGTCGATGGAGCCGAAGTTCCCCTGGCCGTCCACGAGGGGGGCCCTCATGTTGAAATCCTGGGCCATTCGGGCCATGGTGTCGTAAATCGAGGAATCGCCGTGGGGGTGGAATTTGCCCATCGTCTCGCCGACGACCCGGGCCGACTTCTTGTAGGACTGGCTGTGCGACAGCCCCAGTTCCCTCATGGCGTAAAGGACCCGCCTCTGGACAGGTTTCAAGCCGTCCCGGGCATCGGGCAGGGCTCGCCCGACGATGACGCTCATCGCGTAATCGAGGTAGCTGTGCTTGATTTCTTCTTCCAAAGGGAGGGGAACGACTCGCCCTAACCCGGGAGTGCTTTCCTTTTCCTTGTCCTTGCCTGCCTGGTCCTTTTCGTTGAATTCAGCCATGCTTGAGAACCTCCATCCGGCGGGAAAACCACCTGTTTCACGAACCGGGCGCGGCGAGATGGCCGCCGCGCCCGCAACCTCCCTATTTTAACACAGAGGAATGCAGGGGCTCACCAGTGGTTCAGGTGAAGGGACCCGGGGTCGATCCCCTCGTGCGGTGGCTTGACCTCGTCCGGGTAGCCGATGGCCGCGATGCCCAGCACGGCGATGCCCTGCGGGATGCCCAGGATATGGCGGACCGCCTGTTCCCTCTCGGGGGTATGGCGAACGCCGAGCCAGACGCTGCCAAGCCCCAGGGCGTGGGCCGCGACCTGGAGGTTTTCCATGGCGGCGGAGCAGTCCTCTTCCCAGTAGAGACGTGCGAAGTCGTTCTTTTCGGGGTCGCCGCAGACAACCACGGCCAGCGGGGTTTGGTAGAGCATCTTCCCGTAGGGGTGAGCTTCCCCCAGGGCGTCCAGCACGGGGCGTTCATCGACGACGACAAAGTGCCATGGCCTGCTGTTGGCTGCAGAAGGCGCGGCACAGGCGCATTCCATCAGGCAATCCACCTTTTCGGGTTCGACGGGTTTCTGCAGGAATCGGCGGATGCTTCGCCTTCCAAGGATCGCCTGGATCACGGGATCTTCGATTTCCTTCATGGGCTTCGTCTCTCCCTTCAATCACTTTCTTCCATAATTCTACCGTAATTCAGCCTTCGCTTGTCACTCTTGCCCCGGGTGCTTGACAAGCAGGCGGCTTCAAGGATAATGGACCGGGTTGTCGAACAGGGAGGAACAATCGAAAGGTGACCGTCCCGAAAGACGGCCACTTTTTTTGTTATTTTGGGAGGTTCACTTGGGAAGCATGGAAAAAACGATTTCGGGATTTGATGATTACAGGCTGAGGCCTGAACTGGCCGCGGCGCTGGCTGAACGGGGATTCAACACACCGACCCCCGTCCAGGAGAAGGTTCTTTCGGATGAGAATGCCCTGCTTGGAGACCTCATCGTGCAGGCCAAGACCGGGTCGGGAAAGACCCTGGCCTTTGCCCTGCCGCTCTTGAACGAGATGGACGCCGGGGAGAGCGAACCCCGGATCCTTGTCCTCTCGCCCACCCGGGAACTGGCTCTCCAGACCGCACACGAGTTTGAATCGATGGCCAGGGGCGTGAGGATTCGCATCGCTTCCCTTGTCGGGGGCATGGACATGGAAACGCAGCTTCGCCGCCTCCGGGAAGGGGCTGGCGTTCTGGTGGGAACACCCGGCCGGGTTCTCGACCACATTCGCCGCAAGGCATTTGACTGCAGGACCATCCACACGGTTGTCCTGGACGAGGGGGACCACATGCTGGACATGGGGTTCCGCGAGGAACTCGAGGCCATCCTGGATTCCCTTCCAGCCCGCGAGCGCACCTGGCTTTTCTCCGCGACCATGCCCGAGGAGGTCGTAAAGCTCTCGAGCCGTTACCTTTCCTCCCCGCGCTGGATTTCCCTCGTGGAAGACACGGCGGCCCATGAGGACATCTCCCATCGGGTCTACCTCACTCCCTCGGGAAGACGGGTCGAATCCCTGGTCAACGTCCTTCTCTGGGAGGCGCCCGAGCGCGCCCTCGTCTTCTGCCCGACGCGCATCGAGACGGCCGAAGTGGCTGAAAGACTCCAGGGTGCCGGATTTAGTGCGCTCCCGCTTCACGGGGACATGGGGCAGAAGGAGCGAAACACGGCCATGGGGGCTTTCCGGGCCGGGAGGGTGAGGATCCTGGTCTCCACGGACGTCGCCGCCAGGGGGATCGACGTGGAAGGCATTTCGCATGTCATCCAGCTGGGGCTCCCGGGAACCCTGGACAACTATGTCCACCGCAGCGGCCGGACCGGCAGGGCGGGCAACGAGGGCTTGAGCCTCTCGCTCCTGAACCCTCGGGATGCCCGGACCCTCAAGAGCCTTCTGCGAGGCCATTCCCTGAGCATCGAGTGGCTGTCGGTTCCCGACTCGCAGGAAATCAGGCTGCTGGAGCGCGGACGGCTTGACCGCGAACTGGCCGAGTGCGAGGAAGAACCCCAGGAACTCTACGTCGAATGGGCCCGGGAGATTCTCGGCCGGAGCGAGGCGGAGTGCGCGGTGGCCCGTCTTCTCGAGAGGTTCTTTGCCCAGAAGTCTTCTGGTTTCGCGCTCCGGAAGGAACTGGACCGCGAGGTGGAAGCGGAGGAACGCAGGCGTTCCTCCAGGCGCGAGGGGCCGACGTCCTTCCGTGCCGGCTCCGGCGGTTCCCGCGAAAGGGATTCCGGGTCGACGACCCGCCTGAGGCTGGAGAGAGGCAGGGCGGATGGGCTCGAAGTCGGGGCCCTTCTCGGCATCCTTTGCCGGGCGCTGGGGGTGGACCGGAGAGAGATCGGCAACATCCGCCTGCGGGACCGTTATGCCGAAGTCGAACTGGGGGGAAGGGCAGCCAAGCAGCTCGAACGCCACCGGAAAGAACTTGAAAAAGAGGGATACCTCTCTCCCGAGGGAACGTCTCCGGCGCGGAGGCCGCGGCCGTCAGGCGACAGGGAGCGTCCCCTTCATAAATAAGAATCAGCAACAGCTGGAGGGCGGGTTAAACCCGCCCTCCAGCTGTTTGGATACAAAATACGATCCTTCGCGGAAGGAGCATCCACGGGAAAAATACGGGGAATGGATGGAATGGAACCAGTCCGGGACCCGCTTTAACCGCTATTGTTTATAATTTTTGTACAATTCCACATAAATGGTTGCATCGCGGTTCAGTTTGTTCGATAATCTTGAGGTTTATGCGTTGCGTCTTTTTTTGTGAAAAAAAAATCATTGGTACCGGTAATTTTTGCGGGGAGGGGAAAGAACTCATGTCGGAGAGCAAGTCGGCGGAGTGCGCGGAAAGCAAGGTCGCGTACGAGAAGACGGTGGAGAAGTTCCTCCAGAAGTCACCGGAGAGGAAGAAAGCGTTCCGTACCGGTGGGGGGTTGCCG